>SMVB01157002.1_pt1 | contig 18504 bp, 20 predicted proteins | sample 2456461 | NCBI WGS metagenome assembly SMVB01 (sample SAMN11095934, study PRJNA526329) | marine sediment metagenome | biome: Marine sediment; feature: Surficial sediment; material: Deep marine sediment; isolation source: Hadal surficial sediment | place: Pacific Ocean | collected 2014-05 | depth...
CTGCTACGACCATAAAAATTGCGGCCAGAATGCCACCGGAAAATGAAGCACCCGCAGCGATGGCGAGGGCTTTGCCGGCCTTGCCTTGTCTGGCCATGGGGAAACCGTCAAAGGAAGTGGCGACGGTGGAAGCGACACCGGGGGCGTTGATTAGAATCGATGAGGTTGAGCCGCCAAAGATTGCACCGTAGTAGACCGCTGCCATCATGATGATGCCCGAAGCAGGGTCTAAGGTTGAAGCGATCGGAATCATGATCGCGATGGCGGTCATCGGCCCCAGCCCCGGTAACATGCCGATAAATGTACCGGCCAGGCAGCCGATCATCAGAAAGGTCATCGCCTGTAGGGTAAATGCGGCTGACAGACCAGTGAGGATGCCTTCTAACACCGCAGTCTGAAACTATATACGGACATTTATGGTGAGAAGCTGAGCAGGCGTGAGAGGATAGTTCGCATTGCGGTTTAGCAGCGCCCTTGCTGCCTTAGGCGGCTAGCCGGATGATATCGGATCTTTTAAATCGATAATTATTCCCTTCTCTCGTAAATTTAATTTGACTACTTCTGATTTTTCTCCTCATTGTGGATTCTGAGATTCCCAGAAATTTACAGGCTTCCTGTAAGGTCATTAGATTCGAGCTTGAGAATAGCTTCATTGAATCTGTAATATCTATGCCAATGACGTTTCCCTTTTTGTCATAACGAACGATGATCCCATCTGCATATTGGGAGCTGGCTTCAACCTCATCTTTAAAATCAATAGAGAGGTAATCTATTTCTGAGTTGTGATGTATCTTCATCCTGGGTCCTGGAAATTAACCATTACTGTAATCACCTGACAATAAATGTGTCTGATTTGTACCACTACTGCTGCCAATGCATTGTCAGAACGCCCCTTGAAGTTTCTATAGTAGATCACCTTATCGTGTGATTGCCTGATTCTCCCATCCGGCTCAGCCACTAATATTTCGACGTCTGATGGAGCAATCTGCCTGTGAATCATTCTCTCCACAGCATGGGGGGTATAGGTGATCTCCATTGATATAGACTAGCGCTTTTTAGACAACTAGTCAATAACTGGTCACTTGATGGTCATTGATAGGGCCACGGCGATAAAAACACACCCAGGCCGAGACTCATCAGAGCCCAGAAACCAGCGGTCACGAGCACTGCCACGCCGATGAGCCAAGATGGACGGCGTTCACCGAGAAGCAGGAAACCGGCCATCAGAAACACGCTGGTGGACAGCAGGAAACCCAGCGGTCGCAGACTGAGGCCGTAAACGGACATCAACGCTAAGAAGCTGAGCAGGCGTGACCAGTTCAAAGATTGCGTGGTCGGCCGTGTTTCGACGACTTCACTGAGTTTCGGAGGAAATGCGACCAACCAGGCTGCAGCCAGGATGCCGAGACCGGCGAGGAAGTGGGGCAGCGTCTGTGCGGTAAATGCTGCGTCGGCGTAGGCGGGGGGCAGATGGATATCCTGGCTGAGCCAGGCGTAGCTGCCGAAGAAGGCCAGCAGCAGCATGCCGCCCAATCTGTCTTTAGAGCGTTTCATAACAAGCCGAGCTCGCGCATGAGAGTGCCGATAACCTGTTCCTGGTCTTCGAGCATGCGGGTGAATTGAGCGCCGGGTTTGTAGATGTCTACCCAGCCGTTGCGTTGTTTGATCTCCTGCCACACCGGTTGTTGATACATGGCGCCGAGCACCTGCCGATAGATGGCGCTGCGCTCAGCAGACAGCCCAGGGCTGGCAAAGAAACCGCGCCAGTTCACAAACACCGCGCCTTTTGCGCCTGCTTCGATGCATGTGGGCGTGCCAGGAGATGCCGCCAGTCGTTGCTCGGCGGCGATACAAAGAATGCGCACCCATCCCTGACGAGCTAGATCGATCACTTCACCGAAACCTGAGGACAATGCCTGGACTTCCCCGGATAGTAATCCGGCCATCGCCTTGCCACCGGCGTCGTAGGGAATGTACTTGGTGGTGCTTGGATCTGCACCCAGACCTTTGATGACCATCGCGGCCACGATGTGATCGGTGCCGCCAGTAACAGAACCGCCGGCAATGGCAAGTTTCTTTGGGTTGGCGCGCTGTATTGCGGCCAGCTCGGCCAGAGTTTCAATGGGTGACTCGGTCCGTACTGCTATTACGGAATAATCGCCGATGATGCTGGCGATGGGCGTGAGGTCACGGAACGACTGCGGAAATATTCCCTGCAGGGAACGGATGACGATCGGCGTGGAGTTCACCAGCAACATGGTTGGGTCGTTAAGTTCGATGACATGAGCGATGCCTCTGGCGCCGCCGCCCCCGGACATGTTTTCGTAACGCGCGCTGCCGACTAAACCGCTTTGTGTAAGGGCCTGGCCGACACCCCTCGCGGTGCGGTCCCAACCGCCGCCAGCGGCGCCGGGGATGAGGAAGTGAATGGTTTCGATCTGCGGGGTGCTGGCCGATTCGGCGAACGTTGAGCCGGCGACCCATGCACATAACATCGCCGCCGTGATGAATTGTTTATGCCAGATCGTCATGGCGCAGAATTTGATTCGTGTGCTGACTGCACCAACGCGGCGAAGCGATAGATGCTGTGCACAAATTTGCTGTACGGCAGCACGATAAACAGGGCGAGAACAAACCCCAGATGTATGGCTAAGAGCATGCCCATAGCCGCCGTATCGCGCAGGGCGAGCAAGCTCAAACCGGTCAAACTGATCAAAAACAACAGCGCGAGAAAGGCATAGTCCATGCCATAGGTGCGTGCCAGCATAGGGATTGGGTCGCTTTTAAGCTTCAACCAGAACAGACCGACCGGACCCACCAACAAGCCAATGCCTCCTGCGGTGCCCAGCATCACGGGCATGCTGAAAAAAGGGAAAGGTGATATCCAGCCAAATCCGTATTCGTAAACCGTAACGACACAGGTAGCCGCGAAACATAACAGGAAACCCCACATGGTGAACTGGTGGTAGTACCTTCGCTGGTTGGAAAACGACTCGTCGGCAGTATTACAGCCTTGCCCATGACCACCACCAAGATGCCGCAGCGTCGCGGCAGCCAGGAAAGCATGGATCAGATTGGCCGGACGGCAGAACTCTCGCCAGGATAGCCCCGCTTCGCGCCAGTAACGTGCACCGCCAATCCACAGGGCGAGCAACGAAAAGCCGAATGTGCCACCAGCGACGAGGTTCATCAAGCCGTGGCTGATCACTGTGTAAAAAGCGCCTGGTGCTGTGTTCTGCGCAAACATTACGTCGGCATTGATTAGGCTCAGCGCCAGGCCCAGCACCAGAGCCAGAGTGACCGCTGTCGCCAGCGAAAGCACCAGGCCATTGCGTGTGAAGGCGCAGGCGATGCTCTGTGGCCAGGCGTATTTTTCATAACTTTCGATGCGCACACTGGCCAACACCTCGGGCACGTTAACCTTGAATTCATGGGGTGGTTTGTACTGACAAGCGTGGTAACACGCGTTGCAGTTGTGGCAAAGATTGGCAAGGAAGTCGAGGCTTGCCGGATCGAACTGCGTGCGTCGGGTCATGGCGGGGAACACTGGGCAGTAACCTTCGCAATAGCGGCATGCGTTGCAGATGGTCATAACCCTGCGCGCTTCTGCCTGGGCCGGCGTGATGTCCGAGATTGTTATTTGCTGTGACACGCGGCCTGTGCTCCCGCAATGCGTCCGAACACGCCGCCAATGGTCATGCCGGTGCCTGCGCAATAACCCTGGCCTAGAATGTTGCCTGCCATGATTTCACCGGCGGCGTACAAATTGTCAATGAACGGCCCGTTAGCCATCTTCACCTGCGCAGTCTCATTCACTTGCAGCCCCAGGTAGGTGAAGGTGATGCCGGGTCGTAATGGATAGGCATAAAATGGTGGTTCATCTATCGGCAACGCCCAATGAGATTTATTGATCGTCAGACCCCGGGTTGAGCAATCGTCCAGCGTTTGAGGGTCGTACGCAGCAGTCACCACGGCAGCGTTGAATTCGTCAACAGTTGCATTCAGTTGATCTGCCGGCAGCCCCAATTCGTCGGCCAGGGCGCGCAACGATGTCGCTTCTATTGGCGGGTAGACAGACGGCATGAAGTTCGATGTCACCTTGGAGTCTATGATGGAGTAAGCGATCTGATTGTCTTGCGCCGCGATCAAACGACCCCAGATGGCGTAGCGCTTGGGCCAGAAGTCTTCCCCCTCATCGTAAAAGCGCACACCGGTGTCATTCACGACGATACTGAACGGCACACAATCCAGGCGCGTAACAATGCCGCCATCAAATTTTGGCCCGCGTGCGTCAATGGCTACGGCGTGACATTGGCGGGCATCACCGATGGTTGCTATGCCTTTTGACATGAGTGCCTGCAGCACATGGCCTTCGTTGTAAGGCGTGCCGCGAATGAGAAAGTTGTCTGCTGCTGCGCCCCAGACCTGCCTCATCCAGGCGACGTTAGCTTGAAAACCACCGCTGGCAACTACCACCGCGTCTGCGCTGATACTGAATTCGATATCTTCGTGCCGGCCGGAGATTGCACTGCAGTGTGCATCTGCAACTTGCAGGTCTCGAACGTCGCAATTGTAGACAGTGGTGACGCCAAGCTTTTCTGCGCACAGATACAGCGCATTCAGCAACGCGCCGCCACCGCCGAGGAAGAATGCGTTGGTGCGACCAAGACTCAGGGTGCCGCTCAAGCTGGGTTGGAACGCCACGTTGTGGTCCAGCAGCCAGTGCAACAACGATTCGCTGTCATGGATGGTTAAACGCGCAAGTTCCTCTTGAGTGTTGCCGTCGGTGACGCGTAGCAGGTCTTGCCAATATTCATCTTCGCTGTAGCTTTCCACCAGACCAGCCACAGGGCCAGCATGCATTGTGCGCAGGTTGCGGGTATGCCGGGTATTGCCGCCGCGCATGATTTTGGGTGCGCGCTCAAGGATTAAGACCCGGCAGCCGGTCTCGGCAGCGGTAATGGCAGCGCATAGGGCCGCGTGTCCGCCGCCGACGACGACAATTTGAGCGTGGGCGGGGAGGCTCATCGAAAGTGAGCGGTTGGCTTACTCGAACACTTCTTTCTGCGCACGGCGCAAGAAAACGAGTCCGATGACTGCGTTAAACAGAATAAAGAAATTATGTTGCACCAATCCAAATGCAGACATTTCTGCCGCCTGCTGTTCGGGAAACAACACGACCCACATGGTGATCGCAACAGCACGGAAAGGCCCGGGCACAGACGCACCAAAAAATATTACCGGCAATATGCCGAGCATCTCCAGGTAGGACATTTCCACCCCGAACAACGACAGTGCTTCGGAGTAGACCACCACAGCGGCCAGCAATGCTGGCGAGCGCAACAAGAGGGTAATGGCATACTGGCGAAGCTTTGCCTGACGGAATGCATGCATGATGTCGCGGTCGCGAAATTTGAGGTTTGGCAATATGTGACCGCGGAAGTATAGATAGGCGAGGGCGAATACGGCGACGATGACCATGCCGACCCAAGGCAGCGCATGGAATACTTCGGGCACAGTGTCCCACTGCATGGACAAACCGATGTTCGCCCAGGCGCACAAATACAGCAGTTCGCACACCATGATAAACAACATGCTGGAACCCAATTGCCAGCCGGGCACGCCTTCACGCCGGTTCAAGTAAACCGCCATGGCGCCTTTACCGAGTTGTTCGTTCAATATGGAAAGGATGTAGGTACTGGCGCGCACAGGCAATATATCTTTGTAAGCGACTTTGGCGTTGAACCAGTTGATTACTCGCCACACAACAAGAGAGTCGACGGCGAAGAAAAATAATGAATACGGAATCATCAGAGCCAGCCAGGCAGCCCAGTTGACGCTGGCGAAAACTGAGCCAAGGTAAGCGGCCACGCTTAAGCCCTGGCCAGCGGCTGGGCCGGCGATTCTGGTGTACATGAAAGCGAAACAAGCCAGCGTAATCACCCACGGGATCAGCTGCTTGATCAGCCCTGGCTTTTGCCGTGCCGGTGGTTTGGCGTCATTTGTTGTTTGTTCTTCAACTTCGCTCAATATGGTCTCGATGGCAGCTAAGTAAGGCGCGGATGGTATCACCGCGGGAGCGCTAGTCCCAAATCGGCCTGCCGGCAATCTGCGTGGTGAATGCGGGTGCGAAAACTTCTGCCGGTAGCGCGTCGGGGCCCATAAATGCCGCGGAAAAGGGGGCTGCCAGGTCGTTGTTGGATATCAGCCGGTGGTGAATTTCGGATCTGAGCTGATATCCGTCCTCACCAAATGCGCTATCGCGCAGCGTGTAAAGGCGTGCGGTTGTGCGCAGGCGAGACATGCGGTCTTGTCTTTCTGTTAAATAGTCGTCGAACATACCAACGCGCCAGTTGGCCTCGCCGAGCAGCGCATCGCGCACCAGACGCACATCGCGGTGGGAGATAGACAACCCCTGGCCGGTGATGGGGTCGTTGCGACCGGCGGCATCGCCGATCAATATGACCCCCTCACGCACCGGCGAGTCGAGCCATGCGTCATAGTTTGGATAAGCGATGCAGGGGCTGATTGGTGTTGCATCCGCAATCGCATCCGAATAGGGAATGCACTTGAGCCGCCAGGCGTCGAGGAAATGCTGGGGCCCCTCCGGTCCCACCAGGCGGTTGCGTTGCTCGCTCGGCCAGCCCAGATAGACTCTGACCTTGCCGCCGCCTTGAGGGAATGCCAACACATTGACGTCACCTTCGGTGCCGATCACCTGCAGATCTTCCGGCCAGTCGTGGGCACCCTCAACTAACATGCCGGAGAACAGATGATCTTCCGGGTCATGTGTGGTGATACAACCGATTTGTTTGGCGACCACGCCGTTGCGACCATCTGCGCCGATCACCCAACGGGGTTGTATGGTGTGCTCCTGTGCCTGGTGGACGAAGGTGACCTCAGGCGGTGAGCCGGGCGTCACTTTTAGTCGACCAATGCCGCGCAGGAAGGTGACCCCGATGTCTAGCGCGATATCGTTCAACAGGTTGCAGGTGCTCGGATGCCCGAGACAAAGTGGCGGGTGATCGACAATTGCCGTTAAATCGACACTGTCCGCTTCGGCTTGCGCCGGTGTAACCAGGTCGTTGTAGCCAACATGGCGAGATGGTCTGTGCGCGCCGTGTGCCATGTAACGGTCGTGCAGGCCCAGCGCGACCGCTTCCGTAACACCCCAGGGTGCCATCCATTCGCCGCGCACCTCATCTTTGTGTTCGAGGCTTTTCTCCAACATCAATATGCTCAGACCGGCTTCGGCTAGCACGACACTGATCGCACTACCGGCAATACCGCCGCCGATAACCACGACATCTGTATTGCTCTCGATCATGTTGGGTTCGTTGTATCTCAGGATTGCAGGTGTTCGAGTAGATTCCAGTCTGGCTGGCCACCCATGTTGGCACCCATGGGGATCACCACCACGCGTGACGCGCCATTGTCGAACTGTTGCTTGACCCGCGCCTGTACTGTGGCCAGATCGCCCCAGGCAACGATTGAATCGATGAGCCGGTCACTGCCGCCGTCGTCAAAATCTGCATCTTCAAAACCAAAGCTGCGCCAGGCGCGGTGGTAGTAGTCAAGGCCCATGTAAAAAGCCAGCGCCTTGCGGGCAGTGGCCCTGGCAGTGTCGGGATTATCATCCAGCAGGCAAGACATCATGGTATTGAGCTCTGCATCTGTGCCTAATATTTTGCGGGCGCCGGCTACATGGTCCGGCGGCATGAGATAGGTGTTTGCGCCATCAGCCAATTCTGCGACGGCTGCCAGCATCCTGGGCCCGTGTGCCGCGACCTGAACAGACAGCGTGGGTTGAGGGCAGGTCAACTTCACTTGCGCCATCGCTTCCAGGTAGCTGCGTAACTTTGTCACCGGATTTTGCCAGGTATGACCACGGGCCTTATTGAGCCCCACGTTGGAAACGCCCAAGCCGAGAATAAAACGTCCATCCGAGAGTTCGGCCAAGGTACTTGCGGCTGACACCGTGGCGACAGGATCGCGTGCGTAAATATTCGCAATGCCGCTGGCCAGCTTAATGTTCTGGGTTTCTGCCAACAGATAACCTGCTGCTGCGAACGGATCTCTGGTAAACAGTTCAGGCAGCCACAGAGACTCGTAGCCAAGACTGTCGAGACGTTTGGCATAGTCAACAAACTCGTCGTTGTTGAGACGGTCTGGGTTGAATAAAACGCCGATGTTCAATGCGTGCTCCTTACCTTGTTAGATTGCCAGCAATCAGTATTATCCTCGCACTGATTAACACAGGCTCAACAATCAGCATACCAAGATATGCTCAAGTTGAATCGACTTCCTGCTGGAGGCGCGTTATTAACGATATCCTTGCTGGTGCTGAAAGTCTGCGGATCGGGCTGATCGCGGATACGCATATGCCTGGCACGATTCGATCGCTGTGGCCACAAGTCTATGAAGGCTTCGCCGGTGTGGATTGTATTTTGCATGCAGGCGACCTGCATGTGGCTGCGGTGATCGACGAACTCGAACAAATTGCACCGACCTTTGTCTGTTACGGCAATGGTGATCTGGATGTTGAACACCACAAGCTTAAGGATATGTGGATCGGCAAGCTTGCGGGGAGGCGCGTCGGTCTCATTCACAAATTCCCTAATCCGCGTCGGGCCAACGCGGCGAAATTGGCAAGAAAGTTGAACGAAGCCTTTGTTGATGTTGACCCTGAGATAGTGATTTACGGTCACACGCATTTGGCAGGAGTGCATAACGTAGACGGCAGGACCTACATCAATCCAGGGTCTCCAACTCTGCCGAATAATCAGTCAACCCGGCATGGGACGGTAGGGTTCATGGAGATAACGGCGGGGCAGGTGACCATAGAGTTGCATCAGATTAACGAAGATGGCCTATCATTGATCTCCAGACATCGCGGTTGAGATGACGTCCGGGCGCGATAGTCAGCCTAATGTATGCGCAGATTAGAGTGGGGTAACGATGAGGGAAACGAGTCCAGTGCCTTCGACCATGAGTTGATGAATTGGGCGTCAACCGGGCAATCCATGGTATAACACGCACCATTGCAAAACAGGTGTATGGAACAACAGAAAAGGGTATAGGATAATGGATTGGTGGGCTTGGTTTGTGCTAGGTGGCCTGCTCATGGCGAGCGAGTTATCGCTGATTGATGCTGCTTTCTATCTGATGTTTATCGGTGTTGCAGCCATTGTTACAGGCCTGGCTGTGTTGGCAGGCATAGCACCAGATATCTGGATGCAATGGGTTTTGTTTGCGATTCTCGGGGTGGCATCGATGGTACTGTTTCGCCAGCGGTTATATGAAAAACTCAGAGGCAACGCGCCAGGATTTGATGCCACTCCAACGGGAGAATTCGTAGAGCTTGAAGTCGATTTATCTCCGGGGGAGAGTTGTCGCATTACTTACCGCGGCTCAAGCTGGACTGTGCAGAACAGCGGGCTGAAGCTGATCGAAAAAGGTAGCCAGACTAAAATAAACAGCGTGAAAGGCTTAACGCTGATGGTTGGAAACTAGTGTTTTTTCACTGACACAAACTTAAGGTATAAAAAATGATAGATGGTGGTTTGATCGTTGCATTGGTTGTGGCGGTTTTGTTTATTACGATCGTTGCCAAAACAGCGGTCATTGTCCCGCAACAAAGTGCCTACGTGGTCGAAAACCTTGGTAAATACAATCGAACTCTGCTTGCGGGGTTTCATATATTGATCCCCTTTTTCGAAAGATCCGCCTACAAACACAGCCTGAAAGAAGTCGCCGTCGACATACCCGAACAGATTTGCATCACCAAAGACAACGTGCAGGTCGGTGTAGATGGTGTTCTCTATATGCAGGTACTGGACCCCGAACGAGCCTCTTATGGCATCACTGACTACCTATTCGCCATATCCCAACTGGCGCAGACCACGTTGCGAAGCGAAATAGGAAAAATTGTGCTTGATCGAACATTTGAGGAGCGAGGCTCGATCAACTCGAATGTTGTGCGAGAGCTGGATCTCGCTTCTGATGCCTGGGGTGTCAAGGTGATGCGCTATGAAATTAAGAATATCAATCCGCCCCACGACGTGCTCAGCGCTATGGAAAAACAAATGCGCGCGGAGCGCGAAAAGCGCGCCGTCGTGTTGACTTCAGAAGGCGAACGGGACGCTAAAATTAACGAAGCCGAAGGTGAAAAACAGCGTGTTATAAAAGAGTCCGAAGCGGTCAAGGAAGCCCAGATCAACGAAGCTGAGGGCGAGGCCGCCGCCATCCTCGCCGTTGCTACCGCAACTGCCGAAGGGCTTAAAAATGTTGCCGAAGTGGTAAAAGAAGAAGGTGGCGACGCCGCCATGCGTTTGCGTATTGCAGAAGATTATGTCAAACAATTTGGCAACTTGGCCAAAGAAGCAAACACGCTGGTAATACCCGCCAATCTGAGTGATGTGGCATCGATGATTGCGCTGGCGACAAACATCGTAAAGAGCAGTTAGGAAGGAAGGTGCGTCCAACTCCCCCAGACTAGTTCCTCATCGATATTTCCGGCAGATACTGCCCACGAACCGGAATGGCTGCTTGGAGCTGCAGAGTCGATTGCCGGCTTTCCGCGACGATTGAAATATCGCGTATAGCGGCGTAGCCTGTCCGATAGTCGAGGTAGTTTGGCCCGCTATTAACCGGCATTGTAACCATGTCAAATTTGCTATCAGCGTATAAAAATCTGCTCTGCTGGTTTGGCTTCCATGATTTCCGCGTGCTCGAAAAAACCTTTCAGTTCGGGGCTGGCAACGGTATTGAGAAAGTTGAATGTCGGAATTGCGGTGTAGTCATGATGCGATCGGCCTAATGTGATGGTGGGCTGCTGGCTCAAAAGGTAGGCTGCAGGACTCGCATTTTCGCGCGAGTTAGATTGCCCGGACGATGTTCCAGCTCCTATCACTATTCAGAAAAACCCTTAATCGACACTGCGCCGTATTTGTCCAGCACTTCCTGCGCTTCTCCTGTAATGATGGCTTCACCTCCGTCGGCGAGCCAATCCTGAATGTTCATGAAATCAGCCTATGGTTATGTTTAAAACTCATCTGCAAATCCTATCAAGGACTTAACGTAGCCGTCACTCGCTTAGCGTAGAATTCAGTTATTCTCTGCGGAGATAACGATGCTTGAGTCGCCCAGTTCACTGGTCATCCAACAAGTGCGAATGGTGCTTTGCCTGGCCGTGTTGCTTGTCGCTGATCTCGCTATGGCGATTGAAACCATCAAAGCATCGGTGGCATCCGACCTGGTTCCCAGCCCGGTGGAATATGCGCTCATTGCGCCGGCAACCAAGGCCGGTTGCTGAGCCAGGCAAAAATCTGGGAGCAACTCTGGCAGAGCGGCGCCATCCCCCCAGCGATAGTCGTTATGCCGTCAGTGACCGCGCGCGGGTTCTATATGAACTTCAAGGATGGTGGTGAGCGCTGGGAAGATTTCCTTACCGGGCCATTCCTGGCCCATCTGCGAGAGACCTATGCGGCATCAACGGACCCTGATCGCACCTTTGTAACCGGTATTTCCATGGGTGGCATGGGCGCGCTGCGCATGGCATTCCGCTACCCCTCTAAAATTGGCGCCGTTGCCGCACTTGAGCCCGGCATTGAACCTATCCTTCATTTTCGGGATATGCGAGCGAAACACAGGTTCTGGCGCAGCGACGAATTGATGCGCTAGGCTTATGGAAAACCGATCGATGAAGCTTATTGGGAGGACAATAATCCGGCCAGCATGGTGGTCCGACATGCGTCGGCCATCAAAGCATCGAACCTGCAGATTTATCTTGATGCGGGTGACATGGATCAGTTCTGGCTGTATGAAGGCGCTGAATTCCTGCACCAGCAACTTTGGCAGCAGAAGATTCGCCACGAATACCATCTTATAAGAGGTGCCGATCATGTCGGTCCTTCCCTGACCGCGCGAATTGAAGCGGCCATTCGATTCCTCTTCAGGTATCACGCGCCCTGGCAAACTACCACGAGGATGAAGGCGGTGGACAAAATGTTGGATCCGTTGAAAGCGCGGTTGGACGAAAAAGATCACTTCAACGCTATGCCTGAAGAACTACCAGAGCACTTCGCAGAGTCGGTGGTGATCGGTCTGCTCGCCGAAGACGGTACGTTGGATCTGTCACTGCGGCTGGCACGGTTTCCACAATCCGGCAAGGCGCATATCTGGTTACATGTTGCAGCGGGAGAAGGTGCCTGGTCGCTGGTGGACGAAGTGTTTGAACTGGATCACCACAACGCAACGCCGGTGACCGAAGATGACGCGACTTTTGATGCCAGTCATAGGGATCAGCGCGTCAGCTTCGCCTCGAGAAATCGCAACGGGCTACTGCAAGGCAGTATTGAGGCCAACCTACTGGTAACGCCTACGCGCCATCCACAGGTAGGTCCCGGGACTGTGCCTGCGCATATTCAGCTACAGTTCTCCGCCGCCTCGCCCGGTTTTCGATCGCCCACCAAGCGCTGGGAATTGACCGGTCGAATGGCCGGGGTGGTGACTATCGGCGATCAATCCTGGCAGATTCATCACGATGGCAAATGGCACGAGCAAACCGGGTGCAGACCGAAGTTCGCACCGGCTTTTACCTACTTCAATATCCAGAACAGCGAATCATCGATATTGGTCATTGGCCGGCAACAAGGTACCGGCGGCTACGCCGACATTGCTGGTGAGGTTTCGAAGGTCGTTGAATTTTCCATCGAGGCCCAAGGCCCGGCAGATCGTGGATTCAGCATTACGCTGGAGAACGGCCGTTCAATCACCGGTGTTGCCCGCGTCGTACAGCGATGGTCGGTACCCATTGAAGGTAAAAGGCGTCCGGGCAGCAGTGTTCTGGTGGAAAGCAATATAGGGTCTTTTCGCGGCAGCTTGAACGACTGGGAGCCACCCTTGTAGTATCCTACCGGTCCGACGATTTTGTCTGACATGCGTTCCTCGCGGGGAACTTCACAGTACGGCTTTGCCTAAAGCTACCAACTATCAGGAGACGAACTCGATGATCTACAAGTTTAAAAAGCACTTAAGCGTGGGTTCTACCTGTTCGCATCGATTGATTCTATCGATCATTCTCGTTGCGTCAGTAACAGGTTGCGCGGCTATGGAAGGCGTAAATGTGGGTGCAAATATTCCTCTAGGTGGCGTCATTAACATCGGCGCCAACAAGACCATCGGTGAAAGCCAGACACCAGCACAAAAACAGAAAAAACCACGCGAAAAACCAGATGAAAACCCCTCTGTGGAAGAATAGAAGTCGTCTAACCTAGCGACTGACCAGATCTGGCGATTTGGAGCGACACACGCGTTATTTGCCGGGCGACAGTGCCAAACAAAGTCTTGACTCTGGACCTAAGTCCATAGTTTATGATGTACCTCATGAATACATCAGAATTGAAATCCTTAAGCATTGGCAAACTCGCAGCGCAGGCCGGTGTGGGGATAGATACTGTGCGCTTTTACGAGCGGCGCCAGCTGTTACCCAAACCTGCACGCACGCCCTCGGGTTACCGGAAATATGACTTTGATAGCGTGGCTCGCATTCGATTTATTCGGCGCGCCAAGGATCTGGGTTTTACCCTGGATGAAGTAGAAACATTGCTTGGGTTGCACGATAACGGTGGTGCAAAAGCCGAAGTGAAGGCGCTGACCAGGCGCAAGCTAGAGCAAATTGATGCAAAAATTGATCATCTGCATCGCATGCGCTCGGCGCTGGAGAACCTTAACGATCAGTGTTCCGGTACCGGCGATGTGAGCGGGTGCCCGATTATCGATTCCCTTTCTCACGACGAAAGCTAGCGCAACGCGGGGAGTATCAACATGGAACTCAAATTTGACGTCGCTGGCATGAGTTGTAGCGGCTGTGCGGCGCGGCTGGAAAAATCGCTCGGTGAACAGCCAGGGGTTGACAATGCCTCAGTCAATTTCGCCCTGGAGCGTGCCTATGTGGAGTTCGATGCGGGTCAGAGCAGCGTCGCGCAGATCGCCGAAGCTGTGGATGCCGCTGGGTTTAGCGTTGCGCAAGACCACTATTCGTTTGCCATCGAAGGCATGACTTGTTCGGCTTGCGCTGCACGCGTCGAAAAGGCACTGGCGGCGGTGCCGGGTGTGACCAATGTGTCGGTTAATCTGGCCCTTGAGCGCGGTGATGTAGACAGCGTCCAGGGTGCCGTCGACATGCAGTTGCTGGCGCAGGTGGTCGCCGATACCGGCTATAAGGCACAAGAAATGGCGAACGCAGAACACCGCGCTGAAGAAGACGCGGAACGCGACCGGCAGCAAAGCCAGGATCTCAAGAAGCAACTCCGCTCATTGCTGATATCGGCGCTGTTAACCCTTCCGTTAGTGGCGCAAATGGCTTCTCATTTCCTCGGTGGGTCCTTCCATTTATCGCCCTGGCAAGAACTCGCATTAGCCGGTCCGGTGCAGGTATTTTTTGGTTATCGGTTCTATAAATCCGCCGCGATGGCTTTGCGCCATGGCTCCAGCAATATGGACGTTCTTGTGGCCATGGGCACCACAGCGGCCTTTGTTTACAGCCTGTGGCTGATGTACACGCGCGGTACCGCGGCCTCCGGCAGTCTGTATTTCGAGGCGTCAGCCGTGATTATCACCTTGGTGATGATGGGCAAATATCTTGAGGCGCGGGCTAAGCGCGGCACCACTGCGGCTATACGTGAATTGATGCAACTGCGTCCTCAGGTGGCAAGGGTGGAACGTGATGGTGAGGTCGTTGAAATACCTATCGAACGAACCCAACCTGGCGACATTGTTGTCATCAGACCCGGCGAACAGGTGCCGGTAGACGGTGAGGTAATCGAAGGCGTCAGTGAACTCGATGAGGCGTTGATCACCGGTGAGAGCATGCCGGTTACCAAAGTGGTTGGGTCATTGGTCACTGGTGGTGCGGTCAATGGCAGTGGCTTACTTCGCGTGCGTGCCACTGCGGTGGGTGAGGATTCGACGTTATCGAAGATCATTCATCTGGTAGAAAACGCCCAGGCAGGCAAGGCACCTATACAGCGTCTGGTAGACCGCATTTCTGCGATATTCGTGCCGGTCATCATCGCCTTTGCCGTTGCCACATTTCTGGGTTGGTACTTCTTAGCGGGTGAATTTGAGCCGGCGTTGATAGCGGCAGTGTCGGTGTTGGTGATCGCCTGTCCGTGCGCCCTGGGTCTGGCCACACCCACCGCGTTGGTCAGTGGCACCGGTGCGGCGGCCCGCGCTGGTATATTGATCAAGGATATCCAAGCTCTGGAGCGTGCTCATCGAATCGATGTGGTGGTGTTCGATAAGACCGGGACCCTTACCGAAGGCAGGCCAAGAATTGTGCAGAGCGTCGCTGTGCTGGGTAGCGATGATGAGATGTTGGGATTAGCGGCATCCGTACAGGTCGGCTCGGAACATCCTTTAGGTCGCGCGTTCCTGCAAGCGGCGAAAGACCGGTCATTGCCGCTGGGTGAGATCAAAGAATTTGCCAGCGTCACTGGCTCGGGTGTTGCTGCGTTGGTCGACGGTCACGCCGTGGCCATAGGTAACCGGGCTTTCATGACTCAAGAGAATGTGAATACCGAGGCGGGTGTTGCCATAGCCAGCGCCTGGGAGGAAGAGGCAATGACGGCAGTGTGGGTCTCATACGATGGCGAGTTGCTCGGCGTGGTTGCGATTGCCGATACTTTGCGCCCCGAAGCGATTCGTGCGGTGAGCCGTCTCCATGATATGGGTGTCGAGAGTCTGTTGTTGTCCGGAGACGCGCCCGCCGTAGTCAAGCACATCGGTCAACAGGTTGGGGTGGATCTTGCCATCGGCGGTGTGCGCCCGGAAGACAAAGCCAGCCACATTCGGCGGCTGCAAGACGAAGATAAGATTGTCGCCATGATAGGAGACGGCATCAATGATGCACCGGCACTGGCGGTCGCCGACATTGGCATCGCCATGGGAACCGGTACCGATGTTGCCATGGAAACCGCAGACATTACGCTGATGCGCTCCAATCCCGACCTGGTCGGCGCGGCTATTTCCGTGAGCCGGGCGACCTGGCGCAAGATCTGGACCAATCTATGCTGGGCGTTTGGTTATAACGTGCTGGGTATACCGCTGGCCGCGATGGGTTTGTTAACGCCGTCGCTGGCCGGGGCGGCGATGGCGCTGAGCAGCGTGAGCGTGGTGACTAATTCGTTGCTGTTGCGGCGTTGGAAGCCTGAATGATATCGGCAGCGTTGCACGTAACGCTGCCAACTGCCTCCCTAAAGATGACGGAGTTCGCAATTCTGCAGGATCGCCAGCCCTAAAATAGCCGAAACACAATCCAGGATACACGCAGTGATTTTCAAAGTAGTCATCACAGGCATTTTCTTTATTGGTCTATTGAGCGGCTGCGGCGGTGGATCTGGAAGCAATAGGGACGCGATGGGTACCCTATCTGTTGCCCTTACAGATGCCAGCGTAGACATGGTAGATCAGGTGCGTCTTTATGTAACTGGCGTGACGGTCAAGCCACAAGGTGGACCTCCAGTGTTCTACGAGAGCGAGCTGACGGATTGCGCAGCGGTAGCTGGCGAGACAGATGACTGTAATCCAGTAGACCTTCTCTCCCTTCAGGATGGCAATTTGCTCACAGTATTTGCCGATCAGGAAATGGCGGCTGGACGTTACCAGTGGTTGCGTTTGGATGTTAACGAAACGATGTCCTATATTGTCGAAGAAACTGGCGGTATTGATAACATCGAGGTTCGCATTCCGAGCGAGCAAGGACTGCAACTATCCGGTGGTTTCGTAATCCTTGCGGGTCAAAGCACAGACCTGGTCATGGACTGGGACGCCCGAAAGGGGTTGGCCAATCCCCTTGGCCAAGACGGCTACTTACTCAAACCATCCATCCGCGTAATCGATATGTCTGAATATGGAACTTTATCTGGAAGCGTCGACGTGTGTGTTGATACGGCGGTTGTGTGTGTCTTTGAAGGCGACCTGATCCCGGTGCCATCTACTGATCCTGCTGAAAGTCTGGATGACATTGATAACAATGAGCCTAATCCGCTTGTAACCGCCGGTGTTACTCAAGCAGATGACGCCAGCTTCGGCTACGAAGTCAAATTCCTATCCGTTGGCACCTATACTGTCGCATTGACCTGTGACGTCGATGAAGTTCCCGTCAGTGATACCGATCTGACGGACGGTAACGATGACCTTACATTTGTCAGTCCGCAGATCGCTGATGTTCAAGATGGCCAGACGGAAACCATCAACTTTTGATCGGCGCTGAATCGAACAGATTTACCTGGTGTTTGAAGAGACGCGATTTTAGAAGAAAACGAAACGATTCGAGAACAAAATTAGAGCCGCTGTTGTCTTATTCAAGACGATATGAGAGCTTGAAAGCTGGCGCCTGTATGGGCCAGTTAAAACAAGCTGGAGCTCGATATGATTACGATATACGACCATCCGTTATCGCCTTACGCACAAAAAGTAAAAATCGCCCTGCTGGAAAAAGGGGTGGCATTTGAAGCCCTGACACCCGATGCCCTCGGCTCAGGTGCGTCTGCCGGGGCGTTTGCCAAGGCCAGTCCGCGAGGGGAAGTACCCGCCCTGATCGATGGCGAAACGACCGTATTCGATTCAACGGTGATATTGGAATACATCGAAGACCGGTGGCCACAACCGCCACTGTTGCCGACGAGTCCAGCATCTCGTGCGCGGGTACGAATGCTGGAAGAGGTCATGGATACTCACTTCGAAGCGATCACCTGGGGGTTGTCTGAGATAACCCATTTCGGCCGCGCATCGGGCGAGCTGGCGGATCATATGCGTGATCAGGCAGCACAACAGATTTGTACCTGGTTTGCCTGGCTCGAAAGCCAACTGGGTGACGACCGCTGGTTCAACGGTGCCAATTTTGGTTGGGGGGATATAAGTGTCATTCCCTATATCAATGGGGCATCGGGATTTGATCTTTTACCGCCTGCCGACTCGCGATTGGCTGCCTGGGCGCTGCGAGCCAATGAACGCGACAGTGTGAGCGAATGCAGAACAGCGGCGGATGCGGTTGCATTTGATAGTCCGGCAGTGAGCTTGGATGAAGTGCGAACGGCAATGGAGAAGGGGTTGTTTAAGCGAGAGTACCGTGATCACCGTTTGGAATGGATGGTGAAAACGGGGGGAATTGACGTTGTGCTGGAGGGTTTGCGTCGCGACAACATCCGCTTCATCGAGCCGTTTAAGGCGTAATCTCTGTGCGACGGCCCAAGTAGGCGCCATTGATTTTACCAAGGTGCTTTAACTGTTGAGGCGATCAACAAGGCACTCAAACAATACCTGCAGCTCTACATCGACTATCGTCCTCACCGATCAATGGACCTACTCACTCCAAACGAATATGTTCAGCAGCTCAAGGCTGCTTGATTTGTCTCACCTGTGTTGCCGATTCAACCGGTCAACGCAACACCCCGCTAGGTCCCACACTGTATGGGCTCGTGCGCGAAGGTGCCCAGCGAA
>SMVB01136695.1_pt1 | contig 18499 bp, 13 predicted proteins | sample 2456461 | NCBI WGS metagenome assembly SMVB01 (sample SAMN11095934, study PRJNA526329) | marine sediment metagenome | biome: Marine sediment; feature: Surficial sediment; material: Deep marine sediment; isolation source: Hadal surficial sediment | place: Pacific Ocean | collected 2014-05 | depth...
GCGACCACGAACTAAATAATGGTCGCCATTCAGTTTGGCAAAGGTTTCAATCGATGTTGTATCACTACCTGCATTAGGCTCGGTGATTCCGAATGCAACATGCATCTCACCCTTGGCCACCGTTGGCAAATACCGTTCCTTCATCTCTTCACTTCCGTGTTTTACTATCGGATGCATGCTGAAGATCGATAGGTGCACCGGTGTAGCACCGTTCATGGCAGCTCCTGATGCCGCCACTTCCTCAAGCACAATAGACGCTTCCTGAATACCTTTGCCAGCACCGCCGAATTGTTCAGGCATAGCTATGCCCATCCATCCTGCCGCCGCCATTTTGTTGAAAAATCCAATGGGAAACTCGCCTTCCCTATCGTGCTGTTCCCAATAATCGTCGCTAAACTCGGCACACAATTTTCGTACCGACTCGCGAATTAAACGTTGTTCTTCGGTTTCCAAAAAATCCATAAACAGTCTCTAGCCGTACCGCAAAGTGGTTATAAATCCTGCTGTAATGATCTTGCTCGTTGCAAAATTCCCTCGGCTCGTTTCAGGTGAGGAACGTCAACCATCTCACCATTAAACGAAAATGCCATTCGTCCTTCTGCCTGATTTTCCTCAAACGCCTTCAATAGCGCCTCAGCCTGTTCAATTTCTTCCGCAGTCGGCATGAATGCCTGATTGACGATTTCAATCTGGGATGGGTGGATGGTCAGTTTCCCGGTGTACCCCATATCCGCTGTAAGCTTGCATTCCCTTGCCAAACCTTCGGTATCTTTAATATCAACAAACGGCCCATCAACAGCCTGTATCTCGGCTGCTACTGCTGCCAGTAGACACCATGAGCGAACGAAACCAAAAACCTCAAGATAATTACCCTGTTCATCTCTTTTTATTCTCGCTCCAAGTGATGCTGACAGATCTTCCGCTGCCCAGGCGACACTGTCTACTCGCGCGTGACTCAAAGTGCGATGCAAGTTGAAAATAGCCGTAGCATCCTCTGTACCGATGATAAGCAGGGGAATAGGTTTGTCCGGGTCAAGATCGATTTCCATCGCAATGAGCAACTTGTCGATAGCTTCAATCGCTTTGAGATCGTTGACTTTTGGTACCACAATGCCATCGGGAGCACAGCGCATTACCGCGTCCAGGTCTTCTCTTCCCCAGGCACTATCAAGTGGGTTGATTCGAACCAGTTTTTCCTGCTGACCAAAATCTGCTTGATTTAACCAGGCACAAACCTGCTCTCGTGCGCCCGGTTTTCGTTCTGGGGTAACCGCATCTTCCAAATCAAGAATGAGTGAATCAGCGGGCAGTGTCAGTGCCTTGTCAAACATACGCTCATTCCCACCGGGAACAAAATGGAGCGACCGTCTTAATCCTTTCATTTGGCCCTGCCTTTGTTACCGTCTGTTTGCGCTCTTCTGTTATTTGCCAACATCAACTTTTGATCCAGGACCGCTTTTCTAGCTGGTTTTGACTATTAGTTCTTTATGGGATTATTGGTTGAATCTTAAAAAAAATGCTGTAGCTAACCTTCACGTTGCAACTGTTATTTGTTCGAAGTCTCTGACTTAGACTGAATAAAAACTAACAACTAACCTTCAAGTTGCAACCGATAATTGTTAAAAACAATGACTTGGACTGAAAAAAGCCTTACGGCCATCCTTCAAGTTGCAACCGTTAATTCTACGAGGACCGTCATTGTGCACTAAGATCGTGGTTTCTTTAACATTAGTCCCTTACGATTACATTCACAGACCACTTCATTTCTTTGATTCATTCCAATGTGTTCAAACCAGACTATTCCCCGATCCGGTTTTGATTTCGACTCTCGTTTATCTATGATGCGCGTGGTGACGCGCAAAGTATCACCAATAAAGACCGGGTTAGGAAACTCGACCTTTTCCATTCCAAGATTACCGATTGTAGTTCCCATCGTGGTATCCCCCACAGAAAGTCCGATAACCAGACCAAGGGTAAAAAGACTGTTGACCACTATTTGGCCGTATTGGGATTGTTTAGCAAATTCCGCATCAATGTGCAGGGGCTGGGGATTATGGGTCATTGTACTGAACTGAAGATTGTCAGATTCAGTTACGGTCCGGTGAACTTCATGTTCGAATACCATCCCCACTTCCAGTTCTTCAAAGTACTTGCCGGACAATGACTGATCCCCTGTTATTTTAGCTTTTTATACCGACCTGAATTTTGATAAGCCATTGAATGACGCTAATACACCAGTGGACTTAAGTATTTTAGTAGCATGTTTAACAAGCATCTATTAAATTCTGTCGGGCTCTCTTATGCAAGTCAAAATTACAGGAAATATGGTATGGGTTTGGACATGAATTCATTACAACAATGGATTGGAAAACAAGGCGAACAAACTGACCTGATCACCCTTGCGCCGATGAAAGCTTTGGCAGCCACACTGGATAGAGATGACGCAAGCATTAACGCGGGATCACCACTGCCACCTTTATGGCACTGGTTGTATTTTTTGTCCCCGACTAATCAATCTGGACTTGCTACCGACGGTCATGCAAAGAAGGGGGGCTTCTTGCCGCCGATACCCCTACCTCGACGGATGTGGGCTGGTAGCAGGATTCAATTCATTCACCCACTGCTGGCCGGGCAAAAAATAAAGCGACTTTCTACTATTAAAAGCATTGAAGTAAAGACCGGCCGAAGTGGTGAATTGGTCTTCGTTTGCGTGCAGCACGAAATCGAAAATGACAGTGGTGTTGCGCTAATCGAGCATCACGATATTGTGTACCGCGACAAACCCTCAGATCCTGCTGAAAGCCAACCTGTTCCTTCCCCAGTACCCGCTCCCGAGCAGGAGTCTTTCAGCATGGAGATTTTCCCGGATCCGGTTTTACTGTTTCGCTATTCTGCGCTTACTTTTAACAGCCATCGTATCCATTATGACCGAGACTATGTAACTTCGGTTGAAGGTTATCCCGGGCTAATTGTTCACGGTCCTTTGCTAGCAACTTTGCTGGTGGAATTATTGCAAGTCAATTTACCAGCGTGCTCCATAAGGAAGTTTGAGTTCAAGGCAATTAGGCCGGTATTCGATAACAATGGTATTACAGTTTGCGGTCAGCAAACGAATGCTGCAGAAATAGCTTTATGGATCAAGGATCACGATGGATTCCTTTGTATGCAAGCCAGCGCTGAAATAGACCACAACGTAACCCAGGACAATCCCTCATGAGTATTTCCCGGCCACTGGATGGGATAAAGGTACTCGCACTTGAACATGCTATTGCCGGACCCCTTTGTACTCGGCAGTTAGCTGATTTGGGAGCCAGGGTAATAAAAGTCGAACGCCGAGATACCGGTGATTTCGCTCGCGCCTATGATGACAGAGTAAAAGGTCAGTGCTCCCATTTTATCTGGACTAATCGTTCTAAGGAAAGCCTTACGCTGAACATTAAAAGCACACAGGGCTCCAAGGTTTTAGAAAAACTATTGGCTGACACGGACATCTTGGTACAGAACCTGGCACCTGGTGCTACCGCTAAAATAGATCTAACCTATGAAAAACTGCGTGATAAATTTGACCGGTTGATTGTCTGTGATATTTCCGGTTATGGAGCAAAGGGGCCCTACCGGCACAAAAAAGCCTATGACCTGTTAATCCAGAGTGAAGCCGGTTTTCTTTCTGTCACTGGTACTTCACAAGAAATGGCGAAGAGTGGTATTTCCATTGCGGATATCGCAGCAGGAACGCAAGCTCATAGCGCCATACTGGCCGCATTGTTGCAACGGAATAAAACCGGTAGTGGGAGTCATATAGAAATATCCTTACTCGAAGCCATGGTCGAATGGATGGGATTTCCCCTTTACTATGCTTTCGATGGCGCTCTACCACCACAAAGAAGTGGTGCGGATCATGCCAGTATTTACCCCTATGGTGCATTTCCGACTATTGATGGGAAAACCATCATGTTGGGACTGCAGAATGAAAGGGAGTGGGCCTCATTCAGCCGTGATGTGTTGGAACAGGAAGAGTTACAGCAGGATCCGCGTTTCAGTACTAACGCGGCCCGTTCCACTAATCGAAATTTACTTCGCACCGTAATCACTGATGTTTTTTCCAGTCTTTCACAAGAGCAGGTTTGTCACCGACTGGACCGAGCCAAGATCGCCTATGCTGATGTAAATGACATGGATGCGGTATGGAATCACCCGCAGCTTAAGGCGTTGAACCGGCTGGTGGAGATTGATACACCTTCTGGTTCGGTACCGGCATTTCTTCCGCCTGGTAACAATTCAAGCTTCAGTCATCGCATGGACGCCGTACCTGGGTTAGGTCAACATACTGAAAAAATACTGTTGGAACTAGGGTATACAGATCGGGAAATACATCAGCTTAAAGTCGATGAGGTGGTTTAGGTTTCGATTGGGTTTAGACTAATAGGATCTCGGCATCCCCAATACATGTTCACCGATGAAAGACAGGATCAAATTGGTGGAGATGGGTGCTACCTGATATAACCGAGTCTCCCTCAGCTTTCGCTCAATATCAAACTCCCGGGCAAAGCCGTATCCACCATGGGTTTGAACACAAACATCACCTGCTTCCCAGGACGCTTCTGAGGCCAACATTTTAGCCATATTAGCTTCAGCCCCGCATGGTTCACCGGCATCAAACATAGCCGCCGCTTGATGGGTCATGAGCTCAGCTGCTCGCATATTGGCATAGGCGCGAGCAATGGGAAATTGCACACCCTGATTCTTACCTATTGGCCGTCCAAACACTTCGCGGTTACTGGCATAGTCCGACGCTCGCTCAATAAAAAATTTACCATCCCCGATACACTCATAGGCTATCAAAATTCGTTCTGCATTCATGCCATCCAGAATGTATCTAAAACCCTTGTTCTCTTCGCCTACCAGGGAATCAGCCGGAATTTTCATGTCATCGAAGAACAGTTCGGTGGTGTGATGGTTCATCATGGTGTCTATTGGGTTGATCGTTAACCCCTTGTCTTTTACCTCACGCAGGTCAACTAGAAATACACTCAGGCCATCTGTTTTACTGCTGACTTCACTAGAGCGCTTGGTACGAGCCAGTAGTAACAGCAAATCAGAGTGCTCGGCACGACTAATCCATACTTTCTGCCCATTAACTAAATAATGATCACCTTTTTTCTCGGCGAAGGTACGAATCGAAGTGGTATCCGACCCTGCAGCCGGTTCAGTCACGCCAAAAGCCTGCAGGCGTAAATCGCCCCTGGCTATGTCCGGCAAGTATTTCTTTTTTTGTGCCTCAGAACCATGTCTGAGCAAAGTACCCATGGTATACATCTGTGCATGAAAGGCGCCTGGGTGTCCTCCGGAACGGGATATTTCTTCCAGGATCACACCAGCCACTTCGACCCCCATACCGGCGCCGCCATATTCCTCCGGAATTAACACCGAGAGAAATCCCTCTTCAGTCAATACCCGGACAAATTCATCGGGATAACCTTTGCGCTGATCCAATTCACGCCAGTATTCGTTTGGAAAGCGTTCGCACAGTTTGATTACACTATTTCGAATATCTTGCAGGTTTTCCATAATTCTCTCTTCATTCCGGCCCGGCGAAATGGTATCAAGTTACCTTGCCAGCTGTAAAAGATTACGCGTCAAGCCGGCTGCTATGCACTATTGAATACTCTGCGCCGGTTGGCAGAGTTTTCGATTGATAAAGGAGAACCTCAGCAACCTCCAGAGTTCCCCAATGGGTTTTGCCATATTGTTGTTGCAAATCGAAAATCTTGTTTTGGCCGTCTTTGCCTATTCGCGCTACGGTTAAATGCGGTACGAAGACACGGGTTTCGACAGAAAATCCGGAGACGGCCAGATCCTTATCCAGGGTTGTAGCCAAATCTCTTAATGGGTCAGATTTATCTATTCCCAGCCACAGGGAGTTCCGAAAAAAACCTAAGCCTTTAAGGTTAATCTCAAACGGCTTTAGGGTTGATAGATTCTTCTCAATTAACTGGCACAATGAAGCAATATCGGTTTCTAACACCCCACCTAGAAACTTCAAAGTGATATGGAGATTGGACACGGCAACAACTCGAAGACCGGTTGTAGGTTTTCCGGCAAGCGACAACAGGTGTTCCAATAGCTTTGCAACCTTCGTTGTTGGCTTATATGCAATAGCAATAAAGAGACGTTGTGTTTTTGGCGAATTCACTGGGCTCGGTGTAAGTTTGCATGGAGTTGCTTCATTGTTTAATGGCCTTGAGCTGTTTTCAAGATAAGGGTAACCGGTTTAGTAGGTGTGGCCAAAATTGTCCAGCTCTTAAAATCCGGCAAAATTGAGAGTAGTATGAAAAACTTTTCGCCGCTTTGTCTAACCCTGCACTGAACCAGGCAGCCATATCATGAATAAAAATAGATACACACAAGCAGTCATTGCTGATTTTTCTTTCTGCTCCAACTTAAGCTTGTTCTTAACCGCTTGCACTTTGATCACTGGACTTGCGACCTCCCAGGCTCTAGGGCAGGACAACACTACCCCCAACGGCATCGCCGACAGACGTCAGAATGCCTACGCCTTAAGCCACGGAAATATTTTCCAAGCTAATGGGCAGTTTCTTGAGGATGCCACCTTATTGATTAATGACGGCAGGATCAGTGAAATTTCAGCTAACAATGATCTACCGGATGGCTATTTCGAGATCGATATGCACGGAGGGTTTATCTATCCGGGTCTCATAGATATTTACACCCGTTATGGAATACCAACAACAGATTCCCCAGGCGATGAAAATGGTCGCGCTGAAAATTTATTTGCCAGTGACCAGGCATTGAATGTCAATGATGCCATCAAGGCCCACTACCGGGCTGGACCAGTCTTTACACCAGAAGAAGATTCAAGGAAGAAACTCAGGGAGCTGGGCTTTTCGACCGTATTAAGTTTTAGGCAGGATGGTATAGCCAGGGGAACCTCTGTCTTGACAACCCTTGGCAACGAGAGTGCCAACGAATCAGTCATCGTGCCGGATGTGGCGGTGCATTACTCCCTGGACAAAGGGAGTTCGGTACAGTCTGTTCCCTCTTCTATGATGGGCGCAATTGCCCTGTTGCGCCAGACCTACCTGGATGCGGAATGGTTCGGAAGCCAGACGCCAAGACCTTTTACAGACGAATCACTGGAGTCCCTGCTCCGTAGTCAGGAACTACCCCAGATCATGGAAGTCGATAACTGGCAACAGGGACTGGCGGTTGACCGAGTTGGCGATGAGTTTTCTATGCAATACATATTGAAGACTACCGGTGACAGCTACAAACAATTAGATCTAATTCGGCAAACCGGCGCCACACTAATAGTACCTGTAGATTTTCCCGAAGCGCCGGACGTAGACGATGCTATTGAAAGTAATGAAATTTCTCTTGCTGACCTTAAACACTGGGAGCTTGCTCCTCATAACCTTGCCATGCTGTCAGAGGCAGGCATTCCGTTTGTAATTACCAGTGATGGTGCTGATGAAGATTTTTGGGAAAATTTGCGTAGCGCGGTTGCAAATGGATTGCCCGCAAACACCGCAATCCAGGCCCTGACCATAGGCCCTGCAGAGTTATTGGGCGTAGAAGACCAGGTAGGTCAGCTTATACCAGGGGCACTGGCTAACCTGGTCATCAGTTCTGGCCCTTTGCTTGATGAAGAGTCGCAAATACTCGAGAACTGGATTCATGGTCAGCGCTTTGAACTAGCGACAGATATGGATGACCGCTCTGGAGCCTACCAACTGGTTGTAGGTGAGCGTGAATACGGCCTCGAGTTGTCCTTCGATAACGGTGAAGCTAAAGCTAGCCTCACTGCAACGAGTGCCAAAGTAGATTTTGAACTGGATGAAGACTTGATAACCATGAGTTTCACCAGTGACGACAGGGGTAATAAAACTCGCCTGACCGGCTGGTCAGTTAATGACGGTTGGCAGGGTAGCGGTCTGTTACCTGACGGTTCTGCCACCAGCTGGAGCCTACAACGTACCGGTGACTTGGCAGAAGACCAAGATGAAGAATCAGACCAACCTGAGGAGGACGAAGCGACTGGCGCGGTTATTTACCCGTTTGTTGCCTATGGACGTGAATCAGTTCCACAACAACAAGACGTGATCATCAAAAACGCCACGGTATGGACTAATGAAGATATCGGTGTTGTAGTTACCGATGTGCTGGTGCGTGACGGTCGCATCGCCGAGGTTGGTGATAACCTTGCGGCTGATAACGTTGTGGTAGTGGATGGTACCGGTAAGCATCTGACCCCGGGTATCATTGATGAGCATTCCCATATTGCACTGTTCGGTATCAATGAAACAGCCACTAATTCCAGCATGGTGCGAATGCAGGACGTGGTTAACTCCGAGAACATTAATATCTATCGTAACCTGGCGGGTGGCGTGGTTGCCGCTCAATTGTTACATGGATCTGCCAATCCCATTGGTGGACAATCCGCCCTGATCAAAATGCGCTGGGGACAGCCTCCCCAGGCGTTATTAATTGAGGATGCTGATAAATTTATTAAATTTGCCCTGGGGGAAAATGTTAAACGAAGTACCAACCCCGCCTCGATACGCTACCCGCAAACACGGATGGGGGTTGAGCAGGTTTTTATAGACGCTTTTACCAACGCACAGGTCTATGAAAAAACCTGGGATGACTACAACGACCTGTCTCGTTCTGCCCAAAGAAATACAATAAGACCCAGGAGAAACCTGGTTGACGAAACCATGTTAGAAATTCTTAATGGCGAACGTTTTGTCACCAGCCATTCTTATGTTCAATCTGAAATCAACATGCTGATGCATGTAGCCGATAGCTTCGACTTCAATATTAATACCTTCACTCATATCCTTGAAGGCTACAAAGTGGCTGACAAAATGGCACTGCATGGTGCAGGGGGTTCCACTTTTGCCGATTGGTGGGGCTACAAATGGGAAGTGCGCTATGCAATACCCTACAACGCCGCATTGATGCAGCAAGCTGGCGTTGTGGTGGCAATCAATTCAGATGATGCAGAGATGTCCCGCCGCTTGAATCAGGAGGCAGCGAAAATCGTAAAGTATGGCAATGTCAGCGAAGTTGATGCGCTGAAAATGATCACATTGAATCCGGCCAAACTGTTACACCTTGATCACCGTATGGGTAGTATTGTGGAGGGTAAAGATGCCGATCTGGTGCTGTGGTCAGACCATCCACTTTCCGTATACGCTGTTGCGGAATCTACCTGGGTAGACGGAACCCTCTATTTTAGCCGGGAGGAAGATCTGCGGCTTAGACAGCAGATTGCCGATGAACGTGCCCGCCTGATTGCCAAGATTACCAGGGAGCCGACATCCGGTGGCAATGCAGACAGCGAACAGGAGCCATAGCCATGAGAAGATTACAAATGAAAACCCGGTTTTGCGATTTTACTGTCTCCTGTCTGGCCGTGATAACTGCTCTTTTCGTGACAAGCGTACAAGCCATTGTACCGTTACCCGCTGCCGATCAGTCTGAGCCCATTGCTATCATCGGTGCCATTATTCATGTGGGTAACGGCATTGTTATAGGTGATGCGATAATCACCTTCGATGACGGGATTATTACCGCAGTAGGAGAGGCGTCAGATAACATTGATTTGAGTAATCACCAGATAATAGACCTGCAAGGGCAGCACGTCTATCCAGGGTTCGTACTCCCTAATACAACTCTGGGATTGTTGGAAGTGGGAAATGTCCGCTCCACCCAGGACGTACTGGAGGAGGGTGACATTAATGCCAGTGTGAGATCAGCCATAGCCTACAACACTGACTCGGAGATGATTCCTACACAGCGGTTCAACGGCATATTGACGGCGCAAATTACACCGGAAGGTGGGTTAGTGTCCGGTTCATCTTCAGTGATGAAACTGGATGGCTGGAATTGGGAAGATGCGGTACTGCAAGTAGATGACGGCATGCATCTTCGCTGGCCTTTATTGAGAAGACGCGAGCGAGATGCCGAGACCGGCTTGTTTGAGACCGTTGACAATCCCGAGTATCAGGGCGCCGTACAAGCCTTACATTCGCTTTTTCAAAATGCCAGCAGTTATACCGGTGAGCCAATCAACCTCAACTTGTCGGCCATGCAGGGGGTACTGAATGGAGATGCAAAATTGTACCTCCATGCCGATGATGCCAAGGAGATTATCAGCGCAGTTCGATTCGCCCGTGGTTATGGTATTAATCAACTGGTGTTGGTTGGCGGCCGCCAGGCCCTGATGGTAAAGGACTTGTTGTTGGTTGAATCCATACCGGTAATCTATGAGGAAATCCATGAATTACCTGAGATGGCCTGGGGTGATGTAGACGAGACATTCAAAATGCCTTTTCTATTATTAGACGCTGGCCTGCAGGTTGGTATCGGCGGCGGTTCCACCGCGTTGCAATCCCAGCGAAATCTGCCATTTTTCGCTGGCACCGCGGCCGCCTACGGCCTGGACAGAGAAACCGCCCTTTCGTTGATTACCAAGAATAACGCGGAAATTCTTGGCGTGGGAGATCGCGTCGGTACCCTGGAAGTAGGCAAGGATGCAACCCTGTTCGTTTCCACCGGAGATGCGCTTGATATGCGTTCCAGTAACGTTATCCAGGCTTTTATCCAGGGTCGAAATATAGATTTGTACGGTACTCAACAAGAACTATATGAGCGGTTCCGTGACAAGTACATTGCTCAACCGTTGGATTAGGAATAATTAAATTTTATAGCAAAACGTTTAGTGTAGTTATTAGGAAAAAACATGAAAAGAAAAGTCAGATGGTATGTTTTAGTTGTGCTGACAACCATCCTGAGTGCCAACATTTACACCCTTGGTAGTCAAGTTCTAGCACAGGAGAACAATACCTTGAGCAACGAATCACCAATAGAGGGAATCACCTTTCGTTTTATTGAAACCAACGGTATTCGCATGCGCATAGCCGAAATGGGAGACACCGGTCCCCTGGTGATTCTTGCCCACGGCTGGCCCGAATCATGGTACTCCTGGCGCCATCAGATAACGGCACTGGCGAATGCGGGATACCGGGTTGTAGCACCAGACATGCGTGGTTACGGACAAACTGACGCGCCAACGGATGTGGATGATTATGACATCGAACATCTGGCTGCTGACATGGTAGGTATTGTCGATGCCTTCGGAGAAGACCAGGCAATAATTATGGGCCATGACTGGGGCTCGATCGTTGCCTGGTACAGTGTTCTACTACACCCTGAGCGGTTCTCAGCCCTGGTTGCCATGAGCGTACCCTATGGTGGACGATCCGCGCGGTCTCCACTGACAACGTGGCAGGAAACCTTTGGCGATAACTTCTACTATATTCTTTATCATCAGGAGCCAGGTGCAGCCGAAGCCGAATACGATTCAGACCCAAGAGGTTTGTTAAGCCGTTTATACCTGTCCCCAGATTCACCCAGATCAGCGCCTGAGATCACAGATCGACTGAGATCAGCAGGTGGTTGGATCCCTCGTTTAGGTGCTCCAACAGAATTACCTGGCTGGTTAAGCCAGGACGATCTTGATTATTATGTTTCCCAATTTGAAGCAGCTGGGTTTCGCGGTGGGATAAATTACTACCGCAACTTTCATCGTAATTGGGAAATCACACCTCAACTGGCTGATGCCAGAGTTGAAATTCCAACCTTGTTCGTAGCAGGTGAAAGAGATGTTGTTATCGCCGGCGCATCCAAGGAACAACTCACTGTTAGCATGAACCGCGTAGTTGACGATCTTCGTGGGGTAATTCTGTTGCCGGAAGCAGGGCATTGGATCCAGCAGGAACTGCCGGATGAAACCAATCGGGCGATTCTGGAATTTTTAGCTGCACTTTAAAGGCAAGAAATAATAACGACATAAATCGCACCCACCGAGCGTACATCCCCGCTCACGCGCCTGCAATATGCCTGAGGCTGACGTTAATCTAGATTAGTATCGAACTGCGTTCTAAACTGCCCCTACAAAGGTCTTGAGCAAGAGTTATTACGGATTCAACTCCAGCCATTCAAAGACCACTGTTTCAATTTTTTCCCGTGAGTAAAATACCGGGAAGACTTTATCATTGGCCCAGAGCTCAAACAGATTGTCATAAAGAGGATGGTCAGGGTCACCCACCTGCCCTGGGTTATTCATACCCAAGGTATTGTCCCAATCCCGGGTATCAACGAATATACGGAAGGACGCTCCACTGGTTTGGTTATCGCCGCTACCGTTAGCGCCAACGGTAAAGCCGTTGCCACCACGGGGCGCAGGCCCAACGTTTAGGCGTTCACGAGTCTCGCTATCAACCGCTGATGCTAGTGGATGACGAATAAGTGCGTGTTTGTAATCGGCCTGCCCATAGATCCAGTTATTCATATTAGAACCTAGCTTTTCCCTTAAGTCGTCGATTCCTCCCTCAAGCGAACGCAAGAGAAATTCATCACGACCGGCGATTGGATCTTCACCAAAGTCACCATCGGGTGCCAGTAGAAAATCAATCATACGCTTCATGCCAATTGACAAATACGCTTGTGCTACATCCGGTATCTTTAGTGTTTCAATGTTATCGAGTAGTTGTCGTTCGAACGCAACATAAATGCCAGCTTCCACCGAGTTCTTATCCAGCACAAAGTCCCAATCTAAAAGTTGCTGCATGGCTTGCTCTACACGCGAATTCGAAGAACCTAATTCTTTAAGCATTGGTACCAGAGTGCGGGCAGGAATGGACAGGTAGTCGTGCTGCAACTGGATCATGTCCATCATGTTGAATTTGCGACCGGAGCTCAGCACTTCGCTGGCTCTGGCCCAGCGATACGGGTCAGTCCAGGTGAAACCAATGGCATCTAGGTAGGGATAGTCCGGTGTGGTGTAATTGCTGTTTGAAGTTTCAATAAAACCACGTGCAGGATTGTAATCGTGCGGCTTGGCTTTGATGGGTAAATATCCGTCCCATTCATAACGGCCATCACCGGGCACCGGCACCATACCGGAAAAATTTCGACGAATGGGTGCTATGCCTACCGCCTGCCAGCCGATGTTGCCGGCGCGGTCCGCCCATATCATGTTTTCGCCGGGGATGTTGCTATAGTTTGAAGCTTCGCGAAACTGTTCCCAGTTTTCCGCCTGGTTCATCCGTAATGACGCCAGGTAAGGTGCGCCACCTGGTTCCATCCAGCCCGGTCGAACGGCATAGGCCAGATTCTTGTCCTCATCCTGAAAAGTGACCGGACCGTGTCTGGTATACCTTAATTCTACGATGACCGGTGAACTCCCTTTCACCTCAATAGACTCTTCAATAATGCGCATTTCTTCCCAACCGCCCTGGTAACGATACTGGTTCGGATTGTCGGGATTGGTTTCATACACATAAAGATCTTCACTATCGGTACTGAATACAGTCAGACCCCAGGCTCCGTATTCATTATGTCCAATGGAAATTCCGGGAATCTCAGGCTCGCCACCACCAATAACATTCCAGCCAGGACCTACCAGATGAGCCCAATAGCGCAAAGAAGGTACCGACTGGGCTCGATGGGGGTCATTGATCATCATGGGCCAGCCATTCTGGGTAAGATCACCACTGATAACCCAGTTATTGCTACCAATATCGTCGATGGATCGTTTATTAAGTTCTTTGTCTTCCTGATCCAGAACCGCTGCCAGTTGTTTATAACTGTTCTCGTCATTTCGATAAGCGGTTACCACATCATCCGGCTGAAATCGCAGGGTTGCCCGATAGGCATTATATAAACCGAGGATGTCGTTATTGAGTAACGAGTCGCAGTCAATATCAGAGTCCAATTCAAGCACCGGATCATGGGGGTGGAAATAGGATAGCTCTTTCACTTTTTCTACGCCTATTTCACACACAGCTCGGCCGGTTCGAAGTTCCCTACCAATGTTGCCCAGTAGTCCCTGATGTCTCGAAATGACCACTTCAGGTGTCCAGTGTTTAGGCAGGATATCCAATAGTTTAAAAGTGAAAGGCAGATCATCTGGACTTTGTAGCGCCTCGTCAATGTAGGCATTCACACCATGTACAAAGGAATTAATTATGTCTATGCCGCGGGGATGATAGTGACTCAACTCCAGTCCCATAGCACCGCGAAACTTAAACAACCTTGCGCCATGATCCCGGTCAATAGCTTTGGGTCCCAGAATTTCTGCTGTAGTTCCTGTTGCCTGAGCACGCCATATTTCAAACTGAAACAATCTGTCCCGCGCCGCGTTGTAGCCCTGGGCGAAAAAAAGATCGTGTTCGGTTTCAGCATAAATATGAGATATGCCCCATATGTCCTTAATTATTTCTACGGTTTGATCAAGTCCTTCGACCTGTAAGGATTCGGTGTTCTGGGAAAAACTGGTTTGACTCATCAGTACCGTGAGCAGCACTAAAAATGCAGGGAATTGAATTCTGGCGGGTAACATGGCTGATTGCCTCTTGTTGATTGTTATTTCTATGGAACCTCTGATTCATAGCCAAAGTCTTAGTCTGTCTCACGAGCATAAAAGCCGCGGGCATAAAAGTCCATGACCAACAACCCCTCCCCTACATCGATTGAGTACAATGAGAGTGGATAGTGCCGCTAGTTCTTCTCTGTTATTCTCAAGTCATCATTATTTTAGCCCTGGGGAGTTGCCAATATGCGATTGATAATTTGTCTACTTAAACTGGTATTGTGCCTGCTACTTTCTGGCCCTCTTTTTGCTCAATACGATGAACCAGATTGGGCCCAGGTTGAAGTAGAAACCCTGGAACACTTCAGAGCCTTACTCCGATTCGACACCAGTGACCCCCCGGGGCGAGAATTACCGGCTGCCGAATATCTGCGAGATGTACTGGAAGCTGAAGGTATTGCAGTAGAGATGCTGGCGATAGATTCCGAGCGCCCCAACGTGCTGGCGCGACTTGAAGGGTCTGGAGACAAGGAACCACTACTGATTATGGCCCACACCGATGTAGTCAATGTCGATCCTGAAAAGTGGATTTTCCCTCCTTTTAGCGCCACCGTGGATGAAGGGTATGTTTATGGCCGAGGAGCGGTGGATGACAAGGATAATCTCACTGCGGCGCTGATGGTTATGTTGACCCTGAAGAGGTTGAATATTCCTCTGGCTCGGGACGTGATATTTCTAGCGGAGTCCGGCGAGGAAGGGGCTACCCAGTACGGCATTGAATACATGGTGAACAACCATTTCGACAAGATTGATGCAGAGTTCTGTCTTGCCGAAGGTGGTGGTGTCACTCGGGTAAACCGGGAGGTGCAGTACGCTTCGGTACAGACCGTGGAAAAAATCCCTTATCGAGTGGAATTGGTGGCAACGGGAGTTGCCGGACATGGCTCGGTACCGCTGCAAACCAATTCAGTTACGCGTTTGGCCAAGGCGATAGCCGCGATTGCCGACTGGCGTTCTCCAATCCGTCTCAATGAAACGACCTCTGCCTATTTCGAACGCCTTGCGACGATTTCTCCGCCAGACTCGGCTGAACGTTACCTGGCAGTGCTTGATCCGGACAGAGTGAGTGATTCTGATGAATACTTCCTAGCCAATGAACCACGGCATTCCTCCATGCTTCGATCCTCTTTGTCACCCAACATTTTCGCTGCCGGGTATCGGATAAATGTTATCCCTTCCGAGTCCCGGGCAAGTGTCGACTTTCGTGCCCTACCAGATGAAAACATACCTCAGTTTCTTAACGAGATTCGTCGCATCATCAACGATTCTGCGGTAGAGGTAAGCCTGGGCGAACGAAATACCCGTCCGCCAGGCCAAGCACGACTTGATACCGTCGCGTTTTCAGTAATCGAAACGAACATAAATAAACATTACGGCGTAATTACCTTGCCTACCATGAGTACGGGCGCCACCGACATGGCTTATTTGCGTAATGCAGGAATCCAGTGTTATGGAATCGGGCCGGCGATTGATCGTGAGGATGGACCCCTTGGCTTCGGTGCTCACAGCGATCAGGAACGTATCCTGATAAGTGAATTGAATCGGTTCGTTCGATTTAATTGGGACGTAGTAATGGAATTAGCGGCTGAGTAGTGGCTATCGTTTTCTAAATTTTATTCGGAGTAACCCTTCGTCCCTGATAGGAGCGCTACTTGAATACTGATGAAGAAATTAAGGCACTGCTTACTGAAATTCGGGATCAGCAAACGGTGGCATTATAGCGTCAGAAAGAACATCTTGAGATAGCCCATGGACAACTGGAACGATCACGAGTCCAGGTGACTGAATCTATAGAGTTGCAAAAACAGGCTATGGAAAAGTTTAAAACACTGCCCAAAATAGTGATTCCAGCTATTCTTATCTGTCTTTTGCTGATCGCGGTTCTGGTACTTAGCTTCTTTTAGAATCCGGCAAAATATATTTTCTATTAAGGGTAATAGACAAGTAACCAAGCCCGATAACAACAAACCCCAGAAGAATTAGAGCGATTGGCCAACCGATAGAGTCGGCGAAATATTCGGCTGTGAAATAAATAATGTAACCGATAACAGCAAGAGTACTGAGCAAAAGTACCAATCTGCTTTTCAGGTATATTACGGCAAGCACCAATCCTCCGAATGCCAGAAACGGATACAGGTATTCCATTAAGCCCGTATCCAACACCTGCGACATTCCAGCACCATAGAAACCTAACGGTCCAAATAAATAAAGCAGGGGAATCAGCCGGTCATTCCAACCATTGCGGTATAGATAACCATACAGTACATAACTGACACCGATAATCATTGTCAGATAGGCATATAAATCAGAATTCGCCGTTGGCACAACGGAATCCAGTAAAAGGTAGGCCAGGGCAGTACCGTTAGCAAAGGCGAAAAAATTTAACACAACTCTTCTATGATAAAGAACAAGCAGGACATAAAACGAAAATACCATGGCGATAGTAAGGGTAACCGGCCAGGTTGTATCGATACCTGATACCAGTTCATCAAGGGTTATCAGTGCACCGCCCGGAATAAGAAAACCACCTATTATGTGAAATACATTGCCCAAATCCCGATCCGGTGTCGACACCATCAAGGCCGACCCCACTGCTGCAAACACAACTCCAGTGCCAAGGGAAATCAGGATACGATTAAGCGTGCTCATATCATTCCATAACTGAGATACAAGATAGAGAATTCCAAGGGTGATAAAAATGCCACCGACTACGTACAGCAGGCGGGTCAACGAAAAAATCGGCGCCGGCTGATCCTCGCCAGACTGAGCATATCCAGAACCTTCAATTCCCTCTTCCTTCGGAATTAGCTCTAAATCCTTGGGCAATAGAGCGCGGAGAGAATCCGGATGCAAATCACCAGTCTCAAGTTTTTCCTTCAATTCCGCTAACAGTTCTTCATTTGTCATTCGTTTGTAACCCAGCCGAGGAATAAAAAGTCATCTCCATAGTAATAACGCTCATTGTTACTAATGACGTTAAGTTCCTGCTGGACGTTACCTTTGGTAAGAAAATACTCGCTTGTCGAGCGCGTATCGAAAAACAGAAAAAAGCCAACATGGCGAGAGTTCTCCAATTCAACGCTCACGCCATCTGGAGAAGTAGCCAACCCACTCAAACTGAAATCTTGAGCTTCTGTCAGGGTAATTTCCCGGCTTTCATTAAGGTCTGTATCGTGGAAAAACAGACGGGTTCGATAATTCTCATCTACATCAGGAATTGTATCCCTATCAGAGTCCAGGTCGGGAGGAACAGGTTTTACTTTCAATGCGCGATTCTCAACCACGAACAGGATATTTAAATAATTGCCGCAGTTATAGTTGTAGGGAGTATTTCCCCCACTACAAGTAGCGTAAACAAAATCGAAATCCGTAGTAAGTCTTACTGAAGGTATTGTTGAGGTGACGAAAACCACAGCAATAAAAAAGCAATCCCGATAAGAATTGGTTTACCACTCGTTTGTTTCATAACAATAGCCTATCCACTCTGTGCTTGGCGTGCAATCTGATACACGGTTGTCACTTCCGAAATTTCGACCACAGGTCAATTATAAAATAGTAAGCCGATAATCAGCTTCTACGATTAAGTTAATTAAAACACTCAGATAGTAACTATTTGTCGCATTAATGGGGAATAGCTATAGCCAAAGTATTATCTCATCACCTTATTGGTATTGAATTATTAGCATTGCTTTACTGGCCAACACGCCAAAGCCTCATTTATACTCTTCTGTGTTTAGCAAAGAGTCCACCGAGAAATCCAGAATCGAGTAGGAGGCGGGATTACTCCCGCTGTCCTCTCACACCACCGGGCATACGGTTCCGTACCACGGCGGTTCACGATGAGCATCTGAGCTTCTGGTTATAGTCGACCAACGATATTAGCCCAAGCCGATCGAAACGTTTCTTCGGCAAAGCTTGATTCATATGAGATGCTCCGGCATTACGTCCCGGCCTAAAACCATAACTAGACTCCGAGAACCCCGGTTCAAACACCGGACTTAACACTTGATGCAGCGCCTGCTGAATGAGCCTGTCCAACAC
>SMVB01115875.1_pt1 | contig 18493 bp, 18 predicted proteins | sample 2456461 | NCBI WGS metagenome assembly SMVB01 (sample SAMN11095934, study PRJNA526329) | marine sediment metagenome | biome: Marine sediment; feature: Surficial sediment; material: Deep marine sediment; isolation source: Hadal surficial sediment | place: Pacific Ocean | collected 2014-05 | depth...
ACAGGGCTTTACAATTTCCGCGAGTTCCAACGGCGGTTGAAGGCCGAGTGGTCGCGCGCCGAGCGCTACGGCGTGCCGCTGTCGCTGGTTTTTTTCGACCTCGACCACTTCAAGGAAATCAACGACACGCTCGGCCACCCGGCCGGCGACAAGATCCTTGCGGAGTTCTCCATGCTCGCCACCGGCGGCGCCCGCGCCAACGACATCGCCGCACGCTACGGCGGTGAAGAGTTCGCCGTGATCTTGCCACACACCGAGCTGGAAATGGCGTTGCGTGTCGCCGAGCGTATCCGTCGCGCGGTGGACGCGTTCACGTTCAACGCCGACGAGAAGCCGATTCACGTCACCGTGTCGGGCGGCGTGGCAACGTACCCCGGCGGCAAGGGGATCGACTCGATGGACGCGTTGGTCCGTTCGGCCGACGCGGCGCTCTACCGAGCCAAGGACGAGGGTCGCAACCGCGTCGTCGTTTGCGATACCGGTGGACCGGGCAGCGCCATACCCAAGCCGCGAAGCTGGCGAAGAACTCGATTCACGGAGCCATCTTGACGATGCACGGCTGGAAACGCGCGACCGGCTCGACGAGGTCGCTCTGGGCCGCCATGACCTCGTGGATGTTCTTGTAGACCGACGGCACCTCGTCGAGACCCGCGGAGATCAGTTGGACACCCTGCTCGGCGAGTTGCGCTTTGGCATCCTTCCAGTTGAGTGTCCTCTTCGCTTGCGTCCGGCTCATCACGCGGCCAGCGCCGTGGGCCGCGGAATGCAGCGAGTCGTTGTTGCCCTTGCCGCGAACGATGTAAGTCGTACTGGCCATCGAGCCCGGGATGATCCCGATCACACCCACTCCTGCCGGCGTCGCACCCTTGCGGTGCACGATCACTTCTTCGCCGTCGTGGATCTCCTTCCACGCGAAGTTGTGATGGTTCTCGAGATCGAGCAACACCTCCGCGCCAAGATGCTCCGCCATATGCCGATGGATGCAGGCGTGGTTTGCGGCAGCGTATTTGCCCATCAACTCCATCGAGTTCCAGTAGTCGTGACCCTCCTCGGTGTCGAGGTCGAGCCACGCCAGATGCTTCAACCTCTTCGGAAGTTCCGGGTGCTGCTTCATCGCCAGCTTGCTGTAGTGCCCGGCGATCGTTGCGCCGGCGCCACGGCTACCGCTGTGGCTGAGGAGTGTGAGGTAACGCCCCGGGGCGAGGCCCAGGTCGTCGTTATCGACCTCGAGATGACCGAACTCGACGAAGTGGTTACCGCTGCCGCTGGTGCCCAGTTGCGCCCAGGCTTTGTCGCGCAGCCCGGCGGTCAGCTTGGTGAAGCTCCAGTCCTCGTCCAGCACCGGATGCGAGCGTCGTCGTTTCTTGAACGACGACCCGATGCCGAAGCGAGTCTCGGCGTGGATCGCCTGGATTAGCCGCTCGCCATCCTCGTCGGGCATCTCGACCGGGAGGTCCAGCACGGTCATCTTGAGTCGGCACGCAATGTCCACACCGACGGCGTACGGGATCACCGCGTTGCGTGTGGCCAGCACGCCACCGATGGGCAGGCCGTAGCCGAGATGCGCATCAGGCATCAATGCGCCACGCACGGCGATGGGCAACTCGCAGGCGTTTTGCAGTTGCTGCACGGACTGCGGTTCGAGGTTCTCACCCCATTGACGATACGGTGCGCTCACCTGCGAAGTCCGGCTAGGATTCCGCCGACTTGTGGACTTCTTGCGTTTCCTTCAACAGCGCCTTCGCCGCATCGGCGAACTGTGCCGGGACCACGATCGTGGCATTGACCGGCATCAGACTGGCCGCTTCGGCGCCCCGTATGAAATACGGGATCTCGGCGCCCTTCAACACGCTCTCGATCACGGCGAGCAGGCCCTGGTCGTTGGTCTTCAGGATCGGCGTCATCTCGGGATTGACCATCGATTCCTCCTTCCGTCGATGCGACTCATCTTATCAGCTGGTCAGCGTGCCCCAGATATCCCGCAAGGCTTGGCACGATCCTGGCAATCAGTGCGGGCATGCCGGTTCACTTTCTACATTTCTCTTGCGCGCGAACGCAAGACCGAGCGTGAGCACACACCCGGCCAACGCGGCCCAGGCGACCACGTCGCCGGTGCGGCCGTAGATCGTCGACTCGTGCCGCACCGCGATCTCACGTACGATCACGGCTTCCTCGTAGAGTCCCGTTGCGTTGAACAAGCGCCCCCTGGCGTCGACGAACGCGGAGATGCCCGTGTTGGCCGCGCGCACGATATCCCGCCGTGTCTCGATCGCGCGCAACCGCACCGCGTTCGCCTGGTAGCGCTGGAACGGGGTGCGGGCGAACCACGCGTCGTTGGTGATCACCGCCAACCAACCCGCGCCCGCATTCTGCTGCGCGCGCGAAAGATCCGCGAACAATTGCTCGTAGCACACCAGTGCGCCGACGTCCGTGCCCGCGATGCGCAATAGTTGACCCCGTTCGAACTCCGCGAAACCGCCGGTCACGAAACGCCACGAACCCTCGCGGCGGTCGAGCAATCCACGGAAGATGCCGGCGAACGGCAGCTTCTCGGTAAACGGCACGAGGTAGGCCTTGGCCGACCATTGTTCATGCAGTCCATCCTCGGGCGTCACGACCATCGCGGCGTTGTAAAGGTCCCAGTCGTCCTCGGAGCGCACCCGCACATACTCCACACCGGAGAGGATCGGAACACCGAGCTGGCGCGCGAGGCGCTCGACCTGTCGCATTGAGTAGGTGTCGGGCCGGTCGAGCCGGTGGTACAGCGGCCACGGCACGGCGGTCTCCGGCCAGACGAGTACCTCGGCCCCCTGGTCCACGGCTTCGCGGCTCAAACGAACGAGTTTTTCCCATTGTTCCTGGTCCGCGTTCTCGTCCCATTTGACGAGCATCTTGACGTTCGGCTGCACGATACCGACGCGCAGGGTCGCCTCGGCGGGTCGTTCCTTCCTCCAAGCCCATGTGTCGTAGGCCAGCAACACCGCGACCAGCAGCAAGAGCGCGACCGCCGAGTGGCGCGCGCGCGGTCGTGGCCAGTCGACCATCGTTTGGTAGAGCAACACGTTGACCGCAACGAGCGCGGCGGTGATCCCGTAAGGCCCCGTCACGTCGGCGAACTGGATCAGGAACGGGTAGGCGCTCATCGTGTGGTAGAGGTGGTCGCCGGGCATGCGCAGGTCGCCGAACGTGAGCAACCAGTCCGCGCTGACCCACACCGTGGGCAAGATCCAGATCCACGGCAACCCCGTACGGCGCCGTAACGACGAGGCGACGGTCACGATCAAGGCAACCTTGAAGGCGAGGACCAGCGCGAACGCCGGATACAGCAGGAACGCCAACCAACTGAAGCGCGACAGCGCGAGGACGAAGGACGTCGAGATCAGGTGGCACGCCAGACCCGCGAGGAGGGCACCGCGCAACCGGAACCAACGGCTGCGCGACTCGTGCTGTTCCAGCCACACGAGCAACGGAACGAGCGCCAGGAGGTTGAACGCGATCCACGGAACGTAAAAGCTCGCGCCCAGCATCAGCCCGGCGACCAGCGGAAAAGTCCAACCGTTTGCGGACCAACGGGCAAGGCCGACCGATTCCATCGCCTGCGCAGTATAGCCCTGCCACTGTTATGATCGCGGTGTGAGCGACTCCCACCGAGAAATCGAGGTCAAACTTCGTTTCGATAGTCCGGAAAACGCTTTAGCCAAACTGCACGCGCTCGGCGCCGTCGAGTCGACACCACGGCTATTCGAAGACAACCTCCTGTTCGACCGCGCGCACGATCCGTTGCACCGTGCACGCAAGGCCCTGCGCTTACGGCGGGTCGGTGATCGAGCCATCATCACGTACAAGGGGCCGGTCGAAGGCGACCATCGCCACAAGGTCCGGGTCGAACACGAGACCGAGGTGGCCGACGGCGATGCCGCCGAGCGAATCTTCCTGGCGTTGGGCTACGAACCGCACTGGCGTTATCAGAAGTACCGCACCGAGTTCGTGCTGGAGCAGTTGCACGTCTGTCTGGACGAAACGCCTCTGGGGTGCTTCGTCGAACTGGAAGGCTCGCCCGACGACATCGATCGCACCGCGGAAAAGCTCGGTTTTTCGGTCGGTGACTACGTCACCGCCAGTTATCGAAAACTGCTCGAGCTCGAAGCCGGACGGCAGGGGCGCCGGCCGTGGGATCTGGTTTTCAATACGCAGGATGCGACGAGGTGAAGGCAATGCTGCTCGCGGCCGGGTTGGGCATGCGCATGCGTCCCTTGACCCAGGATCGCCCCAAGCCGGCGCTCTCGGTGCTCGGACGGCCGCTGGCGCTGCAAAACCTTAACCGTTTGCAAGACGCGTCCGTGTCGCTTGCCGTCCTCAACCTGCACTACTGCCCGGATGTGCTACGCGACCTGATTGGCGAGGGTGGTCAAGACGGTATGCCGGAGGTCCGCTACACGTTCGAGGATGCGATCCTGGGAACCGGCGGCGGTCTACGCCATGCGCGGAATCTGCTGTGCGGCGAGGGTCCGATCCTAGTGCACAACGCCGACTTCCTCTCGGATATCGACTTTGCGGCGTTGAACGAGACGCACGTGAGCGCCGGCTTTCTCGCGACGTTGGTGCTGGCGCCCGCGCGATCCGGCTACTCGGCCGTCGACATCGACGCCGAAGGCTGCGTCGTGTCGCTGGCCGGACTCCCCGAAGTCGAGTCGGAGCGGATCGCCGGATCGTTCCTGTTCACGGGATGCCTCCTGCTCGACGAGTCGCTGTTGGATCGTTTGCCCGGCACCGGTCCGAGCAACATCATCGACCTGTATCGCGACCTTGCGGCCGAAGGCCGGTTGGGCTCGCACCTGCATACGGGTTTCTGGTGGGAGTTCGGCTCTCCGCGAACCTTCCTCGACGGGCACTTGGCGTTGCTCGATCTGGACGAAGCCACGCGATCCGGCGTCGCCGATCATGACCCTGTTCGTGAACTGGCCGATTGCTCGACCGTATCGGTCGGTGCCGGTGTCGAACTCGATCAGGGCGTCGAACTGGCCGGGCGGTGCTCCCTGGCACTAGCCACGCGAATCGGGAAAAACGCCCGACTCGTCGATACGGTCGTGCTGGAGGAGAGTTGGATCGGACCCGGATGTCGACTCGAGCGGGTCATCGTCGGTCCCAATACCGAACTCCCCGCCGGCTTCGAGGCGAAGGATGCGATCATTTGCCCCGATCTCGCGCCGGATCGTGGGCCGGACGAGGGAGTCGACCGTCACGGGAGCTTGCTGATCCGATCTTTCGCGGCGTGACCATGCGCGCTGCCGTGCAACGCTGGGTCGAGGAGCGGGTCCCGAGTGCAACCGTGACGGAACTGGCCGGGGACGCCTCGACCCGCCGTTTTTATCGACTTGCGCCGGTCTCGGGTGAGACGTCGATCCTGATGGACTACGGCGTTCCGTTTTCCGGAGAATCCGACGACCAAAAGCTCACCACCATCTTTATGCGAGCGGATCTACCGGTGCCGGCGATCTTCGACGCCGCTCCGAACCCTGGATGTCTTCGTCTCGAGGATCTTGGGGAAAGGATGCTCGAGGACGAGCTCGAAACCGCGAATGAACAAGGTGAAACGCCGAAACTCTTGCTGGAAGCCGCGGAACTTGCCGGCAGAATCGTTCAAGACGGCAGCGCGGCGTTGTCAAACTCGGATCGGGCGGATGCCCCGGCCCTGGATACGGATCGTTTTGGGTTCGAGATGGAATTTTTCCTCGAGAACTTCGTCGGAAAGTACCGAAAGATCAAGGGTGACCACGGCGAGTTGAGGGTTCTGCTGCTGAAACTCGCCGAGGAGGCGGCGCGAACGCCCCGTTCGGTGATGTGCCACAGGGATTACCACTGTCGGAACATCATGGTGCGTCCCGCTGGAACGCTCGCGCTCATCGACCTCCAGGATGCGCGGTGGGGACCGGACACCTACGATATCGTGTCCCTCGTTTTCGATTCCTACGCCGATCTCGCCGACGCGTGGATCGAGCCAATGATCTTGCGCTACCTCGAAACCGCCGGAATCAACGACGACGCCCTGCTCCGGCACCGTATCCACATCGTGGGTGCCGAGCGCATGATCAAGGCACTGGGAACGTTCGGCTACCAGACTGAAGTGGCCGGAAGAACGCGATACATGGATGCAATTCCGCGAACTTTGGCCCGACTGGATCGATTGTTGGCAGCGAACGAAGAGACCTTGGCGATCCATCGTTCATTTCAGACGCTCGATTTGTTCGCGAACCACCCATGATCGGTCCTTACTCAGCCTTGAACGACCAGGCGTCGAAGACCAGGGCGGGCGTCGTCATCCCGATGTGACTGCTGCGCGCCGGGCCGACCCCTCCGAGACAGGTCTCCAACAACCGCTGCGGACGTAACCGCATCCAGCTCGGGCGAAACGCGACGCCGTCGGGGTACTGGCGCCCGTGCAGTTCGGCCATCCAGCCGTCACCGGCGGGGTGGAGATCGATTCGGGTGACCCAGACCGAGCGTTTAGGCGGATCGAGCCGGGGCGGGTGCATCCGCAGGGACACCGGGACCGGCTCTGGCGAATCGCGAAACGACGCACGACGCAGACTTCCCGGCCCCCCCCAATCGCCGGTCACGTGGTGGCCGTCGGCCAAAATCCGGCTCGTCGAAGGAAAACCGGCGTCATCGACAAGCGAACCGAAGAGCGACCCCGTGTCGTCGTCCGGACGGGCGGTCAGGACCCATCCGGGACCGACGGGTGTCCCCAGGCTCGCCCCCGGGCGGTGCGTGGTGGTTGCCAGCATCCGAGCCAAGATTGCACTGGTTTCCGGGGAAAAAACGAGCTTTGCGTCGGCCGGCCAGGGGCGTTCACGATCCCGACTCAACGCCCGGTCACGCCAGGCCTCGGTCGGGTCGAGCCGGAGCAGTTCGCTCCAGCCCCGCGCGGCCAGGAACAAGGGTTTCGCACTCGTTCCGGCCTTTTCGCGGGGGGTCCACATGGCCCAGGCGCGCGCCCGAACACGTGTCTGGCGATTTTGGGGGCAGGTCAGCCAAGTTTCGGTGCTGAGGCCGGCCTCGACCCACGCCGAATCGACCGGTTCGGGGCTGTATTTCCGAAGCCAGTCCTCCATTTCCTCGAGTGTGGGCATCCCGGTCGAGGCATCGACGTCCTCGACCGGCAACGCTTCGATGTTCCAGGGGCAGGCGTCCACCGGTTTTCCAGGGGTTTTTGAGGCAATCGCACGGCAGGTGGCCAGCGCGACCGCGGCCCCCCCCGAGGCGGCGGCGAATCCGAGGGCTTCGTGGCGCGGATCGATCCAGCGCAGCGCCCCACCTTGCTCGCGACCGATTCGGGAAACCACTTCCCCGCTCGAACCGCCGCACTCAAGGCGCCGGGTACTGGAGCTGCGGTGAAAGCCTTCTACCGGTCCGCGGCCGTGATCGCTCGAGGTCTTTTCAAGGAGATTCGCAATCGTGTCGATCGATACGTCGGATCGACCTGCCCACTCGTCGAACCGTGACATGAGTACGCTTGTCTTCAACCTTTAAACCCTTGTCATCGAGTGTTGCCGCATCAAGTTTTTTTAGAACCGTACCGTCATCAGCCTTGTGCAAATTGTCGGCGCGCCGACGCTCGCGGGTAGGGGTTGACCCTTGCGATGACAAGTGCCGATGCACCGATCGAACGCAAGGTCGCATCCGATTCCTTCAATTGCCTCAAGTGCTTTCCCAGCAACGGTTTCAAGCAAATGTGGTTTCAACGGTGAGACGAGTTTTCCACAGCGGATTCTGTCGGCATCCGTGACGCGAAACACGGCGCGCCCGGTTGTCGGATCCGTGTGCGCCGACTCCATCCTGCGAACGTAGATCCCTTCCTGAACGTTTTGTAAGATCTCGTTCGGGTCGTCCGTTCCGTTCGCGATGAACGTGCATCCCATCCGCGGCAAGATCGGTTCGCGATACGAACCACGGCGTCCGTGACCCGTCGTTTTCGCACCCCATTCCGCCGCGGTTCGACGGGAATGGAGGAGTTCTTTGGGTCGACCTTCGTGGATCAGCGCGACGGGGCGGACCGGCGTTCCCTCGTCGTCGAACTTCCACGACGCACGGGCGCGTCTGGGATCGTCGATCACGGTCAAACCGGCAGGCAACGAGTCGATATCCGGAGTCAGCCACGACCTCCCCCGCATTGCAGTATCGGCCTCGGCCGCATGGCCGACCAGTTCGTGGATCCAGATTCCTGCGATTGCTGGTGCGAACACCACCGTGGTCGGGCCGGCGACGGGATCCGCGGCATTCATGCGGGCTTCTAATCGCTCGATAATCTCAGAAATTACATCAGAAATATAATTGTTGTCGTTTTTAATCACGCGTTCGGCCGACGCCGTCGCGGCTCGATCGCTTCGCTCGAGCGCGGCATCGATCCGGATCCGGCGGGTCGATCTGCGGTCATCGAATACCGCACCCCCGTAACCAATCTTGACCTGTTGATCGAATTCGACCCAACGCGCGCGAAATCGGGCTTCGGGTAGCCGTCTTTGCGCCTCCACGATCGCCCCTGTCACGGCGGCAACGGCTGGACCGGTTTCGATCTCGAGCGGAATTTGCCCTGCTGGACCGGCATCCCGAGGCGGCTTGCCGGAAAGCAGTCCCGCGAGTTGGTCGGGGAGCAAACCGGAGTGAAAAATCAACGATCGGTCGGGCCTTTCCACGCAGGTACCCGCCCAGACCGTGTGCTTGACCGAAGGGTGCTCGGCGCTGGCTGCCACGGCCGAAAGATCCTCCCGTCGCTCGACGAACACCGTCGTCTGGGAAGCACCGGCCGCAACGTGACGAATCGCTCCATCCCACTGCTTATCAAGCACTTGGACGCGAATCCTCGAGGCGACTTGACTTGCGCGAATCATCGATGGAATCTATTGTTCGGTGCGAGAGCGCACGCGCATCACCGGTTGCCTTTCAAGCGCTTGGAGGGCCACGCCAGGGCGAGCATGGCGGATTATACGATACTGATCATCGACTACGAACCGCGCAGTATTCAGCGGTTGCGCGCACCGTTGGAACGCGCCGGTTACCGGGTGGAAGTCGCCACGGACGGCAAGGCCGGGATCCAATTGTTCCACAAGATCGAGCCCGCGGCGGTGATCATCGAGGCGATGCTCCCCAAACAGCACGGTTTCGAGGTCTGTCACGAGCTCAAACAGACCCCGCACGGCAGTCGTTGTCCCGTGATGATCGCGACGTCGGTCTACCGCGGTCGCAGGTACCGGCACCAGGCCACGCACCAGTACTTGTGCGACGCCTATCTCGAAAAACCCCTCGCGGATGAGGATCTACTGTCGACGATCGAATCGGGTCTGCTGAAGTACGCCGCGGCGCGCGACACCGCGGCCGTGGATCCGGCAGCGACGATGGAAATCGACACGACCCACCTTGCCGCGGAAGTTCCGACGAAGCAACGCTCCAATGGCGGCCCGCAGCCTACCCTTCAGGCCTCCGTTAAGGAGTCGGACGAGGCCGACTTGGACATCGTGGACCGACTCGATTCGCTGTTGAGCGACGACCCGAGCAAGAGTTCACCGACGCGCTCCGACAAATAGGAGCGAGTCGCGTGCCGCGCATCACTAAAATCTACACGAAACAGGGTGATTCGGGATCCACCCGGCTGGGGGGTGGCCAGAAGATCAGCAAGACCGCTCCGCGAATCGAAGCCTTCGGGACGGTCGACGAACTCAACTCGTTTCTTGGCGTCGCGCTCGCATCGGGGCTCGATGCCGAGTTGGTCGGGCCGTTATCCGCGATTCAAAACGAGTTGTTTCACCTCGGGTCCGATCTCTGCTTCCTCGAGGAAGACAAATCGGATCGTCCCGTCCCAGGGATCGAACCGCGGCATGTCGAAGCGTTGGAGGCCCTCCTCGATCGCCTGACCGCCGAGGTCGGGCCACTCGAGAATTTCATCCTTCCCGGCGGTTCCACCGGCTCGGCCCACCTGCACGTCGCACGCTCCGTCTGTCGGCGCGCTGAGCGGCTCGTCGTGGCGCTCGCCGAGAAGGAAGCGGTCGGTACCGAGACGATCCGTTACCTCAACCGCCTGTCGGATGCGTTGTTCGTGATGGCGCGCTTCGAGAACAAACGCAAGAGCGTCGAAGACGTGTACTGGGATTCGAGAAGCTGAAGACGCCCCCGGAAGCAGGAAGAGGGGCAGTATTCTTACTACCGGAGGTCGTCTTCGGAAGGAACGGCTCCTCCCGTTCTAGATTACGCACGAGCCTTAATATGGTTGCATCGGTCCGCGGTGTCGGCCCCGCACGTCGGTGTCGGCATCGATCGTGTCAGGACTCGGCGACCTCGGGTGGTGTCAAGAATTCGAGGCATTGGATCAACACGTCCCGCATGTGCGCCCGCTCGACGACCATGTCCAGCATGCCGTGCTCCAACAGAAACTCGCTGCGTTGGAATCCCTCGGGTAGTTGCTGCTTGATCGTCTGCTCGATCACACGCGGCCCGGCGAACCCTACCAGCGCCCGTGGTTCGGCCATGATGAGATCGCCGAGCATCGCGAACGACGCCGTCACCCCGCCGGTCGTCGGATCGGTCAGGATCGCGATGTAGGGCAAACCGGCGTCGTCGAGCCGGGCCAACGCCCCCGATATCTTGGCCATCTGCATCAGGGAAAGCGCGCCTTCCTGCATCCGCGCGCCGCCCGAACAGGTCACGATGATCAACGGAAGGCGATCGGCCAGTGCTCGTTCCGCGCAGCGTGTCACTTTTTCGCCGACAACGCTGCCCATCGATCCGCCCATGAACCCGTATTCCATCACCGCCACGACGACCGGCCTGCCCCCGATCATCCCCGTGCAGGACACCAGGGCGTCCTTCATGCCGGTGCGCTTCTGGTAGTCCTTGATGCGATGGGAGTATTTCTTCGAATCGACGAAGCCCAACGCGTCCTTCGGCGTGATGTCGGCGTCGAACTCTTCGTAGGCCCCGTCGTCGAGCAACATCGCGAGCCGGTCCAGGGAACTGATGCGGAAGTGGTAGTTGCACTTCGGACACACGTTGGCGTTGAGGGAGACCTCCTTCTTGTAGACCATCTCCTTGCAGGCGAGGCACTTGACCCAGAGCCCTTCGGGCATCTTCAATTTGCGCTCGGTTGCCCGCTGTTTGGGGGTCTTTTCTTTCTTGAACCAGACCATCAGGTGCGGTCAAGCTAACCCGGCGGTTCGACTCCGTCAACCTGGGCCGGACCGGGCGCGATGGGCCGCAATTCGAACACGCGGTACTTTCCCTGCCGGCCCACGGGGCGGAGTTTCGCCCGGACTTCCGACGACGCCCGTTCCCAGTCCCGCGTGTCGAACACATACAGATGGCCCGCGTCGCGTTGGAGTAGGCCATCAAGGTGGGCAAGGTCGACTTCTTCGGGAATACGATCCAGATACCAGGTCAAACTAGGGAGTTTCATATCGACCCTGACCACCGGACGATCCTGACCCAGGTCGGGAACGGCTTCGATCAACCAGGCCGTGGTGCGCTTCCGGGAAACTTCCGGGGACACCCAACCGATCGCCGCGAACAGGAAGATCGCCTGCGCCGCGGCCGCTAGACTCCAGATCCGGCGCGGCCGGCGGCGCAACAGTGCCGGTAACGCGGCCAGCGTCGCCAGGCCGTAGGCGGCCGACCCGACCCAGGCCACGACACGGAAGGCACCCGCCGGCTGCCCCGCGGCCCAGACGCCGAACGCGATCGCGAACGCGCCCATCGTCGCGGCCAGCAGGCTGGCGGAACGGATTCGCTTCCTGGGTTGCTCGAGTTCACGGGCGAGTTCCCAACTCAGCAACATCGCCATCGGCGGGAGCAACGGAAGGATGTAGTTGGGGATCTTGCCGCGACTCAGGGAGAACAGGACAAAACCCGCGACGCATGCGGCGGCCAGGTAACGGGCGGTGCGGGAGGCCGGCTCGCGAGCGAGCTGGAGGACCCGGAAGAAGGCGAAACCGAGCGGGGCCAGCCAGGGCAGGCACGCCACCGGCAGGACCGGCAGGTAATACCAGAAAGGTTCCACGTGGGCCGTGCCCTCGAAGAACCGAAGCCACACTTCTTCTTTCAGGGTAGCGGCGGTGCTCGCGCCGACTCGCGTCAGGAACGCGAGACCCCAGGGCAACACCACCACCGCCCAGGTCAGGAGGCCGATCGTCAGACCGCGCACGCTGGGTGCGACCGTGCGCCCCGCCGCCGTGCGTCCCGCCAGCATCATCAACAACGGCAGGACCACGCCGACCGGTCCCTTGATCAGGAATGCGAGCCCCAGCAACACCCCGTAGGGCCACGAAGGCCGTGGGCCGTCCTCCGACCCGCGGTCGAGGTCGTACGCCACCACGGCCCAGACGTGCAGCATCAGCAGCGCATCGAGCGTGCCCTGGCGGCCGATCACGATCGCGAGCGGCATCGTCGCAAGGCAGATCGTGGCCCACAGGGCACCCTGTTCCCCAAACCGGCGGCGCGCCACCCAAGCGGTGATCAGCAGGGCTGCGAGCGTCGCGGCGATCGACGGCAACCGCACGACCCACTCGCCCGTGCCGAGGATCGAAAACAACGTCGCCTGAAGCCAGTGCAGCAGGGGCGGCTTGACCAGACGCGGTTGACCCTCAAACGTCGGCACGACGAGATCGCCGCTACGCTGCATCTCGAGCGACGTGCGCGCGAACCGCGCCTCGTCAGGGTCGAACAGTGGGAGCGAGGCGGCGCCGATGGACAACGCCAGCGCCGTCATCACGAGAACCGCAGGTACGAGCCGGCGGGCTAACCGTTCGGAGCGATCGTACACTCTCCGCTATCATACGACCGCTGGCGGCGGGAGGATAGACATGCCCGAGAACATGGTCGATTGGCTGTACGGGCTGCAACACTTCGGCATCAAGCTGGGTCTCGACAACATCCAGGCGCTGCTCGACGTACTGGACCGCCCCGAACGGAACTATCGCACCGTGCACATCGCCGGCACCAACGGCAAGGGTTCCGTTGCGGCGATGCTCGACGCCATGCTCGCCGCGGCGGGCAAGCGATCCGGATTGTTCACCTCGCCACATCTCGTGCGCCCCAACGAGAGAATCCGGTTGCTCGGCACCGATATCGACGATCGGGAGTTGAACCGGCGTCTGGCCGCGATGCGCGACATCATCGAGGCCGCGCGCGTCGATGGAACGCTGGCGGCGCACCCGTCCTTTTTCGAGGTGATCACCGCAACCGCGCTCGAAGCGTTCCGGCAACACAAGATGGACGTCGCCGTGCTGGAGGTCGGGCTAGGTGGCCGGCTCGACGCAACCAACGCCGTTGCGGCCGATGTAGGTGTGGTCGTGAGTATCGGACTCGACCACGTGAAGACGCTCGGTCCGACGATCGAGAAGATCGCCGCCGAGAAAGCCGGGATCGTCAAGCCGGGCATGCGGGTGATCAGCGGTGTGGTGCAAGCGGAGGCCCGGCGTGTGTTGCGCGACGCCTGCGAACGGGCGGGTGCCGAGTGCATCGACGCTCGCGAGCGATTCGCACTCGAGCTGGGCGACGCCAAGGAGTTCACGCTCCGCGGGAAACACGGGACGTACTCCGACCTGCGCGTCGCATTGTTGGGGCCGCACCAGATCGACAACGCGCGGGTCGCCGTCGCGGCGTTCGAGTTGGTGATGGAGTGTTTCGGGGAAGCCGCGCACGAGGACACCGTGCGCGAGGGCCTCGCCCGGGTTCGTTGGGCCGGGCGCTTGCAATGGATTGATCGCGGCGCGGGACAGCCGCGGATGTTGCTCGACGGCGCGCACAATCCCGCGGGGATCCGTTGCATCGCCGAACATCTAAACGACCAACCGCTCGGCGACGATGCCGTATTGCTGTTCGGCGCAACCAGCGGGAAGCCGCTCGATGAACTCTTGAAACCATTGGCCGCGCATTGCCGCACCGTGGTCGTCGGGCGTCCTCCGGTCGAGTGCGGCCTCGATCCGCAGGAAGTCGCCGCGGCGGCGAAACCGTTTTTCGAGCGAGTCGAGGCTGCACCGGACACGGCTGAAGCGCTCTCGCTGGCCACGGCGATCGCCGGCGACGGCGGAACGATTTTCGTCACCGGTTCGCTGTACCTGGTCGGCGAGGTGCTCGGACTCCTGGAACACCGCCAAGTCCCCGGCCCGGTTGCGATGTAGTGCGCTTCGACCTGCTCTCGATCTGGTGTGTGGGTGTGGGCGTAATCTGGTTGGCGTTCAACCTCTCGGTCGCCTGGCTGCAGCGATACGTTCCCCCATTCGCGCTCATCTCGAAACGATTACCCGATTCGGACACGATACCGAGTGTCACCGTCGTAGTTCCCGCGCGGAACGAAGGTGACCGGATCGAGGAGAGTGTTCGACGATTGCTCGCACAGCGCTACGTGGATCTCGAACTCGTCGTCGTCGACGATCGTTCCGACGACGGCACGCGAGAGATTCTCGAACGGTTGAGTGCGGACGATCCACGGTTGCGCGTCATCCGCGTCGACACCTTGCCCCACGGCTGGCTGGGCAAACCGCACGCGTGCCACGTCGGTGCACGAGACGCCCGGGGGGACTGGATCCTGTTCACCGATGCCGACACGTGGATGAGCCCCGACCTCATCGCGGACACCGTCCGAGCGGCCGTTTCGGAACGCGCCGAACTGGTGTGCCTGTTTCCGGCCCAGAAGCGAATCAGTCTGTGGGGCCGCGCCGCGATACTCACGTTCTCGATGGGGCTCCTGGTTGCCGCGGCGCGCGCCAATCGCGACTGTCGGGTGTCCCCCGTAGGGATCGGCGCGTTCAACCTCGTCCGCGCCGAGGCGTATCGCAGGTTAGGCGGTTACGAGGTCTTGCGCATGGAAGTGGTCGACGACATGAAGCTCGGCATGTTGGTCCAGCGCGGTGGAGGCCGCCTGCGTTGCTGGACGGCCACCGACGAGGCCGAGATCGACTGGGCGCCGAACCCGCGCGAACTGACGCGTGTGCTCGAGAAGAACTTCTTCGCGTTGGCCGATCTGCGCTTCGGCGTCGCGGCGTTCGCGGTAGCGATCATGTTCGCGGCGTGGTTCACGGCGATCGCCGGTCCGTTCAGCGGGCGCTTGACCGGTTACGCCGCGTTGGCGGGGCTGGCCTCGATGGTGTTACCCGCTGCGTTGTTCGCGCGGCGCTCGCGCTGGGGGGTCCTGCCTGCACTCCTGGCACCCGTGATTTTTCCGTTGCTGCCGTGGGCGTTGTTGCGTTCGACGTGGATGACCTGGAGACAGGGCGGGATTCGCTGGCGCGGGACGCTCTACTCGCTCGAGCTGCTTCGTAAACATCTTGTTCCGTTGTTCGCGCGGCCACCGCGCCGCTGATCGACGCCGGCGGCCTGTAAGATGAGTGCGTGCGCCGGCAACCCCTCAAAGTCGAAGCTCCCGAGTTGCGGCTGGACCCCGAACGGGTCACGGAGCCCTTTGCGTGGAGCGAGTTCTTCCCCGTCGATCAGCCCGTCGAAGTCGAGATCGGCATCGGCAAGGGCCGGTTCCTGCTGGAGGCTGCGGAGAAACGACCGGGGATCAACCACGTCGGTGTGGAGTGGGCCAACAAGTACCTGCGCTTCGCGGAGAGCCGGGCGCAACGGCGCGGACTCGAGAACATCCGCTTCGTGCGTATCGACGCGAGAGAGATGATGTCTTCGATCCCCGATCGTTCGGTGCAAACGTTCTACGTCTTCTACCCGGACCCGTGGCCCAAGAAACGCCACCACAAGCGCCGGTTCCTACGCGAGGACATGGCCACCGAATTGGCCCGTGTGTTCGTTGACGCCGGCAAGCTGCACGTTGCCACCGACCACGACGATTACTGGGAAGCGCTTCAACCGGTGTTCGACGAGCATCCCGAGTTCGAGCGCCAGGAGCGCTTCGGCGGCGCGGAGTTCCCGCTAGCCGAGGGCGAACCGTTGACACACTTCGAGATCAAGTACGCCATCGAAGAACGCAAGCGCCACCGCGCCAGTTGGGTTCGCAAGACGCGTTCGTAGAGAATCCGTCACTTGTCGTCCCCTTCGTGTCGGAAGGCCCGATTGCACGAAACCTTTTCCGGCCGGGTTCCGTTGTAAGGTAGGAAGCAACGAGGAGGTGCGCCCATGCAACGAAGTTTCTCGAGGATTGCGGTCCTGGCCCTGATCCTGTTGGTCCTACCGGTTGCCGCCGCGGCGGGCACCCGGATCGAGAAAAAGCTGGATCTTTCGAGTGGCGGCACGTTCCGTCTCGACACGGATGCCGGCAGCGTCAGCATCGTGGGAAGGTCCTCGGACGGCGCTGAAATCGTGATTACCTCGAAACGCGACGACATCGAGGAGCATTTCAAGCTCAGCTTCGAAGATTCCAGCAACGAAGTCCGGGTGCGCGCGGAGCGGCGCGGTAGCCGGGTGTTCAACTGGTTTCGCAGCGGACCGTCGCTGCACTTCGAGATTCGCGTGCCGAAGGAGGTCCGGGTCCTCGTCGATACGTCCGGCGGGCGTATCGAGTTGGAGGCCATCGACGGCGATGTCGACCTGGACACGTCGGGCGGCGGCATCACGGTCGAGGACGTGCACGGCAAGGTCGTGGCGGATACGAGCGGCGGCGGAATCCGCATTCGCGAGGTCTGGGGTGACGTGCGAGCGGACACCTCGGGCGGTTCGATCTCGATCAGCATGATCGACGGCAACGTCGTGGCGGATACGAGCGGCGGCGGCATCTCGATGAACGACGTCTCCGGCGACATCGTGGCCAACACCAGCGGCGGCGGAATCAACATCGAACAAGCCGGTGGTTCGGTCCGCGCCGACACGTCGGGCGGGCCGGTGACCGTGGTGTTCTCCCCGGGCAACGACGCCGGCGGCTCACTGTCCTCCTCGGGTGGACGCGTGACCGCGCGAATCGATCCGTCGGTGGGCCTTGATATCGACGCTTCGTCGTCGGGGGGTTCGGTGCGCAGCGACGTCCCGGTGACGGTCCGGGGGTCGGTCTCGAAGACCGCGCTGCGCGGCCAGATCAACGGCGGGGGCGCTGTCCTCAAACTGCGATCGAGCGGCGGCGGAATCAGGATCGAGAGCAACTAGCTCTACGGCACGTCATTACAAGCCTGGACGCGCGGGGCGTGATGCCTGATTCGCTGGAGGGCCAGTTCGACGTCCTCCTCGGCGCGGATGACGTCCTGGCGTGTGGCGACGCCGTTTTCGCGTAGGTCGTTGTTGCGCCCGACTTGTTCCTTCAAGACACGATTCTCTTCTCGAAGATAGTCGATGACCGCGTCTTGTTGGCGTGTGATCCATCCAGCCATGGCGGCTACGAGGATCTGCCAGGGATAGAGCACCGTTGCCATCCGCGGATCGTAGCCAAGTTGAGGACCGATCGACAGCTATCGACGCGATGATGAGTGGGCTAGAATTGCCCGAATTCAGGTTCGATCGAGTTTTCGGACAGCACGGCCACGCGAATACTGGATCAGGGGCGTGTCGCAATCCTCGGAGAGGCGGCGATGTGTACGGCGCAATTTGATGACATGGATGGCGAAATAGACGCTCCGCTCATACCCCAGGGTATCAATGCACCTCGCGCACCGCAGAATGCTCAATTTTGCCTGAATGTGATGCATTGGCTCTCCGGGCTGCTTGATGAATAAGAAGTCCATCCCATCAGCGCATGTTGGACAATTTAAGGAATGCCGGGGGACTTGACACCCGTTTCAATTTCCCCTTTTGGCTAAAAGCGGGCTGTCACCTCACATCTGTCCGATACATCGGCTGCAGCTTTCCATAGGTGAACGATCGCCACAGCCACTCGGCGGGTCCAAAAACGTATCGCGCCATCCACCAGCGACTTGCCAACACCTGAATTGGAAAAATAATTAGCACCAGCAGCAGACTCTGCGATACCGATATTTTTCCATACAAACCCAGCCCCCATGAGAATCCGATAAACGCCGCAATCAATGCCGTAAATAAGTAATTGGTTAACGCCATACGACCGACGGCTGCCATTGGCATTAGCCATTTTCGCCATTTTTCACGTTCGATAAGCAAAGCAATTGCCACCGCGTAACCGAGACCCAGCATAGGCATACCAATTGGCCAGGCCGCTATCTTGGGGAGGATCAGGTAAACCGCCGATGTCTTGTCGCCGACGCCAAAGTCCGCCATTACTACCCAGACCAGACACCCGCTAAAGCCTATGGCTATCAACCATGGCAGAGCCTTCCTGGCCAGAACCCTGCGGACATCGGAGTCCCAAACGGCGCCCAGGCGGGCGACATAAAGACCGAGCAACATGATTCCCAGAAGACGCAACTCACTGGCATAGTAGCGCCAGTCGGTGAATGCCTCCCAAAGGTGAAGCAGCCCATAAGACGATATCTGCAGAAAATCGCCCTCCCGCAGTACCGCGTCCTCAGACATTTCCGTCGGCGAGGTTGGTTGAGCGCCCTCCGGTGCGGTTTGTTCGACAACCAGCGCCGGGTTTTCCAATTGTTCGAGATAG
>SMVB01001294.1_pt1 | contig 18481 bp, 13 predicted proteins | sample 2456461 | NCBI WGS metagenome assembly SMVB01 (sample SAMN11095934, study PRJNA526329) | marine sediment metagenome | biome: Marine sediment; feature: Surficial sediment; material: Deep marine sediment; isolation source: Hadal surficial sediment | place: Pacific Ocean | collected 2014-05 | depth...
TCAATGTTTCGCTGAATTCCGCTAGTTCAACGGCAAGCCTGTATTCATTATCCGAGCGCCATTCCATATCCGGGTGTTCGATGCGGATGGTCCAGTTAAGGTCCTGGGCGAGTAGTGCGGCGCGCTGCAGATCGGGAGGAACACCAATATCGTCTATTATGGATTCAATATTCCGAATGTAGAAATCAGGTATCTCTACTATTTGTTCACTATTTATTTGATTCAGTTGTTGTAGCGATACGTAGATAATCGCGAAAATCATGATGAGTGTTATGCCAAAGATCAGCAGCAAGCGTATAAAAAGTGACCGCTTTATTTGGGTGACAATTGGGATCATTTTTGTGCCCCGACAAAAGTATAGCCACGTCCCCACACGGTTTTAATAAACCGTGGTGTTTTGGACGTATCCTTTAACTTATGCCGTAGGCGACTTACCAATGTATCAACAGCTCTTGAGAATAGTTCCGCATCGATGCCGCGAAGCCGATTCATAAGCTCATCCCGGGTAAAGGTTTTGCTCGGAGATTGCATGAAGAGTAACAATAATTCGTACTCCATGGTGGTTAGCTCCAGTAGCTCATCATCAAGCTTGGCTTCTCGCCTGGTGACGTCGATTTCCAAACCGTTTATCGGTTTCACCTCCTTGCCTGAATCACCTTCATCACTAGTGCGGCGGAGAATATTATGAATTCTCGCAACCAGTTCACGTGGTTCAAATGGCTTGGGCAAATAATCGTCAGCACCTAACTCAAGCCCGACTATACGGTCAGTGACTTCTGCATGGGCGGTCAACATTAAAATAGGAAGTTGGCCAAAGATTGAAGACTTTGCGCGAATTTCTCGACAGATTTCAAAGCCATCTTTTTCAGGAAGCATCACATCCAGTATGAGCAGATCAGGTTTGATCCGCTTTAACAATTCAAATCCCCTTGATGGAGTGTGTGCTACATGGACAGACATGTCGTAGCGTTCAAGGTACTGGGTAAGTAGGTGCCCCAGCTTCTCATCATCATCGATGATCAGGATTTGTTTCATGTTAACTCCAAGTGCGCCAGTAAATATTAATTAATTAGTTATACTTAAATGCCTAAATTACGGATTTACTGGCGATGCAGGGACACTGAATTTCCCAACAATAGTACGAATTAGGCTGGCCGAAATCAATTTTTTGTGTGGCTACCTGATGTTAGGCCAGTTATAGCAGGCTCCAGAGTATTATGATTACTATAAGCAATGCTGTGCTTCGATTCGGGCCGCAGCTACTACTTGACCAGGCAAACCTGATGATCCACAGCGGTCAAAAGGTTGGAATCATCGGCCGAAACGGCAGTGGAAAGACCAGTCTATTTGCCTGCTTAAACAGTCTTTTAAGTTTTGACCAGGGTACGCTGAGTATGCCCGACGACCTGCGTGTTTCCTATATGCACCAGGAAACAGACGGCTCCAGTAGAACCGCTGTTGATTTTGTAATCGATGGTGACAGAAACTTTCGCGCGTTGGAGCAACGCCTACAGCAAGCAGAGACAGAAGATGATCAATATCTGATTGCAAATTTGCATGGTGAGTTGGATAGCCTGGATGGTTACACCGTCAAGCACCGTGCTGAGCAACTGCTTTCTGGCCTGGGTTTTAAGGTAAGCGAATTTACTAATACTGTTTCAAGCTTTTCCGGCGGTTGGAGAGTTCGCCTGAATCTGGCGGCCGCCCTCATGTGTCCGTCGGACCTTCTATTACTGGACGAACCAACCAACCACTTAGACCTTGAAGCGACAATCTGGTTGGAGCAGTGGTTAATTCAATACCATGGGACGTTGTTAATCATTTCTCACGATCGAGAATTCCTCGACAAAATAATCAGGTATGTAGTCAGTTTTGAAAACAGAAAACTACAGTTGTATAAGGGAAATTACAGTGGCTATGAAAAACAGCGACGCGAGCGGCTTGCCTTAGAAAAAACGATGCACGAGAAGCAGCAGCGACGGCGCGCTGAAATAGAAAGTTTTGTCCGCCGCTTCAAGGCAAAAGCCTCAAAGGCGAAACAGGCTCAGAGCCGGCTGAAAGAACTAGGCAGAATGGGGGAAATAGCTCTGGCTCATATTGATTCGCCTTTTCACTTGCGTTTTCCTAAACCAGATCATCTGCCAGACTACCTGCTAACCCTTTCTAAATTAAGCATAGGTTTTGCTTCACCTTTGGTAAACGATATTTCATTTAATATTCAGTCTTCCACCCGTATTGGACTTCTCGGGCTTAACGGCAGTGGAAAATCCACATTACTTAAAGTGCTGGCTGGGGAATTGAGCCCCTTGGCAGGTGAAATCACCGCGGCCAAACGTCTCAGGATAGGCTATTTTGCCCAACATCAAGTGGATGTGTTGGACGGTGAGTCGACTCCCATGCAATTGCTTCAGTCTAAAGGCCCGGCAAAAACCGAGCAGGAATTGAGGGATTACTTGGGCGGATTTGACTTTAAAGGAAACCGGGCTGAATTTTCCATCGCCAGTTTTTCCGGCGGTGAAAAGGTTCGCCTGGCACTGGCAATGATTGCCTGGCAGAAACCCAATTTATTATTGTTAGATGAGCCTACTAACCACTTGGATTTAGAAATGCGCCATGCCTTAACGGTTGCTCTGCAGGAATTTGAAGGGGCGGTAGTGATTGTTTCCCATGATCGGCATCTATTGAATAATACAGTTGACGGGTTTTATTCAATTCATCAAGGAAGGCTACGCCCGTTTGATGGAGACCTGGCTGATTACGAAAGTTGGTTGCAAACGACTGGGAATTCGGAACTCGCCAGATTGGCCAGCAATGAATCTGAGCAGTTTGAACAGAGAAAAGGGAAAAGGTCAGACAAGAAATTGCAACGTCAGTTGGCAGCCCAAAAGAGACAACAATTGGCCCCGTTAAGGAAAAAGTTAACAGGACTTGAACAGAAAATTGAGCGTACTGGCAATTCCTTACAAGAAATTAACAATCAGCTTACGAACCAAGATCTATACAAGCCGCAATACAAAGCCGAGCTCAATACCTTACTGCGGGAACAGGGCAGCACCAAGACAGCGTTGGATGTTTTGGAGGAGCAGTGGCTGAGCCTGCATGAAGAAATTGAATTTGCTGAAATGCAGGCTTAGGGATGATCAATTCTATAAAGAAAAACCGGAAGAAGTAGGCACTTCCAAGAACCTAAATCGTCAGCTCAACTTGAAATTGGGGAATTTTCTCTTACTCAATAGTATTGGTGAATGGCCTTACTGTGATCATACGCCTGGGATGTTATAATTCTTCGGTGTAACGAGGGCAACGTGAATAGCACAATACGACAGTTTATTGTTTCTTTATTTGTACTAGCAGGGCTGGTTATAGCGGTTGTCAGTGCTCAGGATTACAATAACTTTAAGACGAATGACGAAGCAAATAATATAGAAGTCTTCAAACGTGCCAGTCCGTCTGTTGTTTTCATAACTAACTCGAGATTGGTTCGTTCATTTTATTCTTTAAATCCACAGGAAGTCCCGCAGGGTAGTGGTTCTGGTTTCATCTGGAACGATGAGGGCTATATTGTTACCAACTACCACGTCATTCAGCAGGCGGATTCTGTGACAGTGACTCTGCAGGACGGTAGTACTTATAGAGCTTCCGCCGTTGGTTTCGAACTCAACAAGGATCTGGCTGTACTGAAAATAGATGCCCCCGGTAAAAAGTTGGTGCCAATAGCCATCGGCGATTCATCTTTACTTGAAGTGGGTCGCAAGGTTGTAGCCATTGGTAATCCCTTTGGACTGGACACAACAATGACCGTCGGCGTAGTCAGTGCGCTTGGCCGCGAGATCGATTCCGTAACCCGGCGCAAAATCCGCGACGTTATCCAAACAGACGCTGCAATAAACCCGGGTAACTCTGGGGGTCCACTATTAAATTCTCTGGGAGAAATTATCGGTGTGAACACGGCAATTTATAGCCCAAGCGGCGCCAGTTCAGGTATTGGTTTTGCCATCCCAATTAACACTGTAAAGCGTATAGTGCCTGAACTAATTGCCTATGGCAGGGTTCAAACTCCAGTACTGGGGGTAACCCTGTTTACCCAGGCACAAGCTGATTATTATCGACGCAATCGTGGTATTGAAGGCGTAATTGTTGTGGATGTTGTTTCAGGTGGCGATCTGGACGGACAAGGAATGCGAGGCCTGACTCGAAATAACCTGGGATGGATATTAGGCGATGTAATAGTTGAAATTGATGGCATTGCCGTCAGTAATGAAGATGACCTGATTACCGTGTTGGAAAGCCGACGTGCTGGCGATACAGTGGAAGTGATATCGAGGAGGGGTAATCGAACTCTTGAGTATCACGTACGTTTAAGTCCACCTCTCACTCAATAGAGTAAAAAGGACCTAAGGAACCCCTGATCGATAATTGACAAGCCAAGGTATTAAACGATACCAGATCATGGTCTTTGCTGAAGTTCACTCTTTCCGACAGCGACAGCCTTTCGCACTTGAACGGGCGCCGTACCCCCAAGGTGATCTCTGGCATTGACTGAGCCTTCTAAGGTTAGACAATGAAATACGTCATCCTCGATTGATTCAGCAAATTTTTGCAGGTCAGATAAGGACAACTCACTCAAATCCTTATCCTGTTCAATAGCATAAGCGACTGATTTACCAACCGCTTCATGGGCATCCCGAAAAGCCAGCCCTTTCTTAACCAGATAGTCTGCCAGGTCGGTCGCTGTCCCGTGCCCTTTCAAAGCGGCTTCACGCATATTTTCTCTTTTCGCCTTAATGGCCGGCAGCATGCCACAGTACGCTTGTAGACAATCTTTTACGGTATCTACCAGATCGAAAAGCGGTTCCTTATCTTCCTGATTGTCCTTGTTATAGGCCAGCGGTTGGGATTTCATTAAACTAAGAAGAGCCACGAGGTGACCTATTACTCTTCCTGTTTTTCCTCGAACCAGTTCTGGCACATCCGGGTTTTTTTTCTGCGGCATTATTGAAGAGCCAGTACAAAATCTATCGGGCAGATCAATAAAATCAAATTGACTGGATGTCCACAATATCAACTCTTCGGAAAAGCGCGACATGTGAGTAAGCAACATACTGGCAAAAGCGGCAAACTCAATAACAAAATCTCTGTCGCTCACCGAATCGAGAGAATTTCGCGTCGGGGCGTCAAAATTAAGTTCTGCCGCCGTAAACTCCCTGTCGATAGGATAGCTGGTTCCAGCAAGAGCGGCTGCTCCCAGTGGTGATTGGTTGAGTCTTTTTCGACAATCCATCAATCTGTCGTAATCTCGATTCAGCATTTCATACCAGGCCATCAGGTGATGGCCAAAAGTAACAGGTTGAGCAGGTTGCAAATGAGTAAACCCTGGCATAATGGTTTCAGCTTCTGCATCGGCCAAATTTAATAATGCTGATTGTAATTGAGTAATAATGGAACCGATTACATCGATCTCATCACGTAGGTATAACTTGATGTCGGTTGCTACCTGGTCGTTTCGGGATCTACCGGTGTGCAGCTTCTTGCCGATTACACCAATATTCTTGGTCAATGCAGATTCGATGTTCATGTGCACATCTTCCAGAGCAACCGACCAGGTGAAAATTCCTTGTTCTATTTCCTGACGAATTTTCTCCAAGCCAGCTATTATCTGATCAACGTCGTCTTCACTGAGGATACCTGTTTTTCGCAACATTTTTGCGTGCGCCACCGAGCCGTTTATATCTTGGTGATATAAACGTTTGTCAAATTCCACTGAGGCTGTGAATCTTTCCACAAAGGCATCTGTGGGCTCGGAAAATCTGCCGCCCCAGGGCTTGTCAGCTTTTGTTTCTTTACTCATGGGTTGTTCGAGCTATCGGTCAGATTGGATTGCCGGGCGATTATAGCAATATTATTCGGACAATGACGGATATTCCCGTAAAATGGATTTATGCTAAATCACATTCTTAGGAACCTCTGATTAATTCATCAAGTAGTGTTGAAGATAAATGGAGATTCAATGCCACAAACCAGCTTAAAAATTGCTACACGAAAAAGCCCGTTGGCGTTGTGGCAAGCAAATTTTGTTAAAGCAGCGTTGCTTAACGCGCATTCGAATCTTGATATTGAGCTAGTCACTATGACGACTCAGGGCGACAAGATTCTGGATGCTCCTTTGGCCAAGCTTGGTGGCAAAGGATTATTCGTAAAGGAGCTTGAGCACGCCATGCTCGATGGGCGTGCCGACATTGCAGTGCACTCGATGAAGGACGTTCCTATCGATTTTCCGGAAGGGTTAGAGTTAGCAATTATTTGTAAGCGAGAAGATCCCTCTGATGCTTTAGTGTCCAATACCTATTCGTCTTTGTTGTCACTGCCGGAGAATTCCATCGTAGGTACCTCGAGCTTGAGACGCCAGTGCCAGATTCAACACCTGAGGCCTGATTTAAAAATCCTTAATCTACGAGGCAATGTTGGTACTCGACTGGCTAAGTTGGATGAGGGTGAATACGATGCCATTATTCTCGCCTCGGCGGGATTGATCAGGTTGCAGATGGCTGATCGAATCAAACAGCGGCTGTCTTTTTCTGATTGCCTTCCGGCCGTTGGACAAGGTGCAGTGGGAATTGAGTGCAGGCACGACGACTCTGAAGTAAAGAATTTGTTGGCTTGTTTGCATCATGAAACTACGGCGACCCGGGTTATTGCCGAAAGAGCCGTAAATAATCGTTTACACGGAGGGTGCCAGGTCCCACTTGCTGCATTCGCTGAATTGGAAGACGGCATCCTGTGTCTACGCGGTCGTGTTGGAAACCCGGATGGAACACAGTTGCTCAAGAGCGAACGAAGTGGGGAACCCGTTGATGCAGAGCAGCTTGGCACAATGGTGGCTGAGGATCTCCTGGCTCAGGGTGCAGATAAAATTCTTGCAGCATTGCAGTAAAAATCCTGTCGCTGTTATCCCGGTAATTCACCGTTGAGTGGTAAAGCACCTATGATTAAGAAGCGATTATTGAAAGGACTTAGTGTGCTTATTACTCGACCGGAAGGGCAAGGCCGGAGTCTTGGTGATGCGATAACTAAGGCCGGTGGTAAACCAGTTTTTTTTCCATTACTGCGAATTACTCCAATTCAGGACGAGCAGTCACAGGCACAAGTACGCAAGACTATCCAACGACTCGACAATTATGACATGGCGATTTTTATCAGTTCAAATGCAGTAAAGTATGGACTGGAGTGGGTTAATCAATACTGGCCGCAGTTTCCCCGGGGCTTGAAAGTTTTCGCTATTGGTCCGGTGACTGCAGAGGCACTCGATGGTATTGAGCTAAATGTGATCAGTTCTCCATCTGGGATGCAAAGTGAGGACTTACTTTCTCTACCTGAGCTGCAACACGTGGCCGGTGTAAAAATAGCTTTGTTTCGAGGTAGGGGAGGACGGGAATTACTGGCGAACACCCTACGTGATCGCGGCGCCTTGATCGATTGCATTGAAACCTATGATCGTGCCATTCCTGACTATGGGCCCGAAGATCTCATAACATCGATCAGTGGCAACGACATCAACGTCCTATGTGTGACTAGCCTGCAAATTCTTGATTCTCTTTGTCAACTGGTCGATATTAATAAGGGTTCTATCAGTCTGTTACCATTGCTGGTACCGTCCGAGAGAATCAGGCAAGCAGCACTCGCCGCTGGTTTCTTGCACGTGTTTAATAGCGCTGGTGCTACTGATCAAGCAATCCTATCGGGGTTGGAAATTGTTGCTAGTAATCAACACAGCTGAACCGACGTTTCTATAGACTAATGAGTGGGAAAAGTAGTGGTTGATGAAGCAGAAACACCCAAGATTCTGGAGGAGTTGTCCAAGAGCAACTCGGCACCAATCCGTAAACGTTCAGAACGACAAAAACGTACTGCCCTCAAACGCGCCACAATTATACTGATTTTCCTGTTTCCTATACTAGTTGCTGTCTTGTTTCTTGGGTATCAGCAATGGGACATTGGCAGGGAATTAAGCCTGTTGGCCAATGAAAACAATAGATTGTTGTCGAACTTAGACGGTGCCAATTCACGCATTGGGCAGTTGGAATCAACCCTGAATGAACAAACTCAGGCGCCAGGGATAGATGAATCGGTCATCGAACAGTTGCGTCGGGATTTCCGCACTGAAACCGAACGATTGAACACCCTAATCACCAGTCTTCAGAACCGCCCAGTTACAGGTCAAGTTATCGAAGACAGTCGTTGGCAACTTGTGGAAGCAGAACACCTGATGCGAATTGCTAATCAGCAATTGCAATTGACCGGAAATGTAATGGTAGCTGTGGCCATATTGGAATCCGCTGACAGGATTCTTGCCGATTCTGGTGATGCCAGGGTTTTTCCGGTTCGTCAGGCCCTGGGAAGCGATTTAGCACAGTTGCGCCGAGTTGATGTCATTGATACCGAAGGTCTATACATTAGATTGACTAATCTGCAGGAAACCGTAGATCAGTTACCACTGACCAGTTCCGTACAGGACGCTTATCGGGAAAGGCTAGCGAGTCAGCCACAACCCATCCAGGGAGAGGTTGGGCCTACTGTTTCTTTTCTTGATTCGAGTGTCGATTTTCTGCGTTCGGTGTTTATCTGGCGAAAATGGGAGAATGCCCCGGATTTGATGTATCCCCCTCAGCAAGGTGTTGAGATAAAGCGAAATGTAAATTTAATGTTGGAGCAGGCACAGTTGGCTTTGATGATGCGTCAACCCGATATATATAGAGAAAGCCTGGGTCGAGCGAAAGTTTGGATAGAGCAATATTTGACAGATGTGAGTCCTGCTACTGCACAACTGGTGCAAGAATTGGATAGCCTTTTGGCCGTGGAATTAAATCCGGTTCTACCGGATATTTCTCAATCACTGGGACTTATCAGACAAGTCAGCCTTAATCGTAACAGTGATGATCAATAGTCGGTAATGACATCCTGTAAATAACAGGCCTAGTCGAATCTCATATGGTTAAACTCTTTATATACACCTTACTGGCAATAGTCGCTGCACTGGCCATCACCCTTTATCTCGATATTCCTAATAATCCCGGATATCTATTGGTCGCATGGCGCAATTATACATTTGAAACAAGTCTATTTGCGTTGACGGTGTTTTTGGTGTTGTTGGGAATCGTTGTTCGCCTTCTATTTTTATTAATATCCTGGTTTAATCCCTGGCATCTTGTCCGCTATGGACGACGCTACCATGAGTTCAGGCAAAGCAAGTCAAGAAGCAACACGGTTGAAGGATTATTGCATTTTGCACGCAGTAATTGGCAGTCCTCGTACAGCGTGCTCACTCGTAGCTTCCGTGATAACGATGCAACCGTAATTAATTATCTGGCCGCCGCCTATGCCGCCTATGCCATGGATAGAAAGGATTTGTCGGTTGAGTGTCTAGACCACGCAGCGGGTAAATTTCCTGCCTCCCTTTCCACCATCAATTCACTTAGAGGTGAATTACTATTCAAGACAAATCAACTCGAACAATCCGTTGTGGTTCTGGAGCAATTAAAAAGAACCTCGATTAATGACAAACACCTGCTTGACCTGTTGAAAGAGGTTTATATAAAACTGGAGGATTGGAAACAGCTACAAGCTTTACTGCCAAGTCTGGAAAAGAATGACGTAGTCAGTCAAGATGAGCTCGATAAAATTGAGAAGCGCCTTTTTATCGAACAACTTCATGTTGTTGTAAAAGAGATTAAAAATAACAATGAGTCGCGGGAAAGTTTTGTTGCCAAGCTACATAAAAAATGGAAAAAAGCACCACAGAAACTCAAGCAGGATGAAAAGCTTGTAAGCTATTACTCAGGTTTATTGCTGGATGTTTCTGATACTAAGAATGCGGCTATGGAAATTGAAATCTTTCTCGGTAAAACCTGGAGTGATGACCTGATTGAAAAATACGGCAAGGCCAAATTTTCCGATGATGCACAGCAATTGGTTCATGCCGAGGGTTGGTTAACGGAAAGACCTAATAACAGTAAATTGTTGTTGGCATTAGGAAGAATATGTATGCGTAACAAGTTATGGGGAAAGGCCAGGGAATATTTTGAGGCAAGCCTTCGTATATCTGCTTCTGCCGAGGTCTACGGTGAGCTCAGCCGTTTGACAAAAGGCTTGGGAAATTACAATGCCAGTGAAAAATATTTCGCCAAGTATACCGAATTGATAGATGCAGGCTTGCCTGATTTGCCACTGCCAGAAGTTTTAGAGAAGAAAGCAAGCTAGGCTGGCTAGGAAAAAGTTTTAATTATTTATAACTCAGCTAGTCGAAAATACCCAGTTCATCCCAAAGCAGGTCAACCCGCTTTTTGACTGAGTCGTCCATTGCAATGGGTTTCCCCCATTTTCGCGATGTCTCGGCAGGCCACTTTTTGGTTGCATCAATACCCATCTTTGAACCAAGACCCGATACCGGTGAAGCAAAATCCAGGTAATCGATCGGCGTGTTGTCAATCAACACGGTATCGCGTATCGGATCAACCCGGGTTGTGATGGCCCAAATGACATCTGCCCATTGCCTGACATCGACATCGTCATCGGTGACTATGACGAACTTTGTGTACATGAACTGGCGTAAAAATGACCAGACTCCCATCATGATTCTTTTAGCATGACCAGGGTACTGTTTCTTAATACTTACAAGCGCAATCCGGTAAGAACAGCCTTCTGGAGGTAAATAAAAATCCACGATCTCGGGGTATTGTTTTTGCAACAGTGGAATAAATACTTCATTCAAGGCAACACCCAGCATGGAAGGTTCGTCTGGTGGTCTGCCTGTATAGGTGCTGTGATAAATCGGGTCTTTTCGATGCAGCAATTTTTTAACGGTAAATACCGGGAATTTTTCTACTTCATTGTAATAGCCTGTGTGGTCACCATAGGGACCTTCTTCTGCCACGTCATCAGGCTCAATGACGCCTTCCAGGATTATTTCTGCACTGGCAGGCACATCTAAATTATTGGTCATGCAGGCAACAATCTGGGTTTTTTCACCGCGTAACAAGCCGGCAAAGGCATACTCAGACAATGTATCGGGGATAGGGGTAACTGTTGCCAGTATCGTGGCAGGATCCGCACCGATCGCAATAGACACCGGAAATGCTTCGCCTGGATGCGCTTGTTGCCACTCGCTGAAATCAAGGGCCCCACCTCGATGGGAAAGCCAGCGCATAATTAGCCTGTTGCGCCCGATTAGTTGCATCCGATAAATTCCCAGGTTTTGCCGATCCTTGTTTGGTCCCCGAGTAATGACCAGGGGCCAGGTTACAAGCGGTGCAACGTCAGCAGGCCAACAGGTTTGTATTGGAAACATGGACAGGTCAATTTCGGGCTCATCGACAATTACTTCCTGAAATGGTGCGCTACGTTTCCGTGTCGGCTTTATATTTAATACTTGTTTGTAATTTGGCAAGTTTTCCCAAAGCTCTTTCCAGCCCTTCGGTGGGTCGGGTTCCTTCAGTAGTGCAAGTAATCTACCGACTTCACGAAGATCAGAAATATCCTCTTGCCCCATCGCCAGGGCGACTCGGCGTGTAGTACCGAAAAGATTACCTAGTAACGGTATTTTACTTTTGGGGTTTTCAAACAGCAGCGCCGGGCCGCCGCTTCTCAAGGTCCGGTCGCATATCTCGGTAACTTCCAGGTAGGGATCAACTTCTGTCTTTATGCGTTTTAATTCGCCATTTTTCTCAAGAAAATCAATAAATTCACGTAAGTCTCGAAATGACATTAGCAGGCCTGATGAGTGAGGATTAAGTACCGGGTTTACTGCACGTTTTGCTCATGGAGGGGTAGGAGATACTGTTACCTGTTTGAACTGAAGTGTAATGGTTTTGCTGAGTCCAATCCTATTTTCGTTTCATGGCATTAAAGAACTCTTCGTTTGTCTTGCTGCCTTTTAGCTTGTCCAGAATGAATTCCGTGGCCGCGACGTCTTCCATAGAACTAAGAAGTTTGCGTAAGATCCACATGCGTTGTAATTCTTCTTCAGTGGTCAACAGATCTTCTCGGCGAGTTCCTGATCGGCGTACGTTGATCGCCGGGTATACACGCTTTTCGGCAATCTTACGATCGAGGATAAGCTCCATGTTACCGGTACCCTTGAACTCTTCGTATATAACCTCGTCCATTTTGGAACCGGTTTCAATGAGTGCAGTAGCAATAATCGTCAGACTACCACCTTCTTCGAGATTACGAGCAGCACCGAAAAATCGTTTTGGTCTTTCCAGTGCATGTGCGTCGACACCACCAGTCAACACCTTACCTGACGAGGGAACAATTGTGTTGTATGCACGCGCGAGACGGGTAATGGAATCAAGTAAAATTACAACGTCCTCTTTGTGCTCAACCAGACGCTTGGCTTTTTCAATTACCATTTCAGCAACCTGAACATGACGAGAAGGAGGTTCGTCAAAAGTACTGGCAACAACTTCACCGCGAACCGAACGTTGCATCTCAGTGACTTCCTCTGGTCGCTCATCAATTAAAAGGACTATTAACCGACACTCAGGATAGTTCTTGGCTAAGGACTGGGCAATATTTTGCAGGATAAGGGTTTTACCAGCCTTAGGCGGAGATACAATTAAACCCCGTTGTCCCTTTCCTATAGGTGCAACCAGGTCCATTACTCTAGCGCTTAAATCTTCGGTACTGCCGTTGCCTATTTCCAGTTTCAATCGTTCATCAGGAAAAAGAGGAGTAAGGTTCTCAAATAATATTTTATTCCTGGCATTTTCAGGTTTGCTGAAATTGATATCGCTAATTTTCAGTAAGGCAAAGTAGCGCTCACCTTCCTTAGGTGGTCTAATTTTTCCAGCTACAGTATCTCCAGTGCGTAAACTAAAGCGTCTGATTTGACTCGGAGAAACATAAATATCATCAGGGCCGGCCAGATAAGAAGAGTCAGCGGATCTTAAAAACCCAAAGCCATCTTGGAGAATTTCCAGAACCCCGTCACCGTAAATATCTTCGCCGTTTTTGGCATGTTTTTTCAGAATGACAAAAATAATATCCTGTTTTCTGGTCCGGGATATGTTATCCAATCCCATTTCGTGTGCTGTATTTAAAAGTTCGCCGATAGGTTTTTGCTTAAGTTCAGTTAGATTCATAGGTAGTAGACGTTACTGTGGGTAAGGAGAGGTTGATTTAAATTAGTTAAATTAATAGTTTCTAATTGTGAGATGTCTTGCTGATAACTTTTTGATTGGCCAACAGGCTGTCACACATAAAAATTATTCTTTTGATTAAAGCTCATTATTCAAACACAGAAGACAACTAAAATTCAATTAAGTGTAATCTAGTGGAGAAGAGAATTAGTTGAGATACGCTTGTTCGGATTTTAAGACTTTCAGTCTATTTATCTGTTCTACGTTATGGTTGAGCTAATGAACCCTTGGATTCTGTAATTAAAGATTGAAAATTTGCAATTCTATCTTGCTCTAGTAGTTCTCTGTCTACTTTTTAGCAGGCTGCTACTAAATCTTTTCCTGACTGGTTATCTGGAATTCGATCGAATTTTAATTAGTTTTATGTGTGGAGTTCGCGATTTGTCTTCAAGAATGTAGTCAATATAGAACGACTAAAAGATTTCGTCCAGATTTTTTTACATAAATTAGGTTATTTTGTATAGTCAAGCCAAAATCGGAATATCAATACGACGCCCATTAAACCCCAAAAAGTGTCTTTTAATAGAGTTAAGACTGCTCTGGTAACAGTTGATTCCGCTATCAAGGCGCACTGTTACGGGGATGAATCGATCTGTCAAGAAAGCGCTTTGTAGAATCTCGTAATGGCTTGTGGCCCCTTCAAGCGGGCTGTACCGGCAGTAAACGCCAGACTTCCACAGGATGGTCATGGTATCCTGAAAAGGTTCCTCAAATTACGCTGTCGATAAATGCCGAGAGTTGAGACTTTGACAGTGCACCGACTTTGGTACCTGCGACCTCACCTTTATTGAATATTATTAATGTTGGAATACCACGAATTCCATATTTCGGCGCGGTCTGAGTATTGGCATCAATATCCAGTTTACAGATTTTCAACTTACCATCGTAATCTTTTGCTAATTCTTCCAGCACAGGGCCGATCATTTTGCAGGGACCACACCATTCAGCCCAGAAATCTACCAATACGGGGCCGTCTGCTTCCAATACATCCTGACCAAAGCGGTCATCAGATGTATGCACGATATTTTCACTCATCCAGAGTTTCCTTTGTTAAATCTATTAGAGGGTAATACTTCACGGATTGTAATTTGCGAGTTTGATGAACTTGATTCGATGTACACCGTTGCTTGTATGTGCCCATGATTCCCGGGTTTCAGACTGTTCTTAACGGCGGATTCTCTGCCGCAAATGCTCACGCAGTCTTCATTAGTAACCTATGATAGGGCCAAAAATTGAGGATTCAAGTAAAATTTGCTAATTAGTTTTGCCAACAGCCATTTTGGCATTTCGAGATAGAATTGTACCAGTTTAATTGGCTGAGCCTGCTATTCCTAGTCCTGATTTTTAGTGTTTAGCAACCGTGCCACCTTTTTAGCAAAGTAGGTCAAGATGGCGTCAGCTCCAGCACGTTTGATACACACCAATGATTCAATCGCGATAGCGTCATGATCCAGCCAACTGTTGTTGGCGGCGGCCATGTGCATGGCATATTCCCCGCTAACCTGATAAACCAGTGTTGGAACGCCAAATTGGTTTTTCACTTTACTAACAATGTCCAGGTAAGGCATTCCGGGTTTGACCATCACCATGTCTGCTCCTTCTGCCAGGTCCAGTGCTACTTCTTGGCAAGCTTCATCACTGTTACAAATATCCATTTGATAGGTGTTTTTGTTGCCACTGCCTAGATTGCCGCCGGATCCAACTGCATCGCGAAAAGGACCGTAATAACTGGAGGCGTATTTCGCCGAGTAAGCGAGTATTCGGGTATAGATCAACCCTTCTTTTTCGAGAGCCTGTCTGATCGCTCTTATCCGGCCGTCCATCATGTCGGAGGGAGCCACTATGTCAGCACCTGCCTGTGCATGGGACACGGCTTGCTTTACCAGTGTTTCCACAGTTTGATCGTTCAAAACGTATCCTTGCTTATCGATTATGCCATCCTGGCCATGGGTAGTGTAAGGATCAAGTGCCACATCAGTAATTACGCCAAGTTCGGGGTAATTGCTTTTTAATTCGCGAACCGCTGTTTGAACCAGTCCATTGGGATTGAATGCTTCCCGACCATCTACGGTTTTACAGGTAGTCGAGGGCGCAGGAAATAGCGCTATGGCGGGGATGTTTAATTGCATCAGTTCGGCGGCTTCTTTCATTAATTCATCGATGCTGACACGAAACATATCGGGCATTGAATCAATAGCCTGGCGCTGATTTTCTCCTTCGACAATAAACACCGGGAAAATAAGATCGTCTGTAGTGAGTCGAGTTTCTCGCATCAGTCGGCGACTGAAATCGTCACGCCGCATACGTCTCATTCGTGCAGCTGGAAATTTTCTATCAAAATCAGCCTTGGTCACTTTTTGCTTACCGCTGGTTTTTAATTAATAATGCGATCGGTGAAAGATTTTTGAAAATAGCAGGTTATATTGCAACAGGGTTATAACATATAGCCAATTGATAGCAAGTGTAATTCAGTTGGTTCCTAATTAGGTCAGGCGAACCAATCCAACGTGTTTTTCCATCGGGTACCAGTAATTTGAATAAGTCTAAACTTATCGTTCTGATGATATTAATTGTCTTTGTAGTCTGTTATCAGATTTTTGATCTGGACCGCTTTCTTACTCTGGCATACATTCAGCAACAACTTAGCGCTATTGAAATTTACAAGAACGAAAATTTTGTAACCATCGCACTAATTTATTTCTTTGGCTATATCCTTGCAACGGCTTTGTCAGTTCCTGGTGCTTTGGCACTAACTCTTGTAGGTGGTGCAATTTTTGGATTGTACTGGGGAGTATTACTGGTTTCGTTTGCCAGTAGTATCGGGGCAACATTGGCGTTTCTGGCGTCCAGGATATTATTGAGAGATTGGGTTCAGGGAAAATTTGGTGACTACCTGGCACCTATTAATCGAGGATTCGAAAAAGACGGAAGCTTCTATTTATTCAGCCTCAGAATGGTTCCGATTTTCCCTTTCGTTATGGTAAACCTGATAATGGGGCTAACGCCCATTAACGTGAGAACTTTTTATCTAGTAAGTCAGTTCGGTATGCTTCTGGGTACTATTGCGTTTGTTAATGCAGGATCTGAATTATCTCAGATTAGTTCATTGTCAGGCCTGGTCAGTGGTTCTGTGCTTTTTTCATTCGCATTGCTCGGTGCAGTTCCGTTAGTCGCCAAACTTTTTGTTGGATCTATTCAAAGAAAAAGGCTACTACGGGCGTACACAAAACCCAGCCAATTTGACGCTAATGTGGTAGTAATCGGTGCGGGGTCTGCAGGACTGGTAGCTTCGTTGATTGTGGCTGGAGCGAAAGCAAAAGTAATCTTGATTGAGAAACACAAAATGGGTGGTGACTGTTTAAATACAGGGTGCATCCCCAGCAAGTCCTTGATTCGTAGCGGACGTATAGCCTCTTACTTAAAACGCGGATCAGAATACGGCCTGGAAAACGTAAGTGGTGAAGTAAATTTCGCAAAAGTTATGGAGCGTGTTCAAGGCATTATAAAAACAATTGAACCCCATGATTCCGTTGAGAGGTTTACTTCTCTGGGTGTTGATTGCGAGTTTGGAGAGGCAAAAATACTCAGTCCCTATGAGGTTGAGGTAAACAATAAAACTATTCGCACACGATCCATAATTATCGCTACCGGAGCAAGACCCTTTGTACCCCCCATACCAGGCCTTGATGAGATAGATTTCTATACCTCAGATACTATATGGGAGCTTAGAGAATTACCACAACGGTTACTCGTAATAGGTGGCGGACCAATTGGCTGCGAATTGTCTCAGGCATTTAATAATCTGGGATCAAAAGTTATACAAGTTGACCTGGCACCGAGAATCATGCCTAGAGAAGATGAGGAAGTTTCCGAACAGCTTATGAAACGCTTCCGAGAAGAAGGGATCACGGTATTAACTAGCCACAAGGTCCTAGCTTTTAAGAAGGTCAATTCAGTGGCAGTAATGGAAGCTGAGCATCAGGGTGAAAAAATTGAAATCGAATTCGACAAGGTGTTGCTAGCAATTGGCCGCAAACCGAACGTAGAGGGTTTTGGCCTTGAAGAACTGAATATGCCTTTGACTGGGCAAGGAACGTTGGAGGTAAACGATCATCTGCAAACCGCCTATCCAAATATCTATGCCTGTGGTGATGTGGCTGGCCCCTTTCAATTTACCCATATGGCTTCTTTCCAGGCGTGGTATGCGGCATTGAATGCCATGATCGGAGGATTCAGAAAGTCGCGGGCAAATTATCGCGTTGTGCCCTGGGCAACTTTTACCGATCCAGAAGCTGCCCGTGTCGGTTTGAATGAACAGGAAGCTATTTCAGAAGGCATTCCTTATGAAGTTACCCGGTTTGAACTTGATGATTTAGACAGAGCAATAGCAGACCAGGAAGCCCATGGTTTCATAAAAGTTTTGACCGTACCTGGTAAAGATAAAATTCTTGGTGTAACCATAGTTGGCTATCATGCTGGAGAGTTGATTAGCGAATTTGTATTCGCCATGACCCATGGTCTGGGATTAAAAAAGATTGCTGCCACTATCCATATCTACCCGACATTGCAAGAAGCCAACAAGTTCGCTGCTAATGCCTGGCGTAGCGCCAGACTACCGGTAAAGTTGTTTCCTTACATGGAAAAATTCTTTCGCTGGCAACGCAAAGAATCGAAAAAATAGCACTTAGGGAACCTCTGATTGATTCTATGAGCGCTCACCTACAGCCAATTCCGATAGCTAGGCGTGTTGACGCTCCTGATCATGAAGATTTTGGACTTACCTGTCTCATTGTTAATGAAACAATACAATTCAAATGTGATAGGCGTTCCACTGGGCAAGAAAAGAATCAAAGTCTATTGAATCGTTGTCTTCAATTTCCTTTTGTCGAGCCACAGAGTTTGAACTGGCAGATTCCAACAGTATCCTATTTTCATTATCAACCGGGTGGCCAGTGAAGTAACGTTGGTGCTCTTCAGACTGTGCCATAGCGAATTTATAAAATGATATGTTGTCTTTTTTCATTGCCAATAGAATTTTACCTGAAGGAGTTAATGCGGAATTATCTACCTTTGCTTGTTGCGAGTTAACACTTGAAGTATGAGCATTATTCCCCTGTACACCATCCAGTAAGCCGGCACTGAAACTAATATCTTCTAACAGTGATGTTGCCCAATCAGTTAACTTCACTTTTTCACTGCCCCTGGCTAATTCAAGCTCAAGATCCCGCCCGTGATCCACTACCGCATCCTTATTGGCACCGATTTCCCCGTGCTCTTTTTCGTCACAA
>SMVB01096584.1_pt1 | contig 18479 bp, 18 predicted proteins | sample 2456461 | NCBI WGS metagenome assembly SMVB01 (sample SAMN11095934, study PRJNA526329) | marine sediment metagenome | biome: Marine sediment; feature: Surficial sediment; material: Deep marine sediment; isolation source: Hadal surficial sediment | place: Pacific Ocean | collected 2014-05 | depth...
CCATGGTCACCAGATAAAGGAACCTCAGATCGGGGCGGTATTTCTCGTGACCGCGGATCCCTTCGTAGTCGTTGATGAGGTCTCCGCACCCGTACAGAATGGGTCTGTCGCGGTACACCTCAATGCCCAAGGGATGATGGGGGGAGTGTCCATGGACTACATGCACACCGGCGCGATCAATGAGCGCTCGGGCGAAACGCCTATGCGAAGAGGGTCGTAACCCCAATTCGGGCCCCAGTGGATTGAGACGACCACAAGGTCGCCGGCTGTGGCAGCCGAGGCAACCCTCGCAGCCACAGCATCGACCTCAGTTGACGAGAGGGCTGGGGCCAGCGTCACGCCCGGACGATCAGAGCGGGCTGCCCACGTGGGTGGGATCCCACTCGACGGGGTGCCCATAGCGACAACCACAACACGGCACCCGGGTCTGATGTCTATCAGGGCCGGCCTGGCGGCTGCGCTGGCGTCGGGCCCTGCCCCGGTCACCTCCAGTCCGGCTCTTTCGAGCGAGTTGAGGGTCTGTTCCAGCCCCGGGTTGGACCAATCAAGGATGTGATTGTTGGCGAGAACGCAACAGTCGATGTTCGCCGACGTGATACAGGCGACATTGTGAGGATCCATCCGATAGTGGATGCCCTTTCCTGGCCACGGTTCGCCTTCATCGGTAACCGCGGTCTCCAGATTGATGATGCGGGCTGTGGTGCCGGCTGCATCCAATGCGGCGAGGGCATCACCCCAGATGTAGGCAGGATCGACAGCGCGTGGTAATGGACCGTTCTTCCGCTCGGCGAGATGCACATAGTCGAGTGCCGAGCGGGCCCAGGACTCGTAGAGCCGCGGGTCTCCGGGATGCTCCAGTATCTGGTCGACTCCCCGGCCCGTCATCACATCGCCGCAGAGGAAAAGGGTGACGCCGGGCGGACTCATCTCAATCGTGGGTCCAGATCAGACTCGACGCCTTCTCGAGGGGCGGATTCAGCAACGCTACGACCAGCATCAGACCGATTGACCCGTTGACGGAACTCGGGCGGATACCTCTTCGGCATGGTGACTTCTCCTCAGGTCAGGGGATTACCATTTCGGCAATCCGAGTCAACAGGACCGGGGGAGGACAATGTCACATCATCCTTCCCAGCTGGTCATGGGCAGGTGTGCCCGCTGGCGTGTGACCGAGGTGCTCATGCTGCGCAGCAGCTCAAAGTTTTCACGTCCTTGCCAAATGCTTGGGCCGCCAGTTTTAGTCCTTCGGCCATCGTCAGGTAGGGATGGAATGTCTCTGCGATTTGGTCGATGGTCACCCGATCGAAGCCCTTCGGATTCGACTCGGGTAGCTTCGCTCAAGACCTTTGGAGGTAAGGGTGAGAAAGCGGACCGCGGCAGACCTGTTTGTCGAGTGTCTCGAGGCGGAAGGTGTGCGGCATGTGTTCGGGATACCAGGGGAGGAGACCCTCGACTTCAATGAGTCTCTCGACCGGTCCTCTATCAGGTTTGTGCCGGTACGCCACGAGCAGGGCGGAGCGTACATTGCCGACGTGTACGGCAGGCTCACCGGCCGGGCCGGTGTCTGTTTGGGGACTCTGGGACCTGGTGCCACGAACCTGGTGACCGGGATCGCGGACGCCTTCCTGGACCGGGCGCCGATGGTGGCGCTGACCGGTCAGGCCAGTCTGGTGCGCATGCACAAGGAATCCCACCAGTACCTGGATGTCATAAACCTCATGCGCCCCATCACGAAGTGGAATGCGCGGGTCGGTGAGCCTGCCGTCATTCCGGAGGTAGTCCGGAAGGCGTTCAAGCTGGCGGAGGGAGAAAAGCCTGGCGCCACGCACGTTGAGCTTCCTGAAGATGTCATGGGCGAGCAGTCCGAAGAAAGGCCGCTCCCGCGTCGAGACCCGGTCCTTTCGGAGCCTTCCGACAAGGATGTGTCGAGGGCGGCCGAACTGATCAGCGCTGCTCGGGCGCCGGTCGCGTTGGCCGGCAATGGCGTGGTGAGAAACAGAGCGGTGGCCGCCCTCCGATCCTTCGTTGACACTGTTGGGCTGCGGACGGCAGTCACGTTCATGGGCAAGGGGCTGCTCGACCCGAGCACCCCCCAGTGGCTCGGGGCAGTCGGTCTCCAGGCCGGCGATTACGAGATGGCGGGATTCGGTGGGGCGGACCTGGTCGTAGCCATCGGATTCGATCTGGTCGAACACTCGCCTCAGTTGTGGAACCCGCGTCGCGACAAGACGATTGTTTGTCTCGACACGCTTCCAGCCGAGATCGACGCGTACTACCTACCCGAGGTCGAGGTGGTGGGAGACCTCAACGCGGTGCTCGACCAACTCAGCCGCGAGTGTAAACCCATTGCTCAACCAGGCGGTTCGACTCGCCTCCGCGACGTCGTTCTCCGCCGCTTCGAGGAGGCCAAGGACGACGCCAGTTACCCGATGCAACCGCCTCGGGTCCTGTTTGAGATTCGTAAGGCACTGGGCCCATCGGACATCCTGGTCTCCGATGTAGGGCTCCACAAGCTGTGGATCGGACGAATGTTCCCTGCTTACGAACCCAATACGGTCCTGATCGCCAACGGGTTGGCAGGCATGGGTTTCGCTGTGCCGGCTGCCATCGCCGCCAAGCTGGTTCACCCTGACCGCAAGGTCGTGGCAGTCAGCGGGGATGGTGGATTTCTCATGAACTTTCAGGAGCTAGAAACCGCGGTCCGTCTGGGCACGCCGTTTGTGAATGTCATCTGGGAAGACCGCCAGTTCGGCTCGATTGCCTGGAAGCAACGAAAACGCTTCGGGCGTGATTTCGGCACAGACTTCTCCAATCCCGATTTCGTTCGCCTCGCCGAGTCATTTGGTCTACCCGCTTGGCGAGTGACTTCCGCAGATGACTTCGCAGTCCGGCTCCGCCAGGCCCTCGAGCTGTCGGTGCCCACGCTGATCGTCCTCGAGATCGACTACAGCGTCGACGTTGCAATCGCCGACGAGCTGGGTGAAGAAACAGGTCCGCACCTGGGACCGCCCGGGGCTGCCGCTCCCGACGCGGCAGACACTGCCGATCGATTCTCCGACACCTCCGCCGACCAAGCCCGTTGGGAAGACGAAGGCGGGGCCGTACCACCAATCAGCCGCCGGGAAGAGTTCGCAAACTCGTTCGCAACGAGGGGGTCGGGTGTTCAAGCCCGCTGAGCTCCACTCACAGATCGTGCCCGGCTCCCCTTGGGTAAACCCGGGTCGTGCGGGCAACGGCAAGAGTGACGACTGAGGCGATGCCCAGAGCGACAGACACCGTTGCCCAGCTTGCGGCCTGGGAGACATTTGCGATCAGCCAACCCAACACCAGGGGTCCGATCCCGGCGCCCAGGAAGACTCCCGCCTGTGTGATCGCCGATGAAGCTGCTGGTGTCTCGATGTTGGCGTTCACCACGGTGTATGTCATCAATCCCGGCCAACCCCAGCCGGTTGAGAAGGCAAGGAGCACCAGGCCAACAAACCAGGACCCGCTGGATCCGCTGAGCACACCGAAAACAAGACTCCCGGTACCCATCAAAACTGCCAGACCTACGAAGCCCCTGGACCGTTTTCGGTCGGTGATCACCCCGGCGACCACTCGGGCGCTGATACTGGCTAGCGACCCGACGAACAAAAGCAGTCCTGCTCCTGCCTCGGAAAGAGTGGCGTCAACGGCTGCCGTGACCAGAAACGTGCTTAGCGACACAGCGGCCCACGTTGCCAGCCCTGCTGCCGTTGCCAGGGCTGCAATCTGAAGAGTGGTCATCGGAGTCGCGCTGCGGCAAGGACCCTTGAAGCTGGTGAGATCGATCGGCTCGTCTGTGTCCAGAGAAAGGAGAACCCAAATAATCGGAAGAAGCAAGGCTCCGAGCGCGAAAGCGAATCTCCATCCGACGGTTAGCGCAATGGTCGGCACTGCCAATCCGGCGAGAAGCGTTGATGACGGGATCCCGGCATGCTTCAGGCCGAACATGAGGCCTCGCCGGTCAGGTTCTACCAATTCGGCCAATGCTTTGTTTGCTGCCGGGTTCGCCAGGCCATAGACGGCACCACCGGCGACCAGGAGAATTGAGAGGGATGCTGCGCTCGTCGCAAACCGAGCTATGGCAACGAGTATCAGGGCCGAACTGACCGAGTTGACCCGAATCGCAACTCTCCATCCGATACGTTCAACGACACGGCCCAGAGAAGGGGACGCGATGGATGCGGTCAGAAAGAAAAGAGCGGTCGCAACTCCGAGGCCGGTGGTTGTCAGCTCAATCTCCCCCTCGAGCTGGAGAAAGGTCGCACCGACGAGAAACACGGGCAACGCGCTCAGGGCGACAATCAGGATGGCTAGCGCAAGTCGCCGCCAGGGAATCCCAGTCACCCGGAAAAGTGATCCCAGCCGAACGTTGCGACTGCTTCTCTGCTGACCGTCGTCTTCACTATTCCGGCTGGAGGGGGGGGCCCAGAGTTTGCCCTGGTGTTCTTATCCCCTCTTTGCCCACTTCGATGTTTGGTGTGCCTGAGCTGCGGACGGCCTCCACCGCGATCTCGATCTCGTTCAGATTCTTATGCTCGAGCTGATAGGTCCGCTCCTCAGATCGCTTCGCCATCTCAGGGCTGTACCAGGCGGACGAGTCGTCGATTCTCTCTGCGCCCCACTACGTTTTCTCCATGCTCTGAAAGCTCCTTATCGGGAAAGATCTGCCACCGAAGATACCGTGGCGAACCCGACGGCGTGAGTGAAGTGGCGCAAGCTTTGCTTCGGAAGATCAAGGTGATCGATCTCAGCTATCTTGGGATTCGGCTTCATCTCCCACTAGACGACGGCTGCAATGGGGTTAGGCCCCTCGGTCAGACAGTCCCGAACCTCTCGTTCTCAGATCCACCAAACGCCGACGAGGAGTGTCGTTCCGGTGATGAAGACAGCGGTTGTAGTCCAGAAGCGGACGGTGTGTCCATCAATCGCCGTTTCGAAGAACGTCGGTTGGGCGGAGGTGTAGGTCTTCTTGTCGCTGGTAATTGGTTGGTCGGGACCCTGGTGATGACCGTCGTCGGTGAGGGACTGGTATCCAGTGCTCGGTGTCTGCCCTGCCAGGAGTTGACCTCCGAACGAGTTGGCGAGTACCGCAGTGACCGACGAGATCATCGCGATCATTGCCCAGACGGGACTGACCAGCCCAGTGATCGCTGCCGTGACCCCGATCCCGTTGAAGCTGAATGCAAGTGCCAGGTTCTGTTTCGTCTTGCGGTAAGACGACACGCCAATCTGGTGGGCATCCATCACAGAGCTGAGCCGCTCATTCATGATGACGATGTCGGCAGACTCGATGGCTATGTCGGTACCGGCGCCTATCGCAATCCCGATGTCGGCCTGGGTGAGGGCAGGGGCATCGTTGATCCCGTCGCCAACCATCATCACCCGAACCCCACCACGCTGGAGTTCGCGGATTTTGGCGGCTTTCTCGTCGGGCAGTACTTCGGCGTGGACTTCCTCGATGCCAACCTGGGAGGCGACCACTGCCGCGGTGCGATGGTTGTCGCCTGTGATCATCACCGGGGTGATCCCGGCGTCCTTGACGCGTCGGATAGCCTGGGATGCGTCGTTTTTGACGGTATCGGCGATGCCGATGAGCCCGAGAAACTGGCCGTTGCGAGCTACCGCGATGACGGTCTGGCCTTTGTCTTCGAGTCGTTCTCGGTCCGTGTCCAACGAGGTGAGGTCCACACTTTGTTCGGTTAGCCAGTCCGGCTTCCCGATCAGGACGCGGACCCCATCGATGGTGGCCTCGACACCTCGTCCAGTATGAGACTCGAAGGTTTCAGCGTCGACCAGTGAAAGGCTCAGATCGTCGGCGGCGTCTTCGATGGCGCGGGCGAGGGGATGTTCACTATTGACCTCAGCCGAGGCGGCAATGCCCAGTATCAACTCCTCGGTGTGGTCGTCGGCCGGGACGACGGTTTGCACCGCGGGTTCACCTCGGGTGAGGGTGCCGGTCTTATCGAATGCGACCACGGCAATGTCACCCATCACCTGGAATGCCTCACCCGAGCGCATCAGGATTCCACGCTGGGCTGCCTCCCCGCCACCGCGAATGGTCGCCAGCGGTGTGGCCATCCCCAGCGCACAGGGGTACCCCATCACCAATGCGGCAAGACCGGCAAGGAGAGCACGGTTCCAGTTCGGTCCTTCTGCGAAAAGAGCCGGAATCACGGTCCAGATGAGGAACCCGGTAGCGGCGAAGATGAGCACGGTCGGTACGAAATAGCCCAGGACCAGATCGGCCAGTTGGAGCACCCCAGGGCGGAGGCTTCGGGCCTCATCAATAGAACGCGCCACTTGTGAGAGAAATGAGTCGTCACCGATCTGGGTCACGGCAACGACCAGGCTGCCCGTCTGGTTGAGAGAACCGCCGATCACATCGTCGCCACGAACCTTCTCGGCTGGGATGGCTTCTCCGGTCACCAGCGCTTCGTTCACCGCCGAAACACCTTCGACCACGGTCCCGTCGACAGGGATCGACTCACCCGGTCGAATCCGAACAAGTTCACCAACGACCACTTCGTCGATCGATATCTCGATCTCTTCACCGTTGCGGATCACACGGGCGGTGTCGGGTCTCAACTCCATGAGACGACGCACGGCCTGCGACGAGCGGGTCCGCACCACCAGCGACGCGTAGTGCGACAGGATGTGATAGGTCGTGACCAATGTGGCCGCGGCGAAGAAGTCACCCACTGGAAAATTGTCCAACACGAACAGACCCAGGAACCCACCGGCGATACCCGCGAATGCAGCAAACTCCAGCAGCACGTGTTGGTTGAGGATTCCCCGACGCAGCGACGCCCACGCCATCTTCTTGATGAACCAGCCGGTGACGAACATCGTGTTCAACGCAAGCGCCAGCAGCAGCCACGGCATCAACGGGATCTCGACCAGCTCCAGCCACTGACCAACCAACATCAGTAACAGGCTCATCACCGTGAAACTGGCGGCGGTGCTCAACCGGCCACGCTCACGACGCAGTTCGGCAGCTTCCTCTTCGAAGCTGCGCACCTTCTCCGGATCACGGTATGTGTAGCCGATCTGTTCCAGAGTGCGACGCAGCTCCTCAGGGGTCACCTTGGACGGGTCATACTTGACCAGGCCTTCTTCATGCGCCAGCGATACCCCTACTTCATAGACGCCGTCGATTCGTGAATAGGCCTTATCGATCGTCGAGGTGCAGAAGGAGCACGACATGCCACCGATCTTCATGCGGAAGGCAGCCTTGGTGACTTCCTCGTCGCCCTCGCGTTCTGCCTGCTTTTGAGTCATGTGTGCCCAGCGTCTATCAGTCGGGGTCGAATCCCGAGGCTCGGATCCGTGCTTTGACGTCGTTCTCGGTGACCCGGTCCGGGTCAAAGCGGACATCTACCTGTCCCGCCTCGAAATCGGCCTGGGCCCGGATCACACCCTCGAGGTTGGTCAATGCCGACCCGAGGTTGTCTGAGCAGCCTGTGCAGTGAAATCCGCTCACCTTGAATGTCTTCAGCGTTGCGGTTGCCATCTTTCCATTACCTCCAAATCGTCAAGTGTGCTCATTGTCGCAGTGCATGCTCAATGGGCCGCAGAGGGCTCGAGGATGTGACACACACACGGATCTTCCGCGCCGATGTCGGGCAGCGTCGCGGCCACGCCTTGTAGCCGCCGAAGCTCTCCCGACAAGTCCTGCAGTTGCAGGATCCGTTCGTCGACGGACTCGACCTGGCGATCCAACACCCCACGCACGTACCTACACGGTGCCTCCCCTCGATCTCGAAGGCCCAGAATCTGGCGGATGTCATCCAGCCCGATACCCAGCGACCTGGCCAAGTTCACGAACCGGAGTCGCTCCACGTCGGCCGAGGTATACGTCCGATACCCGGAAGATGTTCGCTCCGGCTCTGGGAGCACCCCCACCGACTCGTAATAGCGGATCGTCGGCGTATCGACGCCTACCGCGTTTCCTACTTCGCCGATTCTCAAAGGTCAACTCCCTTCTCAAGACTGCTGATTCTTACCGAGGTCTTCAACGTACACCTTCAAGTCCCTTGAAGGTCAAGGACATTCCCGAAGTAATTCGAGAATCGTCTAAATTTCACTCATAAGTGAGTCAGCAAAAGCCATCCAAGAAAGCCGCCCGACGAGCCGCCACCGAAGCCAAGAGACGCAAAGAGAAGACGAAACGGTATTTCATCTTCGGTGGCGTCGCCGTTGTCATCGTGGGGCTCATCGTTTTCGCTGTCACCAGACCGGAGCCAGTCGAGCTCGAGGGTTTGGAGACTTTTGCCGACCTGGCTGGCGGCCACCTACGGGAGGGGGATCCCGTGCCCTCCTACAATTCACTGCCGGCAACGAGCGGCCTACACGCGGCGAGCCCAGCGTTTTGCGGCATCTACGCCGAAGAGATTCCTGATGTCGTCCAGGTTCACAATCTCGAACATGGAACTGTTGTTGTCCAATATCAGTCGGTCATAACCGACGATGACCGGACTCGCATTGAGGAGTTTGCCAGGGTAAAGGGCACTCATATCCTGGTGGCGCCAAGAGCAGACCTGACCCATCCAGTGGTGGTGACGGGATGGACCAGGATGCTAAGGCTGGACATTGCAGACCTCGAGGCGATCGATGTGTTCTATGACCGGTTTGCCCAGCGCGGCCCAGAGGTTGGAGTGCCTTGCCCGTTCCAGATCGACCAGACTCTCGGCTAACTCATCGCATCCCGGACGACACGCCTCTTGCGCTCGCCAGCTCCTCATCGTCGTAAGCTTGTGGGGGGCCACTTCCTCGCAGTACTCGAGGTCGTCACCACACAGGACGATCATGAAGTCGGCGATTTCGAGAAACCCGTCGTCGTGAATGATCCTGACCCCCGGGAGTGTCCCGCCACCGGGACGTCGTTCAGCGCCTCCAGGGCGTTGCTTGCTCGAGGCTATGAAGACTCGGAAAACTATGCCCATGTCCGTTCTGATGGGTCAGGTCTAATGGTGGGTGGTCGATAACCTGAACGACTGATGCTGCGCCGTCTCGTCTTCCTCATAGCCCTGGTTCTCGTCGTCGGCGCCTGCACGCCCGACGCAGTCGACACCTCAAGCACGGTTGCTGGCGGGTCGACCTCTCCCGGTTCAACCCCTCCTGACACAGGATCAACCACGCCAGAGGGCTCAACCACGACCACCCAGGCGATGCCGCCGGTCACTCCCCCCGACCTCTCCGGTTTGGAAGACCTGTCGGTGGGGGTGCGGAAGCAACTGGAGGACCTGATCGTCACAGTGCAGGAGGTCAGAGGCCTTCCGTTCCTGTCGCCTCCAAACATCACGGCTGTCACAGATGCGGAGCTCGAAGCTCGGTATCGGGAGGCCATCGAAGAAGGGGCAGAGGACTTCCCGGCGGACGATGCTCTTTACAAACTGCTCGGCCTCATGGATCAGGAAGCCGACCTGGAGACGCTCTTGCTGGATCTGTACGGAGCACAGGTGGCCGGGTTCTACGACGGTGAGACCGGCGAGATCGTGGTGCCGGCCCGTCAGGAGAGTCTGACACTTCTCCAGCAGGGGACCATGCTGCACGAGTTGGTCCATGCCCTAACCGACCAACACTTCGGGTTCGACGCCCAATTCCGGGCGATGGTGGACGAGGAGCGGCTCGACGAGGCGACTGCCTATCAGGCCCTCATCGAAGGGGATGCCACCCTGGCGTGGGTGATGTGGGTTCAGAGTCTCTCCCCGCAGGAATTGGGCCGTTTAGTGGCGGAGTCTCTGGATGTCGACAGGTCCAGCCTTGATGCCGTTCCCCAGTTCATCAGCGACTCGCTCCTCTTCCCCTACGACACGGGCCTCGCGTTCGTCCAGGAGCTTTTTGCGACCGGAGACTGGAACGCCGTCAACGACGCATATTCCACTTTTCCGGACTTGCCCGGATCTTCCGAGCAGGTGATCACTCCGGCGGACTATCAGCGGGATTTGCCGCTCGTTGTTGAACTACCAACGATCACGATCGCCGGCTACAACCTCGAACGGACATCGGTATGGGGCGAAGAGGGCTTCAGGACCATGATCGACCAGGTGCTTGGTGAGTCAAAGGGAGCAAAGGCGGCCGATGGCTGGGGTGGCGACAGCTACCACCAATGGTTCGATGGGGAGAATGCGGCGTTCCTTCTCGTTTACAAGGGCGACACGGCGCGTGATCTCGAAGAGCTTCGTGCAACACTTCTCGAGTATGCCCTGGCGGCGGTCCCCGAGGAAGACTTTGTGTGGGTGGACGAGGAAGAGGGCCTTCTCTACTTCATAGCCGCAGACGAGATCTCGGTGGGCGAGTTGATTCGGTCCGCCGTCGGTCTGGGCTGACGCAGGTCTCTTCTCTCGCCACCAACTGTCCTCTAAGTTCGTCATATGGATCAGGTTTTCCTCCAGGCTGGTGCAACGACATACGGGCCGGTCAACGATGCTCGCACCTTTTGGCAAAGATGGCGCGGCCTCAAGGGTCTGCCTCCAGGAGCTTCGGTACTGATCAGAACCCGTTCGGTGCATGGGTTTGGTGTAAGGACGCCTTTCCGGGCGATCGGGCTCACCTCACTTCTCCAGGTGTCGGCCACTCAAGTGGTCAAACCCGGTCGGATCGCGAGATTTCCCGGATGCCGCTACATTCTCGAGCTTCCCATGGAAGTCGACGCCCCTGAGCCCGGTGCGACGTTGGAGCTTCGCAGTGCCTGAAGGTGGTCTCTATGTGTGCGCCACGCCGATCGGGAACCTTGGAGATGTCTCAGACCGTCTTCGTGAGACTCTGGTGACGGCCGATGTCATCTATGCAGAAGACACCAGGCGCACATCGAAGCTCTTACGGCACATCGGGGCGAAGACGAAGGTCCAGTCGTTGTTCGCCGGAAACGAAAAGACTCGCAGTCGGAAACTGGTTGACGATGTACGAGCAGGCAAGACTGTGGTTTTGGTGTCCGATGCCGGCATGCCCACCGTCTCGGATCCGGGTGCAGAAGCAGTGCGTCTCGTCCGGGAGGAAGGTTTATCGCTGACGGTCATCCCGGGACCGTCAGCTGTGACGACGGCGATCACACTGTCGGGGTTTAGCGGGGATCGCTTCTCGTTCGAGGGTTTCCTTCCTAGGAAAGGCAAAGAACGGAGTCGGCGTTTGCAGCAACTTGGTTTAGAGGATCGACCAGTTGTCCTATTCGCCAGCCCGCATCGGCTTGCCGGCGATCTCCGGGATCTTCTCGATGCAGTCGGTGTTGATCGCAGGGTGGCCGTTACCCGGGAAATGACCAAGCTGCACGAGGAAGTCTGGGTCGGGACCCTTGGTGAAGCCGTGGAGCGTTGGACGGGGGAGATAAGGGGTGAGCTCACCCTTGTCCTCGAAGGGAGTTCGCTGACACCGGTGACAGCCGAGGCAGCGATTGCCGAGGCACGGTCGCTCGTCACCAGCGGGGCCTCTCCATCTGATGCGGCACGAAGCGTGGCGCAAGACTCAGGTGTTTCCCGACGTGTCATCTACCAGGCGTTGTTGGAGGGTCAGGACGCCAGCTGAGACCGGCAGGATGAGCAGACGCCTTTTCCCTTGAATCGACTCACATTGGAGTCGCTCCCGCAGAACGTGCAGGTGTCGGTCACCTTACGGAGCAGGATGTTTCCGCCTTCAACCGAGATAGTCAGGTGATCACCCTCATGGATGTTGAACATTCGGCGTGTCTCGGCCGGTATGACGATCCGCCCGAGGTCGTCGATCTTCCTGGTGATACCTGAATCCATGTTCGGCCGGCGAGCCTACCCGTCGACGCGAGCCTTGTGTCGGTCGGGATTAGCGTCCTTCGAACGATGACTTGGGTCGACACACATTGCCATCTACAGCTGGACGGGCGGGAGCCGTCCGTACTGCTCGATCGCGCGTCGGCGGTGGACTGGATGGTTGCTCCGGGTGTTGACGCGGAGAGCTCCCGGGCGTCGCTCGCATTGGCAGGGGAGTTTCCAGGCCGAGTACTGCCGACGGCCGGATTGCATCCTCACGAGGCAGCCTCCTGGCCTGAGCAGCGGGAGGCAATCGAGGAAATGGCTCCCGGGGTGGCTGCCATCGGCGAGACAGGTCTCGATTTCTATCGCGATCTCTCCCCCCGAGATCAACAGGAAGCATCCTTCAGAGGTCACATCGAGTTGGCCTTGAGTCAGAGTAAGCCGATCATCGTGCACTGTCGCGACGCGTTCGCCCGCATCCACGACATCATCGATGAGACGGGAGTCGGAGGCCAAACAGTGCTGCATAGTTGGACCGGTGGGACGAGATGGACCAAGCGCTTCCTCGATCTCGGGGTCACTTTCTCATTTTCGGGACCTCTGGCATTCGAGACAGGGGAGACGATCAGGTTTGGTGCTGCTCTTGTGCCTCCGGATCGCGCAGTAGTCGAAACCGACACGCCGTACCTGGCACCGCCTCCTCATCGCGGCGAGCAAAACGAACCGGCATGGGTGGTCTTCGTTGGACGGGCTCTGGCCGACGTGTGGGGGACACCGGTGGAGGAAGTCGCCGCGGTCACTTCCGCCAACGCGACCCGGATCTTCAAACCGTGACTGCGCAGAACCGAACTGAGATTTCTCGTCTTCTCGAAGCTCATGGGCTGGCGCCGATCCATCGTCTCGGTCAGCACTTCCTCGCCGATGCCAACATCACCAGGAAGATCGTTTCGGTTGCCGACGTTGGACCGGGCGACAACGTCGTTGAGGTTGGAGCAGGCACGGGAACTCTTACTCGAGCTCTTGCGACCACAGGCGCCCACGTTGTGGCCTATGAGATTGATCAAGGCCTCAAGCCTGTTCTCGAAGAGGTGACGGAAGGTCTCGATGTCGAGTTGCGTTTCACCGATGTCACGAAGGTGGATTTTGCAAAGACGTTCGACAGCGGGCACTGGACGATGGTCGCCAACCTGCCCTACAACGTGGGGACTCCGCTCGTCATCGACGCGATCAGAAAGGTTGAGGCGATAGAACGGTTCGTGGTGATGGTTCAGCGGGAAGTCGCCGAACGATTAATCGCCGTCTCGGGCTCTCCCGATTACGGGCTTCCGTCTGTTGTGGCCGGCATCTACACCGAGGCATCGATTGTCTTTCGGGTTCCGCCCCAGGTCTTTTATCCACCTCCTCGCGTGGAGTCGGCCGTTGTCTTGCTGACCAGGAAGCCTTCGCCACCTCATTCCGATCAGGCGGTGGTGATCGCTCGGGCTGGCTTTGGACAGAGGAGGAAGATGCTGCGTAGATCGTTGGGCTCGGTGTTCGATGATCCCGTGGCGGTCTTGACGCAGGCCGGTCTGGATCCGACAGACAGGGCAGAGGACCTTGCGCCGGCCGATTTCTTGCGTCTTGCCGAGGCGGTGAAGTGACCACCTACGAAGCGCCGGCCAAGCTCAACCTGTCCTTGCTGGTAAGCCCGCCACGCTCCGACGGTTTTCACCCTCTGGAGTCTCTCGTTCAGACAATCGCGTGGTGCGACCTCCTCACCATTGAGGAAGGCGAAGGGGAGGACACCTTGGAGATTGTGGGCGCCGAGATCGACGTGGGCGAGAATCTGGTTTTGAAGGCTCTGGAGACGGCACGGACTCGGGGATCAGTGCCCCCATTGTCGATGTCGCTGGAGAAACGTCTTCCAATAGCCGCCGGTTTGGGTGGTGGCAGCTCGGACGCAGCCGCCGCTCTCAAGGCGGCTGTTGACTTGGGGGGTCTTTCCGAGTCTCTCGCGATCGAGGTCGCGCCGGCGGTGGGGGCAGATGTCGCGCTTTTTCTCACCGGTGGGTCGCTCCTGATGGCGGGGGTCGGGGAGACGATCACCGCTGTTGAGCCCCTCAGCGGGTTTTCTGTGGCGATTGCCGTTCCTAACTTCGCTCTCGCCACGGCTGAAGTCTACAAACGCTGGGACAAGATGGAGGGCCCCCAGGGTGAGGCTGTCGCAAATCCCAGCCTGCCACCCCAACTCAGAAACGGTATGCCCATTCGCAATGACCTTTTGCCGGCAGCGCTCGACCTCGAGCCCCGTCTCGGCGACTTCATGGCCGATTTGCGAGAGATGTGGGGGACGCCGGTCTCGATGACCGGGTCCGGCTCGGCGTGTTTTGGATACTTTGAGTCGACCGCGGAGGCGGAGGACGCCGCCGCCTCGGTCACCGACCTCTGCGATACGGTGATGGGCGTGGAGTTGAGATCTCTCGGCGTGGCCCCGATCTAGCCCACACGCTTAGTCTTCATCGTTCCCAGCGGTAATCTCCCCACTACCCCAAGTGGGGGGTGGTGTAACCGGTAGCACGGCAGGTTTTGGTCCTGTAAGAGCGGGTTCGAGTCCTGCCTCCCCAGCAAAAACGAGAAAGGCGCATCGCTTGTCAGTTCACGTCATTGTCCTCGCCGCAGGCCAGGGCAAGAGGATGATGTCGGATCTGCCCAAGGTGGCTCATCTGGTCGCCGGTCGGACCCTGATCGGTTGGGTTCTGGAGGCGGTCCGCCCACTCCAGCCAGCCTCGACAGTCGTGGTTATAGGACACGGTGCCGATCGGGTCCGATCAGTGCTGCCTCAGGATGTGGTGGTCGCGGTTCAAGAAGAGCAACTGGGGACCGGTGATGGCACACAGGTCGGTCTTGATGCAATCCCATCGTTCGACCCAGCCGACACGGTTGTCGTCCTCTACGGCGATATGCCGCTTCTCACCAGTGGTCTGATTGCTGACCTGGCTGATCTAAGTTCTGACGCCGCCGCCAGGATTGTCACGGCCGAATTCAGCGATCCGTCTGGCTACGGCCGGGTGGTGCGGGACGTCGAGGGGCAAGTGGTTGGAATTGTGGAGGATGGCGACTGCACCACCGAGCAGCTGCTGATCGCGGAGATAAATGCCGGTGTCTACGCCTTTCGAGCAGGGGCTTTGGCGGAGTCACTCCAAGATGTCTCCAATGACAACGTCCAGGGTGAGTACTACCTGACCGACGTTGTCGGGATTCTGGTCGGCAAAGGTGACAGACTGGAGGTGGTCAAGACATCGGCCCAGGAGGTGATCGGGATCAATTCCCAGGACCAGCTGTCAGAAGCAAGAAAGACTCTCCAGCAACGCACCAACCAGCGACTCATGGAATCTGGGGTGTGGATGCTCGATCCGGACCGGACCTACGTGGACGACACGGTCCATGTCGAACCCGGGGCCCGCATCTATCCTGGTGTGTATCTCGAAGGCTCGACGTCTGTGGCGGCGGACGCCCGAATCGGGCCAGACGTGTTCGCCGTGGATTCTTCGATCGGTCGGGGCTCGACTGTCTGGTACTCGGTCCTGCGCTCAGCAGAGGTAGGCGAAGACTGTGAAGTGGGCCCGTATGCCTCGCTTCGTCCCGGATCTGTGCTCGAGGACGGAGCCAAGGCAGGGACCTTCGTCGAGACCAAGAACGCGACGCTTGGCGAGGGAGCCAAAGCTTCGCACCTTGCTTACCTTGGTGACGTCACAGTGGGAGCCCGGTCCAACATCGGTGCTGGGACCATCACCTGTAACTACGACGGACACGAGAAGCACTCCACCGAGATAGGCGAGGATGTCTTCATCGGGTCGGCCACGATGCTGGTAGCACCTGTGAAGATTGGTGACAATGCGGTCACGGGTGCGGGCTCGGTGATCACCGAAGACGTTTCGGAAGGCGCCCTGGCGGTGGAACGATCTGAGCAGATAGAGATTCCCGGCTACGCTGACCGTCGCGAGGCGCGAAAAACCGCAACGGAATCAAAGGACTGACGTGGACATCGTCTCCCGCAAGCGAATGATGGTTTTCACCGGCGGCTCGAACGAGCCGCTAGCCGAGGAAGTCGCCGAGGTTCTCGGTATCCAACTCGGTCCGCTGGAAAGATCCACATTCGCCAATGGCGAGATCTATGTACGGCCCACCGAAAGTGTTCGAGGCGCCGACTGTTTCGTGCTCCAAAGTCATTGCTATCCGATGAATGACAACATCATGGAGCAGTTGATCATGATCGACTCCCTCAAAAGGGCGTCTGCTCGGAGCATCACTGCAGTCATGCCGTTCTTTGGCTACTCGAGACAGGACAAGAAAGTGCTTCCCCGTGAGCCGATTACGGCACGGCTCATAAGCGACCTTTTCATGAAGGCCGGAGCCGATCGTCTTGTCTCGGTCGATCTGCACACCGGCCAGCTCCAGGGGTTCATCTCGAAGCCCTTTGACTCACTGACTGCCCTCCCGATCCTCAGTGATTACCTGGCAGACAAGATCGAGGGCAAGACAACGGTCCTCTCACCGGACTCCGGCGGTGTGAAGCGCGCCGAGAGATACGCCAGGTATCTAGATGCTTCTGTGGCTTTCATATACAAGCGGCGCGATCCGTCCGAGCACAACGAGTCGTCAGCTCTGTCCATGGCCGGAAGGGTGAAGGATCGTCACGTAGTCATTGTCGATGACATCATCGACACCGCCGGGACGGTCTGCAATGCGGCCGAAATGGTCCGCGATTACGGCGCAATCAGTGTCCGCGTGGCTGCCACCCACGGAGTCTTTTCCGAACCGGCGCTGGATCGAATCAAGAATGCTCCCATCGATGAAGTCATCGTGACCAACACCTTGCCCGTCAATGAGGACATCCAAGAGCTCGAACAGGTCAAGGTCCTGTCGATCGCCCCGATTCTGGCGGAGACGCTGCAAGCCATCTTCATGAACTCATCGGTTTCGGAGATTTTCCTCGGGGAGAACGCCTGAACTCGATCTTCTGATTCGATCCGACCCACTCCTACACTTGCATCCCTGTGAGCGCCCCTCAACGTCCGGCTCCCACTCCGTCACAGACCCGACTGCGCGTCCTGATTGTGGGCATGCTGGTCGCGCTCATCGTTGGTTTCGTATTCTTTCGAGGGTCTGCATCCGACGATGGAGCACCGGATGACACGACTCCCGTAGTGGCTGAGACCACCACCACAGTCGAGGGGGCGGGGACGACAACAGTGACCGCCTCGGAGGGCTCGACCTCTCCAACTCTCGACAGTGACACCAGGCCCGACCCTGATCTCCCATCGCTCAAGGAGGTCAAGCTCGAGCTGATCTTTGATGGGTTCCGTCAGCCGTCGGGACTGACAGCGCCAGTCGGGGATGATCGCCTCTTCGTGCTCCAACGCGGCGGCGTCATCAGAATCCTCGATGCGGACCGGGTGATGCAGGACCCGGCCTTCCTCGACATATCCGATCGGGTTCTGGATGTTGGAATCGAACAGGGACTGTTGGGTCTCGCGTTCCACCCCGACTACGACGACAACGGCAAGTTCTACCTCTACTACACCGACAACGGCGGCCGGCGTCAGTTGTCCGAGTTCACCACGTCTGTCTCCGACCCCAATCGCGCCAGAGCAGATTCCGAGGTAGTCCTCCTTGAATTGGATCAGCCCCCCGAATCGACGGACATACGTCACTACGCCGGCCAGGTTGTGTTCGGCCCAGATGGCTTTCTCTGGCTATCGCTGGGAGATGGCGCCGATTCTCGTGCTCAGGGACAGGATCCCGACACCTTGTTTGGCACCATCATCCGCATCGACGTTGACAACGGGGATCCTTACGCGATACCTCCTGGAAATCCCTTCGTGGCCGGCGGGGGTGCGCCCGAAGTCTGGGCGTACGGGCTGCGGAATCCGTGGCGTTTCAGCATCGACCCGGTTGACCGTCTGATCTACATCGGCGATGTCGGTCAGGCCGATGAGGAAGAGGTCGATGTTTTGCCCATTGACGAGGGAGGCTTCAACCTCGGATGGTCGGACATGGAGGGCACCAGGTGCTTTCACAAGCAGGATTGCGACCCGAGCGATTACACGTCTCCGGTCATCACCTATAGTCACGAGGTCGGACTCTCGATTACAGGCGGCTTCGTCTACAGGGGTGACGAGATCCCCGAGTTCGATGGGATCTACTTCTACTCCGATTGGGTGAGCCAGTGGATCCGATCGTTCAAATTTGTCGACGGTGAGGTCACCGAGGAGAGAGACATGACCGACGAACTGGGCGGACCGGTCGGTCAGATCAACAGCTTTGGTCTTGATGGTCATGGTGAGCTCTACGTCGTGACACACGGGGGTCAGATTTATAGATTCACGGCGGTTCGCTAGCCGCTGACGGCTGGGAGTGTCACCGCCTCTCCCGGATAGATGAGATCCGGATCTCCGGATATCAGGTTCCTTCTGTTGGTCTCGATCACGCGTCGCCAATAGGGAGATATTTCCACGTTGGTCGCCTGCCGTCCCAGCACATGGTTCAAGTGATGTCCTGAGATCTTCCAGAGGTGATCTCCTTTCGCCACAATGACGGTGTGGTCCGCATCGTCACCAGCGATGGCCACGGGGAGCCTTGCCGGGGCCGGGCCCCGGTCTGCCCAGGCGACGTTGCCAAACAGAAACCCCATCACGGTCGTGACGGTCACGATCGACCTGACAAGAACACACTTCATACCGGCAACGTATGTCG
>SMVB01261085.1_pt1 | contig 18466 bp, 14 predicted proteins | sample 2456461 | NCBI WGS metagenome assembly SMVB01 (sample SAMN11095934, study PRJNA526329) | marine sediment metagenome | biome: Marine sediment; feature: Surficial sediment; material: Deep marine sediment; isolation source: Hadal surficial sediment | place: Pacific Ocean | collected 2014-05 | depth...
CGAATTCCTTACGAGAAGCCGCGTGACTTTGGGACGATCCAGTCAAAGAACACTACGCCATCGTAAGGGTCCGCGTCATGAGTGACTTGGGGTGCACCGTCGTCGTGCTAAATTCGCTGGCGTACTACAGGAGCACCTGAAGCCGTAAAGAGGGAGGTAAACATGGCTAAGTCAAAAGGAACAACGGTTGTCATTTTGGTCGTCAGCCTCTCGGTTATCGCCCCGCCGACGCCCGCTCAAGAGGCGCTGCAATCCGAACGCGAGACAATGTACTACCGTTACATGGAGTTTGCCTCCTATGTCAAAGGCGGCTCGGTCGAGCCCCACTGGATGGCCGACGGTAGTAGCTTTTGGTACGCGGAGGGGCACCCCGCCAGCACCACCATCTGGAAGGTCGATCCAAGAGCCAACACCAAGACACCTTTGTTTGACACTGAGCGTGTCCGCGAAGCGCTCGCCGCCGTGCTGGGGCATGAGCCACCATACGAAGGCCTGCCGTTTGATGACCTCACGTTTCTCGAGGGCGAGGAAGCCGTCAGGTTCACCGTCGAGGACAAGGAGTTTACTCTCCGGTTCGACACTTACAAGATCAGCCGAGTCCCCAGCCTATCCGACGAGGAGAGAAGACGCCTCGTCCCACAGCGAATTGGGAACTACTCCACGCATACGAGCGGCGTGTCCGACGTTGACATCATGGAGATCCTCTCCCCCGACGGCCGCTGGTTCGCCAGCGTAAGAGACTACAACCTCTGGCTACGTTCCACTGACGACCACGCTGTACCGCTCACGACCGATAGTATCCGAGACCACGGGTGGGGTCGCTATTGGGACGAATGGGCCTGGTGGTCACCGAACAGCCAGAAGTTGCTCGTGAGGAAAGGGGACTACCGCAACGTGCCCAAATACCCCATCGTCGATTATTCAACGGGTGGTGGAGCTCAGACGAGCGGATGGCACCTTGATGGCAACACTCTCGACAGCCAACATCGAAGCCCTCCTGCAGTGGATCCCTCCGGAGGAGTTCGTCGTCAAAGCTGCCGATGGGAAAACCGATCTGTACGGCGTGACTAAACGAAACATTGGCTCTCTGGTTAACAGCCGGGGCGTGAGAATCCCACCAACACGGGTCTTCCCGACGGACCGTCGAGAGCGTCCCTGTCCATATGACCCGCGCCGGGCTCTCTTGCTCTCCGACATTCCGAGAGAGCCCGGAAACTGCCTTTACGATCTTCGGACTAGCGGCGAAAGCGGACCCAGGCGTAGATCGCGAGGACCAGGATGAACGGACTGCCGATGAGCAGCCAGACGGGGTTGTCGAGCCCGGCGATCACAGCGGCCACGGCGAAGATCAACACCACACCGACCATCCACTCCGGGTGCTGAAACAGCGGGCGCTCATCGGGTTCAGGTGTGGCTTGCCGATCGTCCGAATCTTCTGGCTTCGTCATCTCACCAAGATCCTACAATGCGCGGTGGGTCTAACTAAGACTTGCACCCGACGGATCCGGCCTGTCCTATACTTGTCCCAGGTTGGCAGTCTCCGAGGCTAGTCACTGCTAGGGCCACGCCAGCCCGGCCCGCAGGTGGTGGGCAACGTTGTGCCGACGTAGGATGAAAGTAACCAGGATTTTCGAGACCGTTCTGTACGCGAAGGATCTGGACGCGGCAGAGAAATTCTATCGGGATGTTCTGGGCCTCGAGGTCGTGAACCGGGTTTCGGTCGGTCTGGCGTTCCGTTGCGACAATGGTGTCTTCCTCATCTTTGATCCCGAGAAGACCCGAACTCTCGACAGGAAGGTCCCGACGACGGGAGCGGATGGCCCCGGGCACGCTGCATTCGCGGCGCGAACCGAGGATCTGGACGCTTGGCGAAGCCACCTCGGCGAGTGCGGCGTCGAGATCGAGACCGAGGTGGAGTGGGATGAAGGCGGAACCTCGATCTACTTCCGCGATCCCGCGGGGAACAGCGTGGAACTGGCACCTCCGACTCTCTGGGGCGGGGGCTGGGATTCTTTGACGTAGGCAGTACCGGTCTTGCCAGGGTGGGATGTCGACGATGGCTCGGCGGCATAACAACCGGTTGAAGCTGACGATCCTGATGTGCGGCATGTTGTGTGGACAACCGAAACGCTGGTCTCTGAGCCAAGGAACTCGTCTTGATTTCTTTGCGATTTGGCTGGTTATAACTTGGGATTCTGCTTCAGCAGTCCTGCCTTCGATCCACCTTTTAAGGCTTGAGCGGAGCGAGGTTCATCACCACGCGCTCGGAGGTCAACTTTCCCAACTCGTCAAAGCGGTAGAACGCGACGAAGGGGAGTTCAACATCCTTGTCGGTGGGTTCGAATCCGAGAAACTCTTTCGAGTGCTTTCCGCACATCCGCCCCTCGATCACGGTCTCTTCCGCTGTGAAGTGCTCCTTGTCGATGATCGTCTTCAAGCCGCAGAGCGCCCCGGGTGCTGCGCTCATTCCCAAGTAGCGGTGCGCCCAACGAATCTGTTCATCATCTGAAAAAGACTGATGGTTGAATTGCATGACGCCGTCTTTGGCGAACGTAGCCATGATGCGCTCCAAATCGTGGTCGTTCTCCGCTGCATAGTGTTCTTGGATGAGCTGGTGTCGTCGTTCACGTTCCTGTCGGTCGATGGGCATGGTTGCTCCTTATTAAGCGTCCAGGCGGGAGCGCCTCCCGCTAGATTTAAGAATTAATAGTATGTACGTTCAGTCGGGGCGTCCCTGCAGCACCATCAGGTTGGTGCGCGTCGTCTCGGAGCCCGGGTTCAGCTCGAGGGCACGCCGGTAGGCTTCGCGAGCCTCGTGGCGTGAGCCGGTGCGCCGGAAGGCCACGCCCAGATTGCTCCACCCATCGGCCATGGTGGGATCGAGCCACACGGCAATCTCCAAATGATCCACGGCGGCTCGCGCCTTGTCGCCCAGCAGCAGCTCGACTCCCGCGTTGGAGTAGAAAATGGCGGATGCAGCCGGGTCGCCAAGACGCCTGACCTTGCGCGCGGTGGTCCGTGCCACACCGGCCAAGTCGAAGACTAGGAGGCGGTCGCCTTCGCCGTAGGCCGCGGCCATGTGATCGGCGGCGACGCTGAGGTTTCCCCGCTTCGACACCTGCCGGGCCCGGTCGAAGGTGATGAAGTAGGTCGAGATGCCTATCTCGCGGGCCAGTCCGACGAACAGCATCGAGTAGCCGACGCAGTTGGCCCGGCGGGACCGGAACACCTCACTGGCCGTGCCGGTGTAGTCGGGGTTCTCGGTCAGCTGGAATTCGTTCGTGTCCAGCAGCGCCCGGGAAAGCCGGCGTAGGCGGGACTCGATGGTGCCCTCCACCGGGACGGCGTCGTGGACCCACAGTCTCATCTGCGGCGTGAGGGTCAGGGGCACAGCAACCGTGGCGGCCTCGATTTCGGCGCTGGCGGGTGCACGGTCCGCCTGCACCTGGGGTACCGCCACCAGCAGAACCGGGAGGATCAACAGGAGGAAGGACCGGCGACGAAGAACAGATCGAACGTTCGTGCTATTAACACCGCGTAACCTGACCCCTGGAACCGGCGAAAGCACGACCCGACCCTCAGACCCGGGAGGCGTGAATCAGGTTATCGAAGGACTGTCGGGCCCGGCTCTCGGCCTCGGGGTCCCGGATCAACCGGCTGAAGAAGTGGTAGGCCAGGTTGATCCCGTGGAAGTCCCAGGCGAACTGTTCGGCATCCAGGTCCTTCGAGAAATGACCCTCGCGAACGGCGACGCGGGCCGCCTCGGCCCTCATTCCCAGCCAGTCACGCTGGGCCGCCACCAGGTAGTCCCTGAGGGCCCCCGGCCGGTCCCCCAACTCCGTCGAGGCGGAGGCGAAGATGCAGCCCCCTTCGAGAAAAGGAGCCTTGGTCCACTCGAGCCAGCGCTCAAACATCGCCCGTACGCGAGGTTCCCCGGGGGACTCGGCCAGGGCCGGTGCCACGACCAGGACGATGAACCGGTCGCGGGCGGTCTTCAGGACCTGGAGTTGAAGGTTCTCCTTGGACTCGAAGTGGGCGAAGAGGCCGCTCTTGGACATCTCCAACTGCTGGGCCAGCTGGCCGATGCTGAGACCGCCCAGCCCCACACGGCTCGCGACCGACAGGGCCCGATCCAGGATCGCCAGGCGGGTTTGTTCTCCCTTACTCACGCAGACAATAATAGCACGACCGTTCGTTCTGTCAAGCAGGGTTCAGACCCGTAGTGTACCGAAACTCGAACGTCGGGTATTTGGTGGGATGTCAGCACTTTGAGGCCGCTCCGCCGCACCGTTTTCGATCATCATCCTGGGTAAAATGACACCCATGAAGTCGAAATCGTGGTGCTCTCCGGGGCAGCTGTTGGTGCTGATGCTTGCGGGGTGGATCAACCGACATCAGCAGGCGGTCATCGCGTACTAGTAAGGAAGAGATTAAAGTGCTGCGGGAGATGCTTGGCGGCAAACGTCTGCGATTCACCGATGGACAACGCCGTCGCCTGGCCTTGAAGGCAAGAGCCCTTTCCAGCTTGCACGTTGAAGGACCTGGGGCCTCTCGTCACCCCCGACACTCTGTGCCGTTGGTTCCGAAAGTATGCGGGGGCGAAGTACGACAGCAGTGGACAGCGCTGCCTCGACCGAGTTATCCCGCTGGGTGAGGCGCACCTGCGGAGAACTCATCCGCGAGTACATGTCTCATTACCACATCGAGCGCCCGCATCAGGGCCTTGACGGTGCGTTTATCCAGCCGTCCAACAATCGCGCGGCCGATAGCCCGCTGGTCAGGCGACAGCGACTCGGTGGGTTGCTATTGTATGGCTGTTCATCTGCCCAGTCTGCCAGTCACTGCCTCAAGTTGACAATACCCGCGCGACGGTTGGCTTGGGCCGAGTTCCTTCGGCAGGTTTTCGCGCCGACGTGTTCAGCGCTGAATGCTGCTGATAGTATTGGCGCCCCTGGACCGTCGGGCGTTACATTCACCTCGCGCCATCGAATGGCATGGACATGGGTGGCTCAACGCGAGCTGCCGGCAGTTATGGAAGAGGTGTTGGGTGGCGAGTATGCGAAGAAGCGACCATGAGCCTCACCGTGCCGACAAGTTTCAGATCACCTTTCTTGGAACGTACCCGCCGCATCAATGCGGGATCGGCACGTTTACACGTGACCTGAGCGACGCTGTAATCTCGGCGGACGAGGGCGTTCGGGCGACGGTCCTGGCGATGACCGATGCCGGCCTTACATACGAGCACCCCGAGCGAGTTCAGTTCCAGATTCGTAGAGGGGTCAAAGACGATTATGTGCGAGCGGCAAATTTCGTCAACGGGGGCGACATCCGGATAGTGTCGATCCAGCACGAGTACGGAATCTTCGGTGGGACAGACGGTGCCTACATCCTCGCCTTCCTCGCCGAGTTGCGCCAACCGAGCATCGTCACGCTACACACGGTCCTCGAGCGGCCTTCGACCTCGCAACGAGCGATCGTGCGGGAGATGGCCGAGCGCTGCGAATGTCTAGTCGTCATGAGCCGTCTCGCCGTTGACCTCCTCGAAAATTCATACGCCATCCCGCGCGAGATGATCCGCGTCATTCCACATGGTATCCCGGACATGCGGACCGACGAGCGCGACGTTAGCAAGGCCAAGTTCGGGTTGACGGGCCGACGCGTCTTGCTCACGTTCGGATTGCTCAGCCCTTCCAAGGGGATCGAAGTTGTCATTCGGGCGCTCCCGAACCTCGTCGACGAGTTCCCCAACTTGATCTATCTGGTTGTCGGCGTCACGCACCCCGAAATCAAGCGTCGTGCCGGAGAGGAGTACCGCCGCTCGCTGGAGCGCGAAGCGGAATCGCTGGGCCTTCGTGACCATGTTATCTTCCGAAACCAGTTCGTCGACCCTTCCGAACTACGCAGGTATCTCCAGGCATCGGACATTTACATTACACCGTACCTTCAAGCAGCGCAGATCACGAGCGGTACGCTGGCGTACGCCATGGGGTCAGGGGCGGCTCCTGTTTCCGCGCCTTACTGGTATGCGAAGGAGGTGTTGGCCGAGGGGCGTGGGCACCTGTTTGACTTTGGTGATGTGGAAGGACTCGTCGATGTTCTTCGAACGCTTCTGGGTAACCCGGAGGAGATGGCACGGACCCAGCGCTCTGCGTACGCGTTCTCGCGGCAGATGATCTGGTCTCAGGTGGCGTCCGACTACGTTGAGTTGATGCGACGTGTGGCGCGCAAGGCTGTGGCACTGGAAACCCAGGCCCAACGTCGGCTGAACCTTCCGGAGCTGCGCCTCGAACACCTGATCCGTATGACCGACGACACCGGTTTGCTCCAGCATGCTGCCCACAGCGTACCCGACCGCCGTTTCGGCTACTGCGTGGACGACAACGCAAGGGCGCTGATCGTTACGTTGCTGGCTCAGCGAGCGACCGATTCGGGCGAGACCAAGAGGCTGATCACGATCTACCTGAGCTACCTCCATCACTCCCAGGGCGAAGACGGGCGTTTCCAGAACTTCATGGACTTTCGCCGGAACTTCGATCAGGCGCCGGGCTCCGAGGATTGCGTCGGAAGGGCGTTATGGGCTCTCGGGCTGGCGGTGGAGCTGGCGCCGGAAGAGGGACATCGTCTCCTGGCCAAGAGGATGTTCCTCGGGGCGATGAGCCTGCCGTTGGCGTTCGGCCCGCGTGGATGTGCGCTGGGAATCCTGGGGTTGGACGCCTACTTGCAACACGAGCCCGACAACGATCTGGCATGCACCACACTGAACTCGCTCGGAGCTGCGCTGATCCGGCGCTTCGACGAAAACGCCGACGAGGAGTGGCGCTGGTTCGAGCCCGAGCTGACCTACGAGAATGCACTGCTGCCGCTGGCGCTCTTCAAGCTCTCGATGCGCACGGGTGACGAGAGAGCGCTGCGCGTGGCATGCGATAGTTTGTCGTTCCTCGAGACGATTTGCTTCGTTGATGGGTACCTCCAACTGATCGGGAACGCAGGCTGGCACGTTCGCGGAGGTGAGCGCGCGATCGCCGACGAGCAACCGATCGACGCATCGGCATTTGTGCTCGCGTTCCGCGCTGGCTACGCCGCTACCGGCGATCGCCGGTACCTGGCACGGATGCGGGAGTCCTTCGAATGGTTTCTCGGCGCCAATCGCCTCGGGCTTTCGCTCTACGATTCCTCGACGGCCGGCTGCCAAGATGGGCTCGGCGTGCAGGAAGTGAACAAGAACCAGGGTGCTGAGAGCGTGGTCTCGTTTCTCCTCGCATTGCTCGCGATGCTCGGTAATGATGTCAAAATGGGTGTGACCAGGCCGAGCCGAGCTCTCTCCAAAACACTCATCCGACCCGCCGAGCGTGTCCATAACGCGACCAAATAACATGCCAACAAAAAAAGAGCCCCTGCGCTTGACGAGGACGTCCCAGCAGCTTCTTCCCGACCCGAAGCGGGTCATCGCCAGGCCCTTCCACCCGAGTGGCGGGGCCAACGCCAACGGTCAATCGTCCCGTGTCAAGACCATCCTCAACCGGGTTCTCGCGATTCAGGAGGAGGATGTTCCGGCGATGCTGGAGGGACTTCTGCGGGAGTTCTCCCCTCGGCACCGCGACTTCGAGAGAGTGCTCGACGATCATTGTCGTCTAGTGTCGCACTACCTTGACCGCGAGAAGCCGTGGTCGCGCGAACGACGCCTGCTAATTGGCGCCTACTTTACTCACGAATACTCGATTGAGGGTGCGGCACTGTTCAATCCGTCAATCGTCCAGGCGCTGGATCAGTCCGGCCTGCCGCTGGGGGCGCTCCGCTTCGTCATGAGCGTGCGGGCAGTGGGAGAGGGGCATATCTCGTCCATCGGTTTTCGCTCGGGCGTGATCGGACCCGACGGTGGAATGGTCTTCGACTCGACGAGTCCCTTCTCATTCACGGGAACACGCATGCCCAACCCCTCGTTTCACAAGGATCTCTTCGAGGCGAAGCTGCGGGAGGTCGGCGTCGACAATGACGTCTCCCGATGGGTCCTCTCTCGCGTCTCAGACCGATTCAGCACGGAAGAGCTGAACGTGGCCTGCGCCTCGTCGAGAACCCAGAACATCCCCACGATGATGCGGCGCGAGACCCTCGAAGTGATCCATTGGTTGGCAACATCCAACTACGACGTCACCTTCCAACCCGAGTCATCGATCTCCGAGCGCGTGCTCTTCCCGGACAGCCCAAACGAAAGCCGGGGCATGGAGGATGCGCGCTTCGTCCACTTCGTCGAGGACGACGGCTCGGTGACCTACTACGCAACGTATACAGCCTACGATGGACACGATATTCTTCCCCAGCTGATCGAGACGCCCGATTTTTTGCACTTTCGAGTTCGGACGCTGAACGGCACCTGCGTTCAGAACAAGGGGATGGCGCTGTTCCCTCGACGAATCGGTGGGAGATTCGCCATGCTCTCGCGCCCCGACGGCGAGAACCTCCACTTCATGACCTCGGACAATATCCGGTTCTGGAGCAACACAGAAGCGCTTCGCATCCCGCGCCACCCCTGGGAGTTCATCCAGATCGGCAACTGCGGCTCGCCGATCGAAACGGAAGCGGGTTGGCTCGTACTCACCCATGGGGTCGGCCCGATGCGTTGCTACGCTATCGGAGCCATATTGCTCGACCTGGAGGATCCACAGCGCATCATCGGGCAGCTTGCGGAGCCGCTCCTGGCTCCCGCACCGGACGAGCGCGAAGGCTACGTCCCTAATGTGGTCTACACCTGCGGGGGGATCGTGCACAACGGGCAACTGATCCTGCCCTACGGTTTCTCCGACGTGGGCATTGCCATCGCCACGACGCCCATCGACAATCTCATTTCGCGACTCCGAGATGGATCTGCGGGCTAACGTACTCGATGACGCTCTCACGGGATATGATCTCGCCGGTGCCTCCTGTCGCCGCAGACGGCCGTCTGCGCGTGGCGATGCTGGCGCCGATCTCGTGGCGCGTTCCCCCACGACATTACGGGCCGTGGGAGCGCGTGGTGGCCCTCTTGACCGAGGGCCTGGTTGCGCGCGGTGTCACAGTCACCCTGTTCGCTACGGCCGACTCGATCACGAAGGCAACGCTCGTCGGAACGTGCCCGCGCCCGTATTCCGAGGATGACACACTGGAACCGAAGGTTTGGGAGTGTCTACACATTTCTGAGGTGTTTGAGCGGGCCGACGAGTTTGATCTCATCCACAACCACTTCGACTTTCTGCCGCTCTCCTACAGCGGACTGGTCGAAACGCCTCTCGTGACAACCATCCACGGCTTTTCGTCGCCGCGCATCCTACCGGTGTTCGAGAAATACAACGCGTCGAGTCATTACGTGTCGATCAGCGACGCCGATCGCAACCCGAAGCTCGATTACGTGGCGACCGTACATCACGGCATCGCCCTTGACGAGTTCGAATTGCGGACGGATTCGGACGGCTATCTGCTCTTCTTCGGGCGCATCCATCGCGAAAAGGGCACGGCGAAAGCGATCGAGGTGGCCCGCCGAAGTGGTCGGCGGCTCATCATCGCCGGGATCATCCAGGATCAGGCCTATTTCGAACGCGAGGTCGCTCCCCACATCGACGACGATCGCGTTCGCTATATCGGTTCCGTGGGTCCCGACAAGCGCGCGGAGGTCATCGGAGGAGCGCTTGCGCTCTTGCATCTGATCGACTTCGACGAGCCATTTGGCCTGAGCATGGTCGAGGCGATGGCCTGTGGGGTTCCGGTGATCGCGATCGGCCGAGGCTCGGTTCCCGAAGTCGTGGTGGACGGGGTGACAGGATTCATCGTGACCGGTCTCGACACGGCCACTGCCGCGGTGCGGCGCATCAATGAACTCGATCGCCTGGCTGCACGGAAGCACGTCGAGGATCACTTCTCCGCGGAACGAATGACGGACGGGTATCTGCACGTGTATCAAGAGGTGCGGCGGCGCTGCCATGAACCCTGACCCCTCTCGATTCCGACTGGGTATCAACTACTGGCCGTCCAGCACGGCCATGCGCTGGTGGCAGTGCTTCGACATAGATGAGGTGAAGCGCGACTTCGCTCGGATCCGCGAGGTCGGGTTCGACTCCGTACGGATCTTCCTCCTCTGGGAAGATTTTCAACCCGCGCCGGACCAAGTGTCGGAGCGCGCGCTGACCCGCCTCGTACGTGTGGCCAACGCGGCGCATGCAAGCGATCTGAGCCTGCTCCCTACGCTATTCACCGGCCACATGAGCGGCGTCAATTGGTTACCGCACTGGGCGGTGGATCCGGAGAATTGTCTCAATTCGTCCTCGCCTGAGGCGAGGTTTCGCATCGTTTCAGACAATCAAGTCAGGCCCGGTACGGCGAAGAACTGGTTCAGCGATGAGATCGTGGGCGACGCGCAGGAGCGCCTTGCGGGCGCCGCAGCCGAAGCACTGCGAGGGCATCCGGCGTTGTGGGCGTGGGACTTGGGAAACGAGAACTCGAACTGCTGTGTTCCGCCGACCCGCCGAGCGGCAGTGGCATGGCTCGAACGCATGAGCACGCGCATTCGGGCCACCGACTCGAAGGTCGCGATCACGATCGGTCTGCACATGGAGGATCTGATCGAGGACCGATGCCTCGGCCCGCGGGAAGCCGGTCGGTTTTGTGACTTTCTTTGCATGCACGGGTATCCGATCTACGCCGATTTTGTGGAGGGCCCAACGGACGAGCGGCTCCTACCGTTTCTGGGGCTGATCACGTACTGGCTCGGCGGGCGCGAGGTTCTCTTCGAGGAGTTCGGCGGGCCAGCGCTCCGCGCGGGCACCGCGCTCGACCGAGCGAGGTCGGCAACACCGCACACTCCGTTGCTCGACGAGGAGAGCGCTGCAACCTTCACGCGGCGTGCCCTCGAGGCATTGCGCCGATTCGGCTGCTCCGGAGCGATGCTCTGGTGCTACCGGGATTACGCCGAGACCCTCTGGAACGATCCTCCTCTGGACACAGCAACCTGGGAGCGATGGTTCGGCTTGTGGCGTGTCGACGGATCGCCAAAGCCCGCGGTCGCGGAGGTGACCTCCTTCGAGAACCTCCGACAAGTCCCACGTCCGGATGTTCCTTGGATCGACATCGATCAGGAGGAGTTTTCGACACGTCCGCATGAACATCTGCGCCGACTCTACCGGCGATTCTGTGAGCAGATCGAAGGGGCAGCCTCGGGATGACGACGCAGGTTGGCAGGCATTATACCCCTCCATCGAGTTGCACGGCCCTTGTTCATGGCGTGCTGTTCATTTATTCGGCCGACCTTCGTTTCAAGTCGATGATCCTTGATCGATCTGACGAATCGCTCCGCGTAGGCGTTCAGGTTGGGCGAACGGTACGGCAAGCGTACGATTTCGACGCCGGCGCCCTTCAAGAGATTCCTGAACGCAATGGAGAATTTAGAGTCGCGGTCTAGGTACCGTCGCCATCCGGTGATCGTAGCGGTGCCGGGGACCGATCGACAGCTATCGGCGTGATGGTGAGTGGGCTGGAATTTCCCGGATTCAGGTTCGGCTGAGTAAATGGACAGTACGGCATCGTCAATCCCGGCGATCCAGTGCTATCAGTCCTAGCTCACCTGCCACTGGGCGCGGTAGGCCAGGCCCAGCTTCACGATCCGGTCGAGCAGTTCGGCATAACCGATCCCGCTCACCTCCGCCGACTCGGCGAACTCGTCGCCGTAGGACAGTTGAGGGTTGGGGTTGGCTTCGAGCAGGTACAACTCGCCGGCGGCGGTCAACCGCAGGTCCATGCGCGCGTAACCGGTCAGGTTGAGGTTCCGGTAGGCGCGCTTGCACAGTCGCTCGAGCCTGGCCTGAACGCCATCGGGGAGGGCTTCGGCCTTGGCGTACTTGATCCCGGCTTTTTTCTGGTACTCCACGTCCCACTTGACCTTCGCGGTGGCGATCAACGGGGCGTCCGCGTCCTTGCGGGTCGACGTCAACTCCCACACCGGGAGGGTCTGTAGCCGCCGGTTGCCCATCACCCCGACGTAGAGTTCGCGGCCGTTGATGAAACGCTCGGCAATGGCGTCGGTGGCGAGGCTTTCGTGGATAAAGCGGACCCGTTCGGCAAGCTGATCGTCGTCGTGGACCAGCGATGCCTGCGCGATGCCGACCGAGCCTTCCTCGGTGAGCGACTTCACGAATAGAGGAAAGTCGAGGCGCTTGGGTCGCCGCGACTTGCGCCCCAGCGGAAAGACGGCGAAGTCGGGCACGGGTACACGGTGGTAGGCCAGGATCTGCTTGGACAGAGCCTTGTCGTGGGCCAGCAACAATCCGCGCGGGTTGCAGCCGGTATAGCGGCGTTTCATCAGTTCGAGGTAGCTCACGACGTGATGGTCGTAGACCGAGACGCCATGGAACTCCTCCAGCAGATTGAACGCGATGTGCGGGTTGAATTCCTCGATCGCCTTGCGCAACACGCTCAGGTCGTCGCGCAGCCCCAGCGCCAGCACGTCGTGCCCGAGATCGTCGCGTAACGTCACGATCACGTCGTACTCGGTCTTCCACTTCGTCATTTCCTGTTCGCCGACGCCGTCGAGGGAATCCGGCGGGATCAGATCCTCGTGCATCGGCACGAGGATGCGCAGCTTCCGGCGTTTCCTCTTTGTTTTTCTGTTACTCAAAGCGGGATCTCCCTGCGCGTCCAGTGCATACAGTTCATCGTGTGCACGGTGACGAGCATCACCGCTTCCCGCCGCGCCCGGTTGGGCGGCATTGCGAGCCGAAGCTTTTTCTCGCGGCTACGATCGATCAGGTCCTGCAACACCTGGTCAACCGTGTACACGTGGGCGCCGGTCCACTCGGCGATGCGCTCGCGAAGCTCCTTGCGGTTGCCGCGCAGGAAACTCGCGGCGGTCGGCCGCGCGGCGTAGCGCTTGTCGTTTGAAAACAAACGTGCGAGATCTCGGTCGTAATACTCGTCCCATTCCAGCGCGTAGTGTGCGCGTTTCTTCTTGTAGTGCCGGCGCAGCGTCAGCGTCAGGTCCTTCATCGGGTAGACCTGCGCACGTGACCGGACCGCCGCGGGTTGGCCTGCGATCTCTTCCATCAACTCGTCGACGTACTCGAGCTTGCGGAGTGCCGCGTACCAGTTCCGGTAGTGTTTGCGCCAGCGTGAGCGCGGCGAGAGCCAGACGGCGAATGTCTCCGCGAAGTCCTCGGCGGGGTGAGCCTGGGCGTACCAGGCGTCGAGGTGCACAACATAGTTACGGCTATTGGGCTTGGGTCGGTACGAGTCGGGGTAAGGCTGGCGAAAACTACCGAAAATCTCGCGCCAGCGTTTACGCCGGTGCAGCCGGTAGGCCGTATCGATGGCATGCCCGGCCTCGTGGCGCAGGATGCGCATGCACTCCCCTTCCGTACCGCCCTCGACCTCGAGAATCTGTCTGTGTTCGAGTTTTCTCAGTCGCGGGTGCGCGAGGTAGAACGGGATGGCGATCCCGGGGATCCCATCCGGCGAGAACCATTCGCTGGACAGCCACACGTGCGGCTTGTGCCGGATCCCGCGGCGCTTGAGTTCCTCGTAGAGCTTGTCCGTACGATCGGCCAGCGGCGTGCGCTCGAGTTTGAGCCCGAGATCGCAGAGACGCATGTCCAGCAACCGTTCGTCGTCGTATCGCGCCCAGTTTTTGCGCCGTCGCTGCACGCCCTGCGCTCCTACCCAACGAGCAGTTTAACGGATTTGCCGGGTTTCGATCCCGGTCTACTCGAAGAACCCGATGTAGCAGAGGCCCGCCCGTAGTTGACGCCCGGCCCCGCACATGTCTAGTCTTCTGTCCCGGGACTGAAACGGTTTCAAAGCCGAGGAGAGGAAAGCATGAAAGTGAATGGCTGGTTGGTGGTTCTGACGGTGCTTTCGGTGGTCGCATGTGGCGGAGATGCTCCGTCTCAGGAAGCCGAACCGGAAACGACGACCGAGCCCACGTTTGACGAGCTGGTCACAACGCTCGACGCGGATTGCGCCGCGGCCGAAGAGGCGATCCAGGCGCGGCAGGCCGAATCGTCGCTCTACGACCGCTTGGACGGACACGACGGGATCCACAGCGTCGTGACCGAGATCATCGGGCTGCACCGTCAAAACGAAACGATCGTGCACGTGATGGAGGGCATCGACGACACCCACCTGATTGATCAGGTCACCGACTTTTTGGCGCAGGCGACAGGCGGCGACGTAACGTACGAGGGCCGTGACATGGTCGAGGCGCACGCGCATCTCGAACTGACCAACGAACACTTCCTGGCCGCCGGAGGCGACGTGCAAACCGCGATGCAAACCGCGGGGATCGACGAAGATGAGATTCAGGAAATCATGTGCCTGTTCGCTTCACTGCGAAGCGAGGTCGTCCAGCTCTAACCGCTCGAACGAAGATTTTTACGAACAACCGCTCGTGGCCCCGCAGTTGGCGCAGGCGTAGCACGCACCGTTGCGGAACATGATCTCTCCGCACTCCGAGCACGGTGGCGCGTCGGCTTGCGCGACGAACACGGCGCGCTCCTGCGCGGCCAGTTTGGCCTTGGCGTCGGCATCGGGTTCCAGATCGCCCGTGCCGCTCGTCAACAGCCCACCACCGGGCTGCTGCTCCTCGGGGACGAATTGCAGGGCGAGCCAGCGGAAGACGTAGTCGACGATCGACTTGGCCATCGGGATCTGGGGGTTACCCGTGAAACCCGAGGGTTCGAACCGCACGTGGGTGAATTTCTCCGCCAGGAAGCGCAGCTCCACGCCGTGCTGCAGCGAGAACGAGATAGCCGTTGCGAAGGCGTCGGCAAATCCGGCGAGCGTCGAACCGGCCTTCCCGAGCGTGATGAAGATTTCACCGGGTTGGCGGCTGTCGGGGTACAAGCCGACTGTGATGTACCCCTCATGGCCGGCGACGGAGAACTTGTGCGTGATCGCGTCGCGGGTGTCCTCGAGCTTGCGCCGGGCCGGCTGCGCGGCCGTGCCGACGACGGCGGCCGATCCTTTGGCGCCCGTGGAAAGCGGTTGCGTGCGCTTGCAGCCATCGCGGTAAATCGCGATCGACTTGAGCCCAACGCGCCAGGCCTCGATGTAGGCGTTCTCGATGTCCTCGACGGTCGAGTCCGACGGCATGTTGACCGTCTTGCTGATCGCCCCGGAGAGAAACGGCTGCACCGCCGCCATCATCTTGATGTGGCCCATGTGGTGGATCGTGCGTACGCCTCTCTGCGGTCTGAACGAGCAATCGAACACCGGCAGATCTTTCTCATCGAGTTGCTTGCAGCCCTCGATCGTGCCCTGCTCGTCGACGTAGTCGACGATCTCCTGGATCGTCTCGCGTTCGTAGCCGAGCGTCTTGAGCGCCAGCGGCACCGAGCGGTTGACGATCTTGAACAGACCGCCGCCGACCAGTTTCTTGTACTTGACCAGCGCCAAATCCGGCTCGATCCCGGTGGTGTCACAATCCATCATGAAAGCGATCGTTCCCGTCGGCGCAAGCACGGTGGATTGCGCGTTCTTGAATCCGTGCTTGGTCCCAAGCGTGACCGCATCGGCCCACGCGCCGCGTGCGGCGGACAATAGATCGGAAGGAACCGCCTCGGAGTCGATACCGTCGGCGTGGCTCTGGTGCTTGCGCATGACCTGCAGGAACGGCTCACGGTTGCGTGTGAAGCCCATGAATGGTCCGCTCTTCGCCGCGATGCGTGCCGACTGGCAATACGACTCCCCGCACATCAACGCCGTAATCGCAGCGGCGTAGTGCCGGCCCGCGTCGTCGTCGTAAGGCAAGCCACGCGACATCAACAGCGCACCCAGGTTGGCGTACCCCAGGCCCAGCGGCCGATATTCGTGTGAGTTCTTCTCGATCGGCGACGTCGGGTAGCTGGCGTTGTCGACCCAGATCTCCATCGCTGTGGTCGTGACCGCCACGGCATGACGGAAGGATTCGGTGTCAAACTCGCCGTCGGGGCGGCGGAACCGCATCAGGTTCAGCGAGGCCAGATTGCATGCCGAATCGTCGAGGAACATGTACTCGCTGCACGGATTCGACGCGTTGATACGCGCCGTGTTCGGGCACGTGTGCCAAGCGTTGATCGTGGTGTCGTACTGGATGCCCGGATCGCCGCACAGCCACGCCGCCTCGGCCATCTGACGCATCAGCTTCTTAGCCTTGATCGTTTCCACCGGCTTGCCCGTGGTCACGGCGTGCATCTGCCAGTCCCTGTCGCCCAGTACCGCGCGCATGAATTCGTCGGTCACCCGTACGGAGTGGTTGGCGTTCTGGAAGAACACCGAGTCATACGCGCCACCGGGTACGTTGAACTCGCCCGAATAACCCGCGTCGATCAGCGCCCACGCTTTCTTTTCTTCGTCGGCCTTGCAGTTGACAAACCCTTCGATGTCGGGGTGGTCGCAGTTGAGGATGACCATCTTGGCCGCGCGGCGGGTCTTGCCACCGGACTTGATCACGCCGGCGAAGGCGTCGTAGCCCTTCATGAACGAGACCGGACCCGAAGCGGTCCCACCGCCGGCCAGGTTCTCGCGGCTGGAGCGTAGCGTCGAGAGGTTCGAACCCGTTCCCGAACCGAACTTGAACAGCATGCCCTCGATCTTGGCCAGCCCGAGGATCGAGCCCATCTTGTCTTCGACCGAGTTGATGAAACAGGCGGAGACCTGCGGTTTTTCCTCGACGCCGCAGTTGAACCAGACGGGCGAGTTGAACGACATGTGCTGGTTGACCAGCAGGTAGGTCAGTTCGGCCTCAAACGCCTCGGCATCCGCCTCGGAGGCGAACACGCCGCCTTCGCGGCCCCATCGGGCGGCGGTCTTGGCCACACGATCGATCAACTGGCGCACGCTGTGTTCGCGCTCTTCCGTGCCCAGCAGGCCACGGAAGTATTTCTGCGCGACGACGTTGGTTGCGAGTTGGGACCAGAAGGCGGGCACCTCGACGTTACGTTGCTCGAAAGCCACCTCGCCTTTGTCGGTCGTGATGACCGCATCACGCAGTTCCCACTCGATACGGTCGTAGGGATGGACCCCCGGCTCGGTGTACCGGCGTGGGATGCGCAAGCCCTCTCCGAGGTCGGGAAAGGCCGACTTGACCTGCGTTTCCGAACCGATCTGAGCCGTGGTAACGCGATCTTGACGGGACCGACTCTCCGGACCGAGCATGTGGGGGACCTCCTGGTTTTTTGATCTCTTGGCACTGTGCCGAGCAAGCTCGCGGAATTTAGCAGTCCGCCAACCTTGACGTCAATCGAAATCGTGCCGTTTCTACCAAATGTGGCATCAACGGCCAGGTCTACCACAATATCTAGTGGTCGAGGCTGGCGACCGCGAAACCCTTTTCAAGCAAAAAGTTACGTCGGCTTTTGCCGTGCTTTCGTGTCTTGGGCAGTGTATCACGCGGGGTTCCGGAAGGCCCTACCGGGGTTGGGTTTGCGCCGAAATCAGCGCACCGTTTGTGACCGGCCGCTAGTGTGGCCCGCTTGCGATCCGGTCGATTGCCCAGGCCGCATGGGTTCGCACGACCGGGTCCGGATCGTCCCGCACCGCGTGCAACCCGTCCAACGCGCTGGGGTCGCGCCGGTTCCCCAGAACGATGCACGCGTTGCGGCGCAGCCCCTCCCATTTTGCGCGCATCAACGGTGTACCCGAATACGCGTTGCGGAAAGTCGTTTCATCCATCGCGAGGATTGCGAGCGGGTCGAGTCCGCGCAGATCGTCGCGACGTTCGAAACGTTCGGCACCCACCGCGCGGGCGTGCGTCTCGTTCCACGGGCAGACCTGCTGGCAAATGTCACAGCCGAAGATCCAATCCCCGTTAGCCGCTCGCTTGTCCTCGGGAACCTCTCCACGATGTTCGATCGTCCAGTAGGAGATGCACAGCCGTGAATCGACGACACCATCGGCGATGATCGCGCTCGTCGGGCACGCATCGAGGCACGCCGTGCACGTGCCGCAATGATCGGCGTGCGGGCCATCGTCGGGTTGCAATTCGGCGGCGCTCAACAGTTCGCCCAGCAACAACCACGAACCCATCGATTGCGTCAGAAGATTCGCGTTCTTGCCAATCCAGCCGAGACCCGCGCGTTGCGCCCACCCGCGTTCGAGCACGGGTCCCGTATCTACGAACGCCCGTGTCGTTTCGCCCGTTTCCCCGGCCAACCACGCGGCCAACCGCTTTAGTTTCTTGCCCATGACCTTGTGGTAGTCGCGACCGCGCGCATAGAGCGCCACGGGCGCGTGCCCTGCAGGCGTGGCCGCCTCCGATTCGCCGGGCCAGTAATTCATTGCGACGACGACGATGCTCCGGCAACCGGGAAGCAGCTTTCCGGGATCGGCGCGACGATCACGGTAGCGCTCCATCCATGCCAGCGTGGCGTGATGCCCAGCGTTCAACCAGGCGTCGAGCGCCGCCACATCACGATCGAGCGTGCCAACCGCCGCGACGCCGACCAGATCGAAGCCTTCCTCGGTGGCGCGTTGC
>SMVB01228961.1_pt1 | contig 18465 bp, 9 predicted proteins | sample 2456461 | NCBI WGS metagenome assembly SMVB01 (sample SAMN11095934, study PRJNA526329) | marine sediment metagenome | biome: Marine sediment; feature: Surficial sediment; material: Deep marine sediment; isolation source: Hadal surficial sediment | place: Pacific Ocean | collected 2014-05 | depth 0-1...
CTGTGCCGGTCGGATCCGTCATGCTGAGCAAGAGGGTCCCACCGCCCTGCTGGATTCTTCCCAACACGTCCGGATCGATGCTGTCCGATTCGGTCAGGGTAAAGGTGCCATCCGAGTTCACCCTGTAGGTTCCGCTTTCCTCATCGGTTTCCACCAAGGAGGACAAACTCGAATGACCGACCGTGCTCCAGGTATAGTTCCCGGCCCCGTCGAAACTCAGGGTCCCGATGCCGGATTCCAGTTCCTGCGCCGTCCCGTCGTGATCCCGCGCGATGTTTGCGAAGTGATAATTTCCCTGGATCGTCGCGTTGTTGGTCGCGGCACTCGGCTTCCTCACCAGCATGCCAAACCGGGGATGCTCTCCCTCCTGGTCGTTCGAAAGCATATAGACGATGGAATTGAGCCCGTCCCCGCAGCGTCCCAGGTAGCGGATGTACGCACTTCCGTTCAGGTTGAGCGTGAGAGTCAGCAGGCCGTTTCCGTCGAAGGAATAGCTGCCCGTCAGTGACGCGTTGGTGAAGATCTCGCCCCCGGCGCCGCTCTGCACGGAGTTCCACGTCCCGCTGATCCCTCCTACTCCGTCGAAGGTTACGGTCCCCAACTCCGACCTCCACTCCCGAGCCGCCTCCATGCCTATCCCGGCGAAGAAATAGCTTCCGCTGAGATCCGAAACCGTGGGGACGTTGGACGGCGCCTTGATGGCGATGACAATGGTTCGTTCGGCTGGAGCTGTTTGTCCGAGCACCATCGGATTCACCGCGATCAAGGTCGTCCTGTCCTGGGAAAGACGAAACGAGGTTTCGGTGGATCCGTCGTCTTCGTCATCGACGGTGCGGGTCGTACCGGCTCCATCACTTGTGATGGTGTAGCTACCCACTTCGCTTTCCGATTCGAAGAAGGGAGTCCCGCCCGAGTCCTCGTACCAGCCTGCGACGCTCCAAGAGACCGTTCCGCCGGCGTTGAAGATGGCAGTCCCATGATCGACCCCGCCTTCGTCCTGAGCGTTCGTTGAGCCTTCCTCCGTTTCCGCGTACAGCTGGACCAGGTTCCAAGTTGCGACCAGGTCGGACTCTTGGGCGTTTGGCAACGAACCGTCCGAGATCACCAGCCCCGTGTTCAGGGCCTCCGAAGAGACGGCGCCGGCGACGTTCTCGCTGCTCGCTTCAAACGCATCGATTGAGCTGGCCAGATCGGTTGTCGCCGCCGTGGCGGCCAGCGTCCCCCCCCCCGACCGGGACGGCTCCCCCCCCGTCCACGCCATCGAATGTGCCATCCGAGAGGTCCCGGGCCAGGGCATCCGTCAGCTTCTTCGAAGTCACGCTCAGGCCTTCGGCCATCTCCGAAATCCCGGCCAGAATCAGTCCATAGTCGATCTGAGGTTGGGTAGGCGAGCCGGTGGAGGCTGTCGTCGGATCGAGCGGCGTTTCTCCGACGATGTCGATCCCGCCAAAAAAGGCCCCGACTTGATTGTTCGCCTGCGCGACGTTGGTGCGATCGAGGCCACCGGAAGCTTGCGCGAGAGCCGCAGCGATCTCCGTCAAGGGGGTGACGTTGGCGGTGACGCTTCCGGATGCGTTCGGAACCAGACACCGCAGGACATCGTTCGATGCCAGCACGACCGTCGTCCCCGAACTCTCCTCGGTGTAGCTCCCCCCGACAACCTTGACGATCACCGGTCCCGAGTAGGATGCGATTTCGACGGAGTAGGATCCGTCCGATCCGGTGACTCCGCTTCCGAGTGCTATGCCCTCGGAGCTGCCCGCGACGGAGTAGACGGTGACCGTCGCCCCGGATATCGGGCCAAGAACAGCCTTGCCACCCAGGGACAATGGCCCGCCACTGCTCCCTCCGTTTCCGCCGCACGCGGCGATCAAAACAAGAAGTAGCGCTGGGAAGAAGTGCCTCGCAACGATCGATTCGCTCCATCTGTGCATGAGTCCCCCAGGCGCACTTCGAAGATTCGGGTTCCCGTCGTACGCACGTAGTTCCTGCTGTTGTTCTCGGAAATCACGCAAGGCAACTTCAAGCATGAGAATCTCATCGTCACTGTGTGCTGAAATTCGCGCAGGCCACGCCGTCGACCGGGTTTGCGAAGGACACCGGAACCTCCCCAACGCGCAGCCAAGGAGCAAGTGGATTGCAGGGCGGCTGCAACATCTCATCAGCATGGGAATGCGGCGTCGCCGCTTTCGACCCTTGCCGCGCCCGATCTCAATCAAGCCACTCGGGACTGAAAGCCGAGCGTCGGGTGGCCGATAGATGGAGTCGGTAGAAGTCGAACTACGGGGAGTTGCATGGTGAAGCTGCGCTCAAAGCTTCCGAATGGATCTGCGTCACCGCCGCTATTTAGCCGGGGCTTTGCGGCGGTTTGCCTGCTCGTCGCTCTGGTCGTCGAGATCGGTTATGGGTCCTTGCTACGCGAATCTCGCGACGCACACCTCGAGGCCGCGCGGATGGTCGCACGGGACCCGTTGATCAGGGTCAGTGCGGCGCAAATGAAGGTCGTGCACGCGGTCAGTCCCAATTTCGAGAACGATTTCGTGCTCGATTTCATGCGGAAGACGGATCGCAGTGAAGTAGAACTCTCCCAGGCGGCTTTCGACAAGGTCGCGGAGACCGCGTCATCCAGCCTGAACCGGCACCCGTTTCGCCAGTTCGGCCTGGTTCCCGCCGACAGACCCGCCGCGGCATTTTTGACACACGTTTTCGTCCACGAGGGAATCCCGCATTTGATCGCCACGCTGTATCTCTTGATGCTGGCTGCGCCACTGCTCGAGAAGCGCTGGGGGTCGTGGATGCTGGCGCTGACTTCTTTACTCATCGTGCTCGCGAGCGCGGGCGCCTATGCGTTCAGCGAACCCGAAAGCCAGCGCGCGTTGGCCGGTGGCTCGGCGCTGATTGCCGGGCTCGTCGCCGCGGTGTTGGTCCGTCCGAGACAAGAAACCATCTATTTCTTCGGCAGGCTGCCGATCCCCCAGCGGTTCAAACGGATCGGGCCCAGCTGGTCGCTCGGCTGTGTCTGGCTGGTGTATGAAGCCTCGCTATCGCTGATCGCCCAGGGCGCACTGCCCAGCGGCATCGACAACACGGTCGGTTACACCGCACACGCGGCGGCGGCGTTGCTCGGTGGTGGGCTCTCCCTGGCATGGGGCCTGCTGGGCATCGAAAGGCCCATGGCGCTTTCCGAGGAGGAGGCCGCCGAAGCGGCGCTGCGCAAGGTCGTGCGCTTCGATCTCAACCGCGTCCTCGATCTCAAGGCAAAGGGTGACGTCGATGCGGCCTTTCACATGCTCGACCACGAAGTGGAACGCCGTGCCAGCAACCGAGACGTCGTGATGGCCTACTGGCATATGGCGATCGAACTCGGACAAATCGATCACGCGGCACCCGTGCTGGTGCGTCTGATCGAAGAAGAAATTCGACGCGGTGCGGATGCGGTAGCGATCGAACTGAGGGAAACGCTTCGGGAGCATGCGCCCGGTGTGCTGCTCCACCCCGCAACGCTGCTGCGCCTGCTCCCAGCCCTCGGCAAGGAGCACGGCGAAGAGGAAGTCGTGATCGCCCTGCGACAAGCGCTCGACGAGAACAATCGCGGACTCACCCCGTTGCTCGCCGCCAGCATCGCGAGGTTCGCGGCCGAAATCGACCCCCGACTCGCCAGCCAGGCAGCCAGAACTGCACTCTCCGCAAAAAATCTCGACGACAAGATCCGCGCGGAGATGAAGATGCTGGTCGCGGCCCTGGCGCCAAGCAAATCCGAATCTTCCGAGCCGCAGAAGCAGAATCAGAAGCAAGACACACCCAACGTCGACGTCCACTTTGCAGCGAGTGACCGAAGTGCCTTCGGACAGATCGGCGATCTCAGCGAAATGGCAGACGATTCGTTTCCCGACGGCGCAATCAGCCTGGCGGTGCCCGTCGGCTCGATCCCCGAAGGACTCTCGTTGGAAATCGACGGCGCCGAGGCCACCATCGTGGAATTTACCCGGATGCGCGCGATGGCGATCGTCGGGGTACACGGCCTAGGCGAAAAGCCGGTCGCCTTGCTGGATATCCTGATCGACGGCAGTGGCGATACTCACCCTCTGACGGTGCTTCGAATGCGCTGCGATCAGTTCGATCCGCTCGTACTGGTCCCCGATGCAAAATCTTCGGCCGCCGCGATGAAGGTGATCGTGCAGACGCTGGCCGGACAGGGAGTGCGTGTGCTCGCCGACATCACCGCGGACTCGAGCGAGGCCAAACAGTTCTTCCAATCCATCGAGGACTACCACGACAAAATCCTCCGGCCGGTCGCTTCCCAGTTCGCCTGAGCGAGAAAGCCTCCCTTCCAAGAGAGCCAGCGTCTCGATTTGCGCATATACTTGCGCCCGACTCGGCCAACCGATGCGCGAACCTGCGCACCGAACCAGTGAGCGGACGCGCAATTCATGAAGGTCATGGTGACAGGAGCGGCGGGCTTCATTGGCTCGACCCTGTGTGAGGACTTGCTGGCTCGCGGCGACGAGATCGTTGCGGTCGACAATTTCAACGACTTCTACGAACCCGCTCGCAAACGGGCAAATGTTGCCGGGTTCCGAGATCACTCGCGTTGCGTGTTTGCCGAAGCCGACATCACGGACGCCGAGGCAATGTCGAAGCTGGTCGAAAGCCAGCGCCCCGATGCCATCGCGCATCTCGCGGCCTACGGCAACGTCCGCTATTCGATCGGCCGCGCGCCGCTGTATACCCGCGTCAATATCGTGGGTTCCATCAACTTGCTCGAAGCGGCGCGGCAGGCCGGCTGTGACCGCTTTGTATTCGCATCGACTTCGTCCGCCTACGGCAACACCCAGAAGCTCCCGTTCATCGAAACGGACCCCTGTAACAACCCGCTCGCACCCTACCCCGCTTCGAAGAAGGCGGTCGAGGTCCTCGGCTACTCCTACTACAACCTGTACGAGATGAATTTTACGGCAGTGCGGTTTTTCAGTGTCTACGGACCGCGAGGTCGACCGGACATGATGCCCTTCATGGTCACGGACAGGATTTACCGGGGGGATGAAATTGTCTTGTTCGACGCCGGCGCGATGCAGCGCGACTGGACCTATGTCGACGACATCGTCGCAGGAGTCATCGGCGCGATCGACACGCCGCTGGGTTACGAAATCATCAACCTGGGCCGGGGCGAACCCGTATTGATGTCGGACTTCGTCAGCATCATTGAAAAGTTGATCGGCAAGTCGGCGATACTCGCGACCCCCAGCGCACCGGCCAGCGAACCCAAGATCACCTTCGCCAATATCGAAAAGGCACAGCGCTTGCTCGGCTATGCGCCGACGACACGGGTTGCCGACGGGCTCGAAAAGCTCTGGCAGTGGTACAAAGACAAAGTCGTCGACTAGAAGCCGGACCCAAGACTCCTAGGAATCCAGGTAGGATCTCATCCTGGATCGGGTGCGCGAGAACCAGTTTCGCACGCGACGGGCGCTTGCGAAGTGGCTTCGGTGTGTCGCATGGTTGATCAACAGGTCGGCGATGGGACGCTGATCGAGTTGTGCCAGCAGGGTCATGGCCTCGCTGCAGGGTGGGCAGCCATCGAGGTGGCGCATGGTGGCTACATACTGCGAGTACGCGAGCCCCTCGCCGTCCCGGTGCAGTGCGATCAGGTCTTCCGGGTTGGGGTGTCGTTGCGCTCCGCCACAGGCCTCGCGCATCATCGCCTCCACATGGGACCAATTTGCGACGACCACTGAACAATCCTGACAAACCGGATAGTGAGAGCGAAATTCACGCCATTCCTCGAGGTGGGGCTCAACCAAGAATGCGGGCAAGTCGAGTTCGAGAGACTTGAGGCAACTCTTGACCCGATCATCGCCGCTCTTCGGATCTCCGCGTCGATACTTCGCGCAGCGTTCTCGAAGATCCCAGATGCTCTCGCGCAGAAACCTCTTGACCATGCGCAGGGGAATCTTCCGCTGGGCCGCCACCTGGTCAAAGCTGCGCCCCTCACCGAACACATCGAAGACGACTTGCGAACGCTGCTCCGGGAGTCGTTCGACCTCGAACCGAAAGCGTTCAACGGCCGAAGTGATATCGGGAGCCTGCTGTTCATTCATGCGACTGCTTTCGCACCAGGGCAATTGACCGTCCTCGCTCCAGTCCGTCGTCGCGCGCAGGTGCTGACTCAGATCATTGAGCGTGGCGCGACGCAGCCGCGACTCGAGTTCTCCGTTGGCAAACCAAGGTGAAGCGAGCAGCCGACCCAACACGCCTTGCACGAAATCTCCCCAGCGATCGGCGAAGTCGTAGGCCCGATACTCGACCAACAGTTGTGCGACCATGCGCGTGGTCCTGACCAATGCTATGGAAGAGCCCGCTCGCAGTTCCTGCATCAGATGATTGGTCGCGGCCAGCTGACTTTGTGTCTGGGTCTGGGTCTGCACGCAAACAGGGTATCAGTTTCGTCACCGGGAACCTGTGAACAAATGAATCGGCGGCAAGAAACGTGAGCGGGGCCAAAGCCCGACAAGTGAAATCCCGAGAAGATGCCCCCCTACTCGCACCTGCGCAGGAAACTGCACGAGTCGAGCGATGTCGGCCCGCCACCCATTGAATCGGTTCACAAGTTGGGGATTCACGTTGGGTTTTGCTGAAATTCCGCTGCGAGCCCGGGCTGCATTCGCTCTGCGAGCGACTCCATCAAATTCGCGGCTATCCTGTGCGGGTCGTTTGACGGCGCGCTTGCCGCGCATGCTCCTTGGGGAAGACCTGTCTTGAGGCGCTGGCTCAGATCGCGGAACAAAAAAACCTCTCCCGGCGTGGGGAAGCAGCCCGGCATCGAGTTGTTGGTGCTCGAGGGCGCGGACACCGGTCAAAAATTCACCGTCGATTCGGACGAGGTGATGATCGGACGCCGGCTCGCGGCGGGGGAGTTGCCCGGCGGAATCGTCTTGCACGACGCAACGGTCTCCTCTCGCCAGGCAGTGATTCGCCAGGCGAACGGAAGTTTCGTCATCGAACACCTTGCCGAGGCCACCAACCCGACCCTGGTCAACGGCACCTCGGTCCAATCGGCCATGCTGGTCGCCGGCTCGCAGATCCAGATCGGACGCGTCGTGATCGACGTCCGCAACCGCGAAGGCACAGCCCTCGCAGACTTCACTCAACTCTACGGTCCAGCAAGCTCCTCGCAGCCAGCCTCGGCCCGTCGGTCCGAATCCGCCACCGAGGCCGTGACCATCCCTACAACTGAACTCGCTCTCGACGGCGCGTCGGCTGCGAGGGGAGAAGAAATTGGTTGGGTCGAAGTCCGAGAGAACCCCGAATCCGATCAGTTCGTGAGGTACCCGATTCGGTCGCGCCCGACCCTGATTGGGCGCAGCGCAGACTGCGACATCAAAATTGACTACCTCGGGGTTTCGCGGGTGCATGCGGAACTGGTCTGGGAGGGTCGCGACCTCGTTCTCTATCAAAAGAGCGGGACCAACGTCACCGTCGTCAATCGTCACGAGGTTGCGCACCGCATGGTGGTGCGCTCCGGAGACGAAATCCTGCTCGCCGGACGCGTCGCCTTGACGATCGACATGAATCCCGACTATCGATCGGACACCGCACCAGGGCGTTCAGGCCCCGGGAGCAATCAGTCAAAAACAATCCCCGACCGCGACTCCCCGCAATCGGGCCTGTCTGCGGCCATGGAACAAAAACTGGCGCTCGAGCAGCGCATCGCCAACGAGTTCTCGGTCGAAGGTAGTTTCGTGGACATCGACGTCGTGAATTCGACGGGCATGAAGGCACTCATCAGCGAACCCGAGCGGATCATCGTGAGCTTCGAGAGGTTTCGCACATACGTCTCGGGGATCGTGACCGAGTTTGAAGGTCATGTACTCAACAGCAACGGCGACGAGTTGATGTGCTTCTTTGCGTCGAGTCTCAACGCGGTTCGCGCCGGCAGCGCAGTGTTCTCACGCCTCGATCTGTTCAACAAAGAAGAAAACGCCCTCGACTTGCCGTTTCGCTTTCGCATCGGCGTTCACTCTGGAAAGTCACTGGTCGACCTCAAGCGAGGAATCGCCTACAGCGCAGTTCTCGATGTCGCGGGACATCTGCAAAAGGCGGCCGAGCCCGATCGCATGGTCATTTCGGAGGATACGATGAGTAGCTTGCCCCGCGGACTCCCCTTCAAGCTCAGCGGCAGGCTCGAGCGCGAGAACTTCGACTACTACACCCTCGATGGCGTGATCGACTGACTGCGGCTGGTCCTCGCAGGGGCCGGTGACCGGAGCTGCCGCCGGGCAACCCCGATCAGTCGTCTGTTCGTTCTATGGAAGCGCCTAGAGCGGTGAGCTTGCCCACGATGTCCTCGTAGCCGCGATCGATGATCTCGGCGTTCTGCACGACGCTGGGTCGTTGGGTCGCGCAAAGAGCCGCGATGATCAGCGCCATGCCCGCGCGGATATCCGGGCTGCGGACAGTCTGGCCGACCAGGGACGTCTTGCCCGAAACCACGACCCGGTGGGGATCGCAGACGATGATGTTGGCGCCCATCTGAATCAAGGGATCGACAAAGTACATGCGGCTCTCGAAGAGTTTTTCAAAAAACAGCACCGAACCGTCGGTCTGGGTCGCCAATACGAGCATGCTGCTCATCAGATCCGATGGAAACTGGGGCCAGGGACCGTCGTCGACTCTGGGTGTCTTGCCGCCGACGTCCTGGCGGATCCTCGGCACCTGACCGCCGAGCATACGGATCGAATCCGCGCCGATCTCCAGATCGATTCCAAAGCGTTCGAACAGCCGATGGATCATCCAGAAGTGACTGCCGCGGATTCCTTCGACGACGATCTCGCCACCCAACGCCGCCGCCAGAGCGAGGTAGCTCCCGGCCTCGATATGATCGCCCTCGATCCGATGGCTGGTGCCGTGCAGCCGCTCGACCCCCGTGACGACCAGCGTGTTGGTGCCGATGCCCGCAATGATTGCCCCCATCTTGACCAGCAGCGCGGCCAGATCCTGCACGTGAGGCTCGCTGGCGGCATTGCGAATTTCGCTCACCCCTTCGGCCAACACCGCGGCCATCAGGATGTGTTCGGTCGCCGTGACGCTGGCTTCGTCGAAGAACATGACGCTGCCCCGCATGCCGTCCGCTGCAGAAAGCTTGTAGGAATCGGGATCGACCCGACAGCCGAGCTTCTCGAAGCCATAGAAATGCGCATCGAGCCTTCTGCGACCGATCAGGTCTCCGCCCGGAGGGTGGACATGCGCTTCTGCGACGCGATGCAACAACGGAGCCACGAACAAAAAGCTCGTGCGGTTCTTTTCGCACAACTCCCAGGGAATTTCATGGGTCACGATCTCGCTTGCGCGGATGCGAACCGTCGTTTGATTCCGCACCACTTCCGCCCCGAGATAGGTCGCGATTTCGAGCATGGACCCAACGTCTCGGATCGCCGGCACGTTCTCCAGCACGACTTCTTCGTCGGTGAGGAGCGCCGCCGCGATCATGGGCAGCGTCGCGTTCTTGTTCCCACTGACCCGAACGTGCCCTTTGATGGGGCGACCTCCGTGGATCACGAAGTTACTCATCGGTCTCCCCCCCCCGTTTGACAAATGACAAACACGCGCCGGCGTGCACCGGCGGATGATGCGCGGGGAATCGCGATCGAGCAAGCACAATCGCTCCCCAAACGACTGGTCCGCGCTAACGTGTCAGCGCGTGCAGCCCCCCCGCGCATGGGTCCCCCGATCGAGATCAGTGCGAGAGCAGTGAATGACGGTTGAACGCGCGAACCAGCGACAGCGGGTGCACTTCGGACGCCGCCCATGACGATTGCCGTGCTCGCCGAGAAACCCTCGGTCGCCCGGGAACTCGCCAGGGTTCTGGGCGCCGGAAGCCGTCGCGACGGCGCCCTCGAGGGCAATGGCTACGTGGTGACCTGGGCGATCGGTCACCTGGCTTCACCCGCGCAACCCCACGAGATCAACCCTGAGTGGAAGCGATGGAGCCTCGGCACCCTGCCGATGATTCCCGACCGCTGGCCCCTGCAGATCTACGACCAGACCCGACACCAGTTCGACATCATCAAGCGGATCCTGTGTGATCGCAAAACCTCCGAAATCGTTTGTGCCACCGACGCCGGGCGCGAAGGTGAGCTGATCTTTCGCTTCATCTACGAAGCCGCGGGCTCGAACAAACCCGTGCGCCGACTCTGGATCTCGTCTCTGACCGACGACGCCATTCGCCGGGGTTTTGCCAACCTGCGTCCAGCGGCGGAGTTCGATGGCCTGGCCGACGCGGCTCGGGGGAGAAGTCGCGCGGATTGGCTGGTGGGCATGAACCTCACGCGGGCCTACACGCTTCGCCAGCGCGGGTCTGACGACGTGCTCTCGGTGGGTCGAGTCCAGACACCCACTTTGGCCATCGTGGTGGATCGCGAACTGGCCATTCGGCAGTTCGTTCCCGAAGCCTACAAAGAGGTGCGCGCGGTGTTTCAGCCCGAAGGTCGCGCAGACCGGGACGGGACATCGTCGCCCAGCTATGAGGGCGTCTATTTCCGTCTCGACGCCCGGGACCCGACGCCCGAGCCGAGTGCGCGTGATGGACGCCCAACCTCGGAACAAGCCTCGAGCGAGCGCGGGTCGCGGCTGCCGGCAGACGGCGCCGAAGCTTTGCGCATCGCCCTGCGCGCCCGGGAAGGCAGCGCCAGAGTTCGCTCGGTCGAGGGTCGACAGCGCCGGTTGCCACCCCCGCAGTTTTACGACTTGACCGAATTGCAGCGCCACGCCAACCGTCTGTACGGCTTTTCGGCCGTGAAGACGCTCGATCTTGCACAAGCGCTCTACGAGAAGAAGCTTTTGAGCTACCCGCGAACCGACAGCCGGGTACTCACGCGAGATGACGCCAAAACCCTGCCACAGATCGTCGCTGCCATCGCCTCGGACTACGAAGGAAGGGTCGCTCCGGGAAGCGGCAGCCGCCCGCTGGGTACAAGGTTCGTGGACGACGCAAAAGTCCGCGACCACCACGCCCTGATCCCGACCGACATCACCCGAGCGGCGGCCGGTCTAGCTCGCGACGAGCGGCGAATCTACGCTCTCGTGTGTCGTCGCCTGCTCGCCGCCTGGCACGAGGATCATCTCTATTCGACCACCACGGTCATCAGCGAGATCACACCAATGACAGGTGCCTCCGCCACCGAGATGGAAGTGGGTGTGGGAGTGGATGAGGGTGTGGATTCGGATGCGCATGTCGACCTCTATCGCAGTACCGGAACAAAGGTGGACCGTGTCGGCTGGCGGGTGCTCGATCCGTCCCAGCCCGACCAAGCGCGCAAGCAGCGGGGGACTGGGGCCAAGGCTAGCGACCGCCGCGATCAAGAACTTCCACCACAGCTTCGGGCGGGGCTAGCGCTGGCGGTGCTCGACGTTCGAGTCGACGACAAGGCGACCCGCCCCCCCCGTCGCTTTACCGATGCAGCGCTGCTGACCGCGATGGAAACCGCCGGCAAGACCCTCGACGACAAAGATCTTTCGGAAGCCATGCGCGAGTGCGGGCTCGGAACGCCCGCCACCCGGGCCGGAATCATCGAGACTTTGATCGCTCGCGAGTATCTCGAGCGCGACAAAAAGACACTGCTGGCGAGCGACAAAGGTATTCGCTTGATCGAACAGGTCCACCCGCACAGCAAGAGTCCCGCGATGACCGGCCAATGGGAGGCGAGGCTGCGGCAGATTCAAGAAGGCCGGGCCAGCCTCGACAAATTCGTCTCCGAGATCGAACAATACGTGCGAGACGTGGTGGCGCAGATCAAACAAGACGCCCCTGTGGCGGCGGCGACGGTCCCGAAGCCGCAGCCCCCGGCGCAACCTCCCCGCCCGCCCTCGCTCCCGACGCCTCCGCACCGGTTGCCGCAGTTGCTGCGCGAGCGCTTTGGTTTCGAAAGGTTTCGACCTCATCAAGAAGAAGTGTGTCGCAGCCTGACCTCCGGGCATGATGTCTTGCTCGTGATGCCCACCGGGGCCGGCAAGTCACTCTGCTACCAGCTTCCGGGCATCGCCCGGGCGGGAACCACGCTGGTCGTGAGCCCCCTGATCGCGTTGATGGAAGACCAGGTGATCGCACTTCAGAACCGCGGGTTCGTTGCCGAACGGATTCATTCCGGGCGCAGCAGGGAAGCATCGCGTCAGGTCTGTTTCGACTATCTAGCCGGCCGACTCGACTTCCTGTTCATCGCCCCCGAGCGCTTGAGCGTGCCCGGTTTTCCCGAAATGCTCGCCCGGCGCAAACCCGGGTTGATCGCGATCGACGAGGCCCATTGCATCTCTCAGTGGGGCCACGACTTCCGGCCCGACTATCGAATGTTGAGAGAGCGCCTGCCGGCGTTGCGACCGGCGCCAATCGTGGCCCTGACCGCGACTGCGACCACGCGGGTTCAGCGGGACATTGTCGAACAGTTGGCGATACCGGCCGCCCGACACTTCATCCACGGATTTCGCCGGGACAACATCGCCATCGAAGTCGTCGAACTCAAGCCTTCCCTGCGCAACGACACCGCCGCGAGACTCCTCAGCCCGAGCGATCGCAGACCCGCGATCGTCTATGCACCGACGCGCAAAAAGGCCGAAGCCCTCGCCGACGAACTCGCTCTGGACTATCCCACCGCGGCCTACCACGCCGGCATGGATCCCGCGCGACGCGACAAAGTTCACGCCGCATTCCTGGCGGGAACCCTCGACGTCGTCGTCGCGACGGTGGCCTTTGGCATGGGGATCGACAAACCCAACGTTCGCAGTGTGGTCCATCTCGCCCTGCCCGGCAGTGTCGAGAGCTACTACCAGGAGATCGGCCGGGCCGGGCGCGATGGACTGCCTTCCCGGGCGTTCCTTTTGCACAGCTACATCGATCGACGCACCCACGAGTGGTTCATGGATCGCGACTATCCCAACCCGAAGGTATTGGCCAAGATCTATGCGGCGCTCGGAGACCAGCCGATCGACAAGACCCAGCTACAGCGACAGCTCAGGCTCGACGGTGAAGAATTCGAACGGGCTCTCGAAAAGCTCCGGATCCACGGCGGCGCCCTCTTGAACCCCGCCGAGCAGGCAACCCGGGGAGGCAACGACTGGCGCAAGCCCTATCGCAGTCAACTAGAACATCGCAGATCGCAACTGGACGAAATCGCACGGTTTGCCGACAGTCGCGGCTGCCGGATGCTGAGACTCGTCCGTCACTTTGGGGACCAGGCCGACCCGGCTGACCCCTGCGGGCATTGCGACAGTTGTGCGCCCAGCACCACCCTGGTCACCCACTACGGTGCAGCGACACCGGCACAGCAGAGCGCGATGGAGCGCATTCTCAAATCCCTGATTCGCGAAGGCACTCCGAGCAGCGGACGGTTGTTCAACGGATTGTTTGGCGAAGGCCATGACCGGGGACACTTCGAGGTTCTGCTCGGCGCGCTCCACCGCGCGGGCTACATCCACATCGAAGAAGAGAGCTTTGAAAGCGAAGGCCGACTGATCGAGTTCCAGCGCCCCGTCGCTACGCCATCGGGCCGACGCGCGAGCGCCGACGACATAGCCAACGTGCGGATCGCCGCCGAGGCACGGCCAAAACCACGCCGCTCGAAGTCGACGCGCAAAACCCGGGCGGGTGGAAGCGCGGGTGGAAGCGCACGTGGAAACGCACGTGGAAAAAAGAAGAGAGCCTCGACCAAGAGAAGGTCGCGCTCACCCAGAAAGCCCCGGGGCAAGTAAAGCAACCCGGAATCTCGACCTCCAACGAGTTCGGGGTCGAAATCACCCACGACGCTCCCTTCGAGAACGCCCTCCCGCTTCATTTCCCGGTCGATCGTACCGAAATATCCAATTGCGCAGTGGTTCGAATCCGGGTTCAATTTCGATGCTTGCAGTCACCGGAATCACTGCAGCCATCACGATCATCGCCGAGCGAAGCGCGAATTCATTTGGCGGTGGCTTGGAGTTCAGCATGCCCTCCTACCTACACGACGGAATTTTCCTCTATCTCGATCGCCTCGCCGACTGGCAGTCGTACTTCAGCCTGGCCAAGGGCGAAGACGCCGACGTCGAAAGCGAGGTGGCTGCCCTGCGCGGCGTGCTCGAAACCTGCGCTTCGATTTGCGAAGAGGTCGAGGCCGACTGTCGAGAGACCTGGGACGAACCCGCTGAACTGATCGACGGTGAGGTGATCCTTCCCAGGGCCACGCAAAAAGCGTACGACCTGCTGAAAGAGGCCGGGCTCGTCAGCTTGAACGTTCGCGAAGAATTTGGCGGCTTCGAATTGCCCGGGTTTGCCTGCAACGTGGTGATTCAGATGATCTCCCGCGCCAATCCCGGTTTGATGACGATTGTCGGCTTGCAGTCCGGCTGCGCCGAGGACATTCAGCGCTACGCCTCGGCTGAACTGTGCCGGGAGTTCCTGCCCCGCTTTGCCAGTGGTGAGGTGATGGGCTCGATGGACCTGACCGAACCCCAAGCCGGTTCCGACCTCGGGGCCATCACGACCCGAGCCAGCGACAGTTCCGATGAGGAAGGGGCGATCTCCAAACTCAACGGCGAAAAAATCTTCATCACCAACGGCGGCGCCGAAGTGCATCTCGTGCTGGCCCGCGACGACGACCATTTCGAAGAATCAAAGGGCAGCACCAAGGGGCTGTCGCTGTTCATTTGCCCCCGTACGAAGCGCGACGGCACCCCCAACGGCGTGACCGTCGAACGCCTCGAACACAAAATGGGAATCCACTGTTCGCCGACGGCCACCGTTCGCTTCACCGATGCCGACGCGTACCGCATCGGCGTAAAGGGCGAGGGTTTCAAGGCGATGCTCGACCTGATGAACAACGCCAGAGTCGGAGTCGCGGCCCAGGGGATCGGCATCGCAGAAGCCGCGGTCGACCAGGCGATCCAGTACGCCAAGCAACGCAAGCAGTTCGGCATCGCGATCGGCGAGCAACCCCTGATGAAGAATCTGCTTTCGAGGATGGTGCGCGACCTCGAGGGCAGTCGCGCCCTGCTCTATCGCTGCCTGCTGTTGCTGGACCGCAACCACGCCATCGAACAACACATCGCTCGCAGGAGCGACCTGTCGGAAAACGAACTCAGCGAGTTGCGACGCATCCACGAAAGAAACTCTGTGCGGACGCGCCTGTTGACACCCCTTGCCAAGTACCTGGCGACCGAGTCTGCGGACTGGATCACCCGCGCGGCCATTCAAGTACACGGCGGAATCGGCTTCATGGCTGAATCGACGGTCGGCAAGCTCCACAACGACGCGATCATCACCACGATCTACGAGGGCACGTCGGAGATTCAGGTGAGCTTTGCCCTCAAAGAGATTGGCAAGGGCGCGTTGACGATCGTGTTCGACGAACTCCACAAAGAACTCGATTCGCTAGTCCGGCCCGAACTCGCCGAACTCGCAAAGAAGGTGCGGGTTGGCATCGGCCAGATCGAAGAAGCCTCGGTGGCGCTGCTGCACGACTTTTCCTACGCCCTGCTCTGCTCAAAACCCCTGGCCGACATGGTGATCGCCGTGATCGTAGGCTCCGAACTCTTGCTCCAGGCCGACGTCGCACCCGAGCGGGAAGATCTGGCGGCAAGCTGGGTCAACCGCAAGATGCTCGATCTCGAAGCCGACGCCAAGCGCATCCAGCAAGGCGGCGTCGAGCGAATCGAACGTTGCGAGCGAATCGTTGCGATCTTCGATTGATCGAGTGATCGAGGTCCGGGCTCAGGGGATCGAGCCCGCAGGCCCTCAGTCGAGATCCTGGCAGTTCCGATAGAAGTCGTAGCAGTTGTCCCGCAGGGCCTTGTCGGCCCGCAAACGCATGGCCGCCCGGGGATGTTGATTCAGGCAACCGCTGATGCCGTAGATGTCGTTGTAGCCCCACTCGATCTCGTTGCGCAGGGGTACGAAATGCTCCTGAATGACTTCGTAGATCGGCTCGACGTTGAACTTGGGGTTCTTCAGAAAATTCAACAGCAGTTCGATGTTGCAGTTCCCCGCACCCCGCCCGATCCCGTTGACCGTGGCATCGAGCAGGTTGACACCGCGGATGATGGCCTCCTGGGTGTTGGCGAAGGCAAGCTGCTGATTGTTGTGGGCGTGAAACCCGAGTTCCTTGCCGGGAGCGTGCTTGCGGTAGAGGTCGATGTAGTGCGCGACCTGTTCCGAGTAGAAAGCACCAAAACTGTCGACCAGGTAGAGGTAATCGCACTCCTCGGATTCGTTGACCGCCTCCAGTCCCTGGACGAGTTCTGTTTCGATGGCCACAGAAGGCGCCATGATGTTTAGCGTGGTGGTGTAACCCAGATCCTTGCAACGCTTTACGAGTTCGAGGCCCTTGTCGACATCCGTCACGTAGCAAGCGGTGCGAATCATGTCGAGATCGGTCTGGTCGCGAGGCTTGAGCGCTGCGACATCGACTCTTCCAACGTCGAACATCACCGCAAGCTGGGGGCGCGTCTCGGATTCATGCGAATTGATGACTCGCTTGATGTCATCGTCGTCGCAGAAGTTCCAGGCGCCGAACTTGTCCCGGGGAAACTCCTCGCTCTCGCAAAGTCTCTTGCCTATTTCAAAGAAGTCGACCGCGGCGTCGCAGGCCGCGCGATAAGTGGCTTTGACCAGGTCGTCTTTGAACTGGTAGTTGTTGATCAGTCCCCCGTCCCGAATCGTGCAGTCCAGAACCTTGATCTCGTTGCGAAACATCTTCGACCTCCTGCTGACTCGCCCACTGGTATGATGACGAACACTGGAACGACCGATTGGCTCTGCGGAGCTGAACATGAAGGCTCCGGGATACGGAATCGGTTGGGGTCGGTTTGTCCTGCGGGCGCGAACCCGGCCAGGGCGAAACCGAAATTACCTCGTTCTGTCGGCACGTTAGCGAAGATTCGCCGGAACCGCGTGAACTCGCGGGCGGGCACGCCCCATCGACTCAGTTCCCCCGGGGAATTATATGCTAAGCTCTGAGGTTGATCGCCTACCCCACCGGTCGCACGGTCTGCGAGAGACCAGCCGAACATCACAAAGGGATGCGTGTGAAGATCGTGATCACTTACTGCGGCAGGTGAAACTACTTGCCTCAGGCCACCAGTCTGGCGGCCTCGATCCGCGCCGAAACGGGCGACGACTGCGAGTTAGTTGCCGGTGACCGGGGCATCTTCGACGTCTGCTGCGACGGTGACCTAGTGTTTTCAAAACACGCTGAGGGTCGCTTCCCGAGTGATGAAGAAATTCTGAAAAAGCTGCACTGACGCACCCTCCCGGGCCATCCGGGCACTCGCAGACCTCTGCAGAGAGCACCGACATGCCGATAGAGTTGTGGGCACCAATGAATTCAATCTTCCGCACCGAGCAGCGGCACCAGAATGTTTTAAGCTCACGACCCATTAGTGGAGCGGATCCTTTGCAGCAGCACCTGAAAGAAACACTTGCGGGCCTGGCTGTCGTCGCCATCACCCTGGCATGCTCGGGCTGCACGCTGATGGGATCGACGGTTCCGATTCCGGAAGAGAATTCGCAAACGGGGATGTCGGCCGATCCCTCGGCCAATTCGAGCAGCCCATTCGCCGGGGAATTCGAGACCGCCGAGCCGCAGAAATGGAGCCGCCTCACAAAGGAGGGACGCGGGCATTTGCTGCTGGGTCGCTACACCGCTGCCGAGCAGAGTCTGATGGCTGCGTTCCAACTCTCCAACCGCTTTCGCCGGAGCGACGTACGACGTCGGGTGAGCTTCGGCAATCTCGAACGTCTCGCCAACCAGTACCGCGGCGCTCGCAACACTTCCGCCGCAACCCGAGTCCTGCGCACCATTGCCAACCAGACTGCCGACGAAACTGAGTTCTCGTATCCGGGCCTGAGCGACCTGCTGATGATCCTCGGCGAACTCCTGCACCGGGACGAGGAGCTCACAGAAGCCCTCGTGTTCTATCAGCGGGCCCTCGATCTGCGGATCGAGAAGAGCGGCCTCAATTCGTCCACGTTGATCGAGATCTACCAGCGACTCTCTCGCGTCGAGATCGGACTCGAGTTGTTCGAGCAGGCGGTTCTGCACGCCGAAAGAAGCCTGGTTCTCTCCGCCGCCACGCTCGGACTGAACTCACCCGAAATGGTGGCGTCGAGAATTCACGCGGCAACTGCGTTCTACGAGGCCGGGCTGTACCCGGCCGCTGAAGAGCAGTATTTGAGTGGCATCAAAACCCTGCAGGTGATCGATCCGTCGAGTGTGGTCGAAGCGATCGCCGCAAACGGAGTCGCTCGGGTGTATCTCAAATCCAATCGACTCGACGAAGCCCTCAGCCAGGTCGATCGCGCCCTTTCGCTGCTCGAACAACTCGAGATCGGCGGAACCAGCCGGGCCATGTTTCTCGATACCAAGGCCCAGGTTCTCGCCTCCGACGGCCAGACCGATCTGGCCTCCGGCCTGTTCGATGAGGTGATGGTCTATTCGAAGACCGGCC
>SMVB01356142.1_pt1 | contig 18465 bp, 17 predicted proteins | sample 2456461 | NCBI WGS metagenome assembly SMVB01 (sample SAMN11095934, study PRJNA526329) | marine sediment metagenome | biome: Marine sediment; feature: Surficial sediment; material: Deep marine sediment; isolation source: Hadal surficial sediment | place: Pacific Ocean | collected 2014-05 | depth...
GTCGGCATCGTTGCAGTCCGCCATACAAGCGGCGAATCCGTCCGTATCGGCGTCGAGCTCGTCCACGACGCCACCGCAGTCGTTGTCCAGGCCGTCGCAAATCTCGACCGCGCCCGGGAACACGAGCGCATTACCGTCGTTACAATCCCCGCCGCATTCCGAAAACCCGTCGCCGTCGTCATCGATGGCATCGCCTAGCGCGTAACGGCCGCCGTTGGGCATCGAGCCCCAGACCAGCATGTGGTTTCCGGTCCACACGGCGGTGTGAGCATGGCGCCCTGCGGGCGCATCATCGAGTTGGGTCGGAGACCATGTGTCCGTTGCCGGGTCGTAACGACCGCCTGTGTTGTTGATGTACTCGTCACTCGAAGCGCCACCCCATACGACCATCTCCCGCCCGGTCCAGACCGCCGTGTGGAAGGCGCGATCGAGCGGTCCGCCGGTCATCGTGACCGGTGTCCATTGATCCGTGACGGGGTCGTAGGCCGCCCCGTCGTCGAACGTCACGAACGAGCGGCGATCCACCCGCATCGAGATAGCAATGCTCGCAGGCCAGATTGCAACGGTAAGTCAGATTCCAACTCACCACGTAAGGCCGGGCAAAAGCCGTTGTTTGAAGCGCTTCGGCCACGCTACATCCCGAAGTGCGAACGCGCTTCGGCGAGGACATTCTCGTCGATCTCGGCGTAGCCCTTGTCCTTGGCGTACTTCTCGATGCCGCTCTTGGCCATCGGGCGGACGAACTCGGGTACGCTGGACATGCGCTCCTGGGCAGCGGCGGTCCAGCGAATACCGTCTTCGGTTGTTTCCATCTCGGCCAGCATCCCGGTGAACGGGCACTTCGACTCCGCAATGCCGTCCTTGCCGAGCGTGACCCCGAGCGAGGTGACGACCTGGGTTTCGTGCGGGTTGGTCAACATCGCGAACTCGTAGCCGCACGCGTCGCAGGAGTAGACCAGCGAGACCGATCCCCGATCGGGCGGGGTCGCCTGCAGCAGTTGCATCGGTTTATCGCAAGGGACACAAAGGAATTTCATCGATTACTCCGCAACGTCAACCGGTTTCGATTCGACTATTTCTTCGACGGTCTCGGCCAACTTCTTGACCGCGACCCACCACGGCCGGTCGCTACCGAAGGCGAGTTCGCCCCTGTCGCACGCGGCGGCCAGTTCCGGGTCGAACGGCACGCTGCCGAGCTTGGGGATGCCCAGGTCGATACGATTGCTCTCAGGGAACAGCGGGCGCACGTCGTTGCAGGCGTCGCACCAGTAGCCTTTCATGTTCTCGACGTACCCGAGCACGCGATTTGGCGTCCCCCGTAGCGCCGCTACCGACCGCGCGACTACGCCGCGCGCCAGGTCCGACGGCACCGTCACCAGGATGAACGACGTCTGCGAGCCGAGGAATTCGGCGAACTGGAGCGTCCGCTCGACCCCGGGCGGCAAATCGATCAGCAGGTAATCGAGTTGACCCCAATCGATCGACGCGAGTAGCTCGCCCACCGCGGCGAACTCCCGCGTCGCGCGCCACGTGTAGCTGTCCCCTTGAGCGACGGTGTCGAAGCTGACGGCCTCCGTCTCGGGAATCAGGGACCCGAGCGAAACGACGCCGACACCGTTGGCGTCCTTCGGCAGCGCGACTCCTTCGGCACCGGGCAACAGTGGAACGTCCTGAAGCCCCGACAGACGCGCCTGCGAGGGCCCGTTGAGATCGGCGTCGAGGATCGCACAGGCGTTGCCGCGCTGCCGCAACGCCGTCGCCAGTTGACGTGTCAGCGTGCTCTTGCCGACACCGCCCTTGCCGGAGCCGATCGCGATGCGGTGTTTGACACCGGCCAGTTTCTCCGCGATTGCCGCTTGAATCGCCCCGACCTGCTCGAGAATATTCGATCCGCCGTCGCCCGTAATGTCGTAGTAGCTCTTCATGGCCGCTGATCGGGCCAGTGTACCGCAGTCCCCGCCGGGTTGCCCCGTCCGCTGTTCCCCCCGGTCTCAGGGCGCCGTCGGCCACCCGGATCGAATCAACAGGTACCAGGCCGGCAGCGACAGGACCAACAGCATCACGCCCGCGGGGATGAAGATCCACGAGCGCTCCTCGCTGACGATCTTCGCCTTGCGCAGACCGAAGCCGGGGAAGATGAAGTAGATCGTGCCCTTCAGGACCTGCGCCCAGCCGATCAGTGTGACGGCGAGCGGCCATCCGGACCAGATCTCGTGAAACGCCACGATCGGCGTGCCGAAGCCGAGGCTCATCGCAGCGATGATGAGCACGCCGGCCTTACCGTGCCCGTGCAGCCACACGAAGTAGCGCGCCCAGGCCTTCGGTGCCGTGATGTGCGAGATTCCGATCACCGTCAAATTCAACGCGGTGTAGATCCAGATCGCTCGTTCCATAGCTCCTCCAGGTGGTTCTTCAAGTCGTTCGCGGAAAACGTGAAAACCGACTACAGCGACTTCGAGAAGCGTTAGTCGTCTCGCCCTAGGCCGACTCCGCCATGGTCTCGAGATGAAACGTCGTCGCGCCCGGCAGGAAGCCCCAGCCGGCTGCCCGGTCCGCCGTGCATTCGCTCTCGTGGACGCGTTCCCAGACCACCGGAGTGGTCGCGAGTGATGCGTAATGATGCAGCAACCGCCCGGCCAGTGCCGGCCCGTGTCCCTCGTCCGCGTAACGGATCGCCAGAATCCTTCGCGTGGCCGGGTCCAACTCGTCGATGACGAGTGCCGCTTCGAAACGATCGACGCCCGCGAGCGCCAACACCCTGACCGAGTCGAAGTATTCCTGGCGGCGGGCGATCGAGCGCGGCTGACGGCCCCACGGCAAGTCGGCGGCGCTCTCCGGAAACCCGGCGCCGGCCAGTTCGTCGAGGCCGATCTCAGCGATCATTTCCGGTGGAACCGTCGATGCGGCAAACGGCGGCTCGAGGGCGTAGTCGACCGAGATCTTCCGCTCGGTGTAGTCGCAGTGCCCGAGAAACGTGCGGAACCGTTCGTTGTCGGCGGGAACTTCCGCGAGCATGCGCCGCGGTCCGAGGATCGCGAGCTTCTGACCGAGCGACGTGACGATGTGGCGGCCGTGCCCGAGGTGTCTGAAATCCGGATGGACACCCACCGCCAGCACGCAACTTTCGGTCTCACGCTTGGCAGCAAGCAGAACGCCGATCAACCGCGAACCCTCGGTGGCCACCAGACAACTGCTGGTCCACAGTTCGAGCGCACGGATCCACCACCTGAACCGATCGCGATCGACCGGCTCGGCGCCCCCCGGCGGACGAAAACACTCGTTGTACGCTTGCATCAACAACGGCACGTCGTCGGAGCGACAAAAGCGATACGAAGCCATCGCGGCTAGAACTCCCTAAGCGTAGTCTTTTCTCATGAAGAAGCGGTCGTGACCGGCGGGGAACCCCTCGACGGTTCCGATGATCCTGAAACCCAGTTTCTTGTAAAAGTCGGGCGCCTGGAACGAGGTCGTATCGACCTGGGCGCCGGTGCAGCCGCGTTGCCTGGCTTGCTGCTCGGCTTCGTTCATCAATCGTGCGCCGAGGCCCACGCCGCGTATCGACTCGGCGACCCACACGACCTCGATCAAGAAGTGGCCGTAGATCGTTCGACCGGAAACGCCGGCGATCAGTTGGCCCTCGGGGTCCCGGGCGATCACAGACAGGGGTTTCGAGTCCGCATGCCCCATCACGGACGCGTTGAACTCGCGCACACCGGCGATCAACGCCCGTGTGAGGTTGTCGTCGCGATCTTCGATGACCTCGATAAAGAACTTGGTGAGTTCGCTCATGTGGATCCGAAGTCCGTCTTGCGCCAGATCGCCAGACTAAGCGCAAGCACGAGCACCAGGAATGCGGCGAGTCCGACAAAAAAGATGCGTTTGGAGCGAAACGACGTCATGAACTTCATTTTAAAGGATTAAGCTGCCGCTCTCGTCCGCCCATGCTCGCCAGGGCGATCAAGCCCGCGAGGCAAAGTGTCAGGGCGATGATGTAGCGCGACTCGATCGAGCCTGTCGCCGCTCGCAGCCACGCCTCCGGCGCCCCCGCGAGAACCAGTCCGGCGGCGCAAACGAACCATCCGGCCTGAGCGATGCGATCGTTCCAGCGCTTCCAGCTTGCGAGCAGGATCGCGACGACAGGCAACAGCCACACGACGTTCATCGCCCACGTCACCGGGGCGCACAGCAGTACGACGACCATCGCGATCTGGCCGTGAAGTAGATCGTTCTCAGCGCCGGTGCCTCGAGGCAGCCACGCGACAAGACCGAACCCCACGGCAAGGAAAACGAGCGAAATGTGTCCCGGTGCCAGCGGAATTCCGGCCGACTCCGCGACGGACCACAGCCAGCGACCAACGGGCGTGCGCACGGCGGAAGCGTTCAACACGAACTGGAAGAGCTCCGGCTCGTAGTGGCGTCCGTCCATCACCGTCTTCCCCGGTTCGACTCCTGCGAGGGCTTGTTGAAAACTGAACGGGGACAGTACCATCGCCCGCGTCCCTCCCTCGCCGTAGCGGGAGATGCGCGGCATCTCGTCGGAGACGTAGGCGGGCAGGGCCGAAAACCCGTCGAGGATCCCACCGATCAGGAACAACGCCACCAGACCCGCGGCGAAACCCCCGAGCAATCTCCAGCGCCGACGCAACACCAGGAACGGCACGAGGAAGATGCAGTACAGCTTGAGCAACGTGGCCAGTGCGAGCAACGTTCCCGCGGCAACGGTCGCCCGTCGACCCCTCGGCCAGGTCACGGCCCCAACGATCAACAGCAACGTCATGCCGTCGATCTGGCCGCGTTCGAGCAACGGCAGCATGGGGAAGAAACCGACGACCGCGATTCCCGCGATCAGCACCCGATCGAGCGACAGGCCGACCGTCCGTTTGATCGCGATCCCGACCGCGGCGGCCACCGCAACCAGGCTCGCCAGCATCCAGAGGAACTTGACCGTGTGGTAGCCGATCCAACTCATCGGTTGAAACACGCGTGCCGCCAACGGCGGGTACAGGAACCGCGAGTGGCGGTAACGATCGACCCCATCCCAGATCGGAGGATCGTTCGTCACGTGGTTGACGTAGGGAGACAACCCGGCATCGACCGCCTGTCCGGCGGCGTAGAATGCAGACAAATCCATCTGAAGCGAGGTTTGACCGACGTCGACGACGAACAACGCCAGCCGGATCACAAGCCCGACCAGTGCCACGATCAAGAGGGTCCGCCGGATCAACGTTCGACCAGGTGGCGCAGCCGCGCAATCTCGTCCGTGCCCGTCCGGCAGCAACCTCCGATGACCGACGCGCCCAGTCGAATCCACTCCGCGGCGGCCTCCGTCCAATCCACGTCGGGTGTGATCGAAATCCAGGTCTTGGACCGCGCGTCATACCGCTCGCCGGAATTCGGGTAAACGATGATCGGCTGGTTCGTCCTCGGGCGCGCGATCCGGATCAGTGAGGAGATCAACTCCGGCGACGTGCAGTTGACCCCGACCGCCGCCACGTTCGATCGTAGGGAGCAGAGATCCACAGCTTCGGCGAACGCACTCCCGTCGCCCAGGTGCGTCTCGTCGCAACAAGCGAAACTCAACCAGGCCCAGCGGTCGGGAGTCTCGTCGAGGAGGCGCAACAACGCCTCGGCCTCCGGCACCGAAGGGATCGTTTCGCACGCCAGCAGATCGGCCTCACTGGTAGCCAAGAGATCCCAGCGTTGCCGATGGAATTCGTAGAGGTCGCCGGCACCGAGTCCGTAACGTCCCGTGTATTCCGATCCATCGGCCAGGAATGCCCCGTACGGGCCAACGCTCGCCGCAACCAAGGGCCGCAGACGTCCCGACCGATTACCCGCGTCGTTCCAGAACGTGTCCCGCGCGTCACAGGCCAGTCGCACGGACGATCGCAGGAGTTCGATCCCCTCGTCGGCCGACAGGCCGCGCTTGCAGAAGCCGGCGAGGGTCGCCTGGTAGGTCGACGTGGTGATGCAATCGGCGCCGGCGGCCAGGAACTCCAGATGAACCTGTCGGATCAGTTCCGGGGACTCCAGGAGAATCCGGGCCGACCACAGGTCGTCGTCCAGGTCGCATCCCTTCGACTCGAGGGCCGTGGCGAGACCGCCGTCGAGCACCATGGCTCCGCGGTTCAAGAACGCCGCGAGAGGGTTCACTTACCGGGTCCGATCCGGCGATCGAACGGCAGCTTCAGCTGATACAGGAGATTCTCGTCCAGCCGTCCGTCGAGGGCGTTCAAACCGTAACGGATCCGTTTCAAGTCGTCATAGACGAACGTGCCGAAAATCCGGTCCCAGACTGAGAAGATGTTGCCGAAGTTCGTGTCGGTCCACGGAAGCTCGAAGTGATGGTGGAACTTGTGCATATTCGGCGTAACGAAGACGAGCGCTAGAGTTCGGTCCAACCAGCGCGGCATGTCGATATTGGCATGCGTAGCGTAGGCAAAGAAAATCGTGAGGAAGCGGTAGAAGAAGTAGGCCGCGATCGGGATGCCGACGACGACGATCGTAGCCACGGCGAACAGCTCCCGAAACACGTAATCGCCGGGGTGGAGCCGCGTTCCCGTGGTCGCATCGACCTTGAGGTCGCTGTGGTGGACCATGTGGAATTTCCACATCCAGCCGAGTTTGTGGAGCAGGAAGTGGGCGAGGTACTGGGCGATCAGGTCCAGCGCGATCACCGCGACGAGCAACTCGACCCACAGCGGCCAGTCGATGCGGTGCAACAGTCCGATCTCTCGACGCTCGATCCACTTGAAAAGACCGACCATCCCCGCGGCGAACGCGGCTCCGACGACCGCGAGCATGACGAAAAACACCAGGTTGACACGGGCGTGGGACCATTTTCGGTAGTCGAACCGGAACAGCGGCCGGCCGTTCTCGGCGATCCAGCCCGCGGTCAGACAGACGGCGACCCAGACCAAGCGCTGCCAGGTCGGCATCTGCTCGAAGAAGTGAATGAAACCTTCGATAGGCCATTCTACCCCGTGCGGCGGCTGGGTTAGCGACACCGCCTCCGAACCGGGATTCGGTTCCGTCGTATATTCCTTTTAAGAGCGGTTCGCTCTTGACGAGGGCTTGCAGAATGCGCGGGCGGTTCTGTTTGTGGGTCGCTCTTGCCGTGGTCCTCACGGGTTCTGTGGATTCCGCCTGGGCCTCGCGGCCGCTGAGCTTCGATCAGCGGGTGGCGGCCCAGCGGGCGATCGAGAGTGTCTATCACGCGCACACGAACGGGGCGCGTACGCCCTTCGAGACGGCGGTGCCCCTCGAATTGCTCGAGAGCAAGGTTCGCCGTTACCTGCGGCAATCAGCTGCCCTCGAGGGTTCCTGGAACACCCCCATCACGGCTGAGATGTTGGACCGCGAGCTGGAGCGCATTGCGCGCGGCACCCGCTTTCCCGATCGCCTCGAGGAGGTCTTTGGCGCCCTCGGGAACGATCCGTTCCTGATCCGGGAGTGTTTCGCCCGCGCCTCGCTCGCCGATCGCATGTCGCAGAGCTTGCTTGGCACGGATCGTTGGTCCTCGTGGTGGCAAGACAGCAGAGGATGGTTCGATGAGACCTCCGTTGACACGGTCGCCGGCGATAGGCCGTTGCCCGACGGGGGTGGAGAGACCGCGAGATCGATCTGTCTTCCCGACGACACCTGGCGTGGAGGCACGTTCGACAACCTGGAGGAACGCGATAATCACACCTCCGTCTGGACGGGCAGCCTGATGCTGGTCTGGGGTGGCCAGAGCGGTTCGACGGTGCTCGACACGGGACACCGTTACGACCCGTTGATCGACAGCTGGACACCGATGACGACGACCAACGCTCCCGCGCCGCGCGTTCGTCACACCGCGGTCTGGACAGGCACGGAGATGGTCGTGTGGGGTGGCTGGACGGGTGCGGTGACCAACAGCGGTGGTCGTTACGATCCCGCGACGGATAGCTGGTTCACGCCGACGACGACCAACGCTCCAGTAGGCCGGGAGAACCACACTGCGGTGTGGACGGGCACACGGATGGTGGTCTGGGGCGGTCGCGCCGGTTCACCGCTGAACAGCGGCGGGCGCTACGACCCGGCGAGCGACAGCTGGACCGCGACCACGGCAACGAATGCGCCGACAGCGCGTCAGTGGCACGCTGCCACGTGGACGGGCAGCCACATGGTCGTGTGGGGCGGCTGGAACAGTTCACCAACAGACAGCGGTGGGCGTTACGATCCGGTCAGCGACAGTTGGTCGACGATGACCACGATCGGCGCGCCGCAGGCACGACGGTCGCACACCGTGGTTTGGACCGGCGATCGTGTCGTGGTTTGGGGTGGGCAGGACGCCTCCACCGCAGTGCTGGAAAACGGTGGGCGCTACGATCCAGCAGCCGACAGTTGGACGTCCACCTCGACGAGCGGGGCTCCGGAGGGCCGTAGTGGCCACACGGCCGTGTGGACCGGCAACGAGATGCTCGTCTGGGGTGGGTCGGGTCTTCCGGGGCCGCTGAACAGTGGCGGCCGTTACGATCCGACATCCGATAGCTGGGCGCTCACGTCTCTGGTCGACGCCCCCGCCGGACGCATCGGTCATTCCGCGGTCTGGACCGGCAACGGCATGATCGTTTGGGGCGGAAAGATCGTCACGCGCCTGCGGTCCGGTGGCCGCTACGATCCGGTCACGGATAGCTGGACGCCGACGGCGCCGGCCGTGCCCACCGGTCGCGCCGGTCACACCGCGGTCTGGACCGGCAACCGCATGATCGTTTGGGGCGGCTCGAACGCGAACTTCGGCTTCGAGCAAACCGGTGGCAGCTACGACGCGTTGCTCGACAGCTGGACGGCGACCTCTCTCACGGGCGTGCCACAGGGCCGTGCCGGCCACACCGCGGTCTGGACCGGCGTGCACATGGTTGTCTGGGGTGGGACCACCGGGGAGCCCACCCGTCCGGTCACCGGCGGTCGTTACAACCCGGTGAACGACCGCTGGATGCCAACCTCCACCGTCGACGCACCTCCCGGGCGCGTGTTCCACACAGCGGTGTGGACCGGTGACGAGATGGTCGTGTGGGGCGGTTTCCCCGATCTTCAGAGCGGTGGCAGGTACGATCCGATCGCCGACAGCTGGGCGCCGACGACCACGAGCGGCGCACCGATTGGCCGTTACTGGCACGCGGCGGTATGGGCCGACGACGAGATGCTGGTCTGGGGCGGGTACGACAACCCGAACTTCCTCGCCGACGGCCGGCGGTACGATCCCGCGACCGACGGTTGGAGTGCGATCTCGACCATGAACGCGCCCGCGGGGAGGGCGCAACACACCGCCACCTGGACCGGTTCCCGCATGGTCGTCTGGGGTGGTAATGACCTCAGTATCGCCGGGACCGGGTCGAGGTTCGATACGGGCGGGATCTACAATCCGACGAACGACAAGTGGACCGTCATGTCGACGGTGGGCGCCCCGGTCGGCCGCGACCTGCACTCCGCGGTCTGGACCGGCAACGAGGTTGTGTTCTGGGGCGGTCAAACGGGTCCTGCGTTCACTCCCGTGGACGTCGAAAGCGGCGGCCGCTTCGACGTGAGCGGCAACGCTTGGATCGCCGCCACCTCAACTGTGGCTGCGCCCTCGGCGCGCCGAAACCACACGGGGGTCTGGACGGGAAGCGATGTGCTGGTCTGGGCCGGAGAGAGCGGCCCTCCCGCGGGCCCGGTCAACAACCCGAGAAGCTGGGGCAAGTACGCACTCGGGCACGCCACCGACGATGACGGCGACGGTGTCAGCGAGTGCGACGGCGACTGCGACGACGCGAACGACACGATCTTTCCCGGCGCACCCGAGCTTTGCGACAACCGCGACAACGACTGCGACGGCTCGTTGCCCCCCGACGAAGTCGACGGTGACAACGACGGCAGTCCTCTGTGCGCCGACTGTGACGATGCCGATCCGACCAGCTACCCCAACGCGCCGGAGCTGTGCGACAACGTGGACAACGACTGCGACCTGGTGGTGGACGAGATCGCGACGACGTGCGGGCTCGGCGAATGCGTCTCGACGGGCTTCTGCTCCGGGGGCGCGGACAGTTGCCAACCCGGCACACCGTCGAACGAGACCTGCGACGGTCTCGACAACGACTGCGACGGCGTCGTGCCGGTCGACGAGCTGGACACCGATGCCGACGGCTTGAGCACGTGCGAGGGCGACTGCGACGATGGCAATCCCCAGACGTACCCCGGCGCGATCGAGATCAACGACGGGCAGGACAACCAGTGCCCCGGCGATCCGGGCTACACGCTGGTTGACGAGATCGAAGGTCTGGCTGGTTTTACCGATCCGCTGGACGACAACGCGTTCTGTTGGAACGCCCAACCCTTGGCGCTGGAGTACGAGCCGTCGCGTTCGGACGCGCCCAATCAGCCGGTCAATTGTCTACGCACGATCACGGCCGGCACCTGCTGGAGCGATCCCACGCTCCCGCCGCCGGGCGGCATCTTCTACTACCTCGTGCGCGCGCTTTGCGGGTGGACCGGCAGCCTCGGCGTGGACTCGTCGGGTGGCGAACACGTCTGGGGTTGCGAGAACCTGTTCCCAGGCTGCCTCGACTAGGCTCTTCCTTGAGCAGTTAGGTCGTTTTCGTGCGTAGTCGCCTCGACGTGAGCCATACAAACGCCGCCGCATACGACACCGTGGCGACCGTAAAGAGCACGAACAACTCCACGACCAAGAAGATCCCGGCAATTCGGATGAACGGTGACCACGTGAACCATACGGCCTCGACGACCGTTGCCAACAACGTGCCGGTCAGCGCAGCGACAACCTGTTTTCGGCTATCTTGCGGACCTTGGAGCGAGGCAATCAGTGCATATGCGAGAGCAAACGACAGCGACATCGTCACAGCCGCTAGAACATCCAGTACGAGAGCCATCCAAAACATCGGGCTCCCCACTTCAATGTCGCTGCTGATCCAGAGTGCGAGATGATTTGCCAACGCTACAATGAGCAATCCGAACACTGCTGCGGTAGCGATGCCTGGAACCCCCGCTCGTTCAAGGGTCAGGTGTCGTGCTTGGCCGTCCGTTCTCGACATCACCCTTAGTCTACAGCCGGGACCGTGTCAGCCAAGCCCGCTTCAGCCATGACTCCAAACCTGGGTACACGATCGCCCGCCGGAACGGATCGATGACCCGCATGTAAAGTGATGTGATGCGCCCGACAGGTTTGAGATACGTAGCCCAGAAAAACCGATGACCCGAAACCGATTCAGTTAGGGCTACGATCAGGATCGCGTGCACCGTGGCGTTCAAGGCCTGATAAGCGGCCTCGGTGGGTAGTGCGTACAGCGTTTGAAATGGACCCTCCGGTGTACCCGGAGGCACCAGGGATGCGTCAGCCAGTCGTGCCGGGACTTTCTCGACGACACTTCGGGCGGGGCCGTCGATGGACACCGAATCAAGTCGGAAGATTCGACCGAGGGCGGACCGGATAAAAAACAGGATTCGAACCGCGGGGTTCAGGGAACGAAAACCCTCAGGCGTAATGAGACTCCGCAGGTCCTGCACCGTGCAACTCGCCGAGCCTTCCAGTTCAACCAGCCACACATCGTGAAGGACAAACCCTTGAACGAGCTGGAACGCCTCGAGGGACAGCGATTCGAACTCGGTAGGATCAACTCGGGGCAATTCGCGAGACTCCCGCCGTAGTTGAAAAGACAACTCTATTGTGACAGACCGGATGGCCCGTCGTCAGGGCGTGCAGGCGCCTGCTTGCTGAGCCTTGCACGCGGCAATGCCGGGCGGGCGCTCGACGCCATTCCCTGCCACGCCATAGGAGCCCTCCGCAGTCGCGTTGGCGGGCACCACCAGGTAGTAGGTGTTGCCCGCGGCGGGGAAGACAATGGCGCCGCTCGCACCGCCGGTCGAGCACAGCTTGAGTCCATGGCTGTAGTACGAACCGACCTGCCCTTCATAGATCTCGTAGTCGGTGTCGATCTGGATCAGGTTCTTGCCCGGTTGGCAGCCGTTGCCGTCATGGATCGCGGTTGGGTGGAACTCGTTGCCCACGTTGTCCTCAAGGAACTGCAGCGTGACCGAGAACGGGCCGGAGTCGATGATGATCTCTCCGAGGATCGGCTCGAGGTTGAACTCGTTGATCACACCGTCGGTGAGCTGCGGTCCGTCGAGCGTGAAGATCGGAGCTCCGGGGTTCGGTAGCCCCGCGCCGTAGATGTGGATCGCTTGTTCGAGGACCTGGGGGCTACCGCCGAACAGCGAGCCGTAACCGATGCCGACCTTCAGGATCTCGATCGGGTAGTGCGAAGCCGGGACGTCGAAGATCGCGCCGGCTTGCCATTCTATTCTCGTCAACCCAGCACAAAGCCCCCTTCGGCGGTGCGCGCAGCTCAGTCAGCCAGGATCTGGAAGAAGCCGATTTCGATGCCGTTGGGAGAGCGATTCACGCCGATCCTATTCGACCCCGAGCAGGACCCGCTTGATCGATTGTTGCCTATACTCAAATACTCGACCGAGTTGCCGTTTTACAATCGGGAACGCGATCTCACCCAAGGGCCATAATGGCAACCGATACTTGACGGAATCGGATATCGCAGTACCCTCGGGAATCTTCTTAAAACGATGCGTGTGGACCCATTCTTGGTACGGTCCAGATACTTGCTCATCAACAAACTCGTGTGGCGGGTTCCAGGAAGTAATTCGTGATTGCCACTTGAATGGACATCCAAGAATCCGCAAGCGATAGTTAATGAGGACACCGGAGGCCATCACAATTGGCATCTCCGTGAGGATCTCGAACCGCATCTCTGGTGGTGTAATTACCTCGAGATTCGAGGCGTTCGAGAAGAAGTTGAAGACATCTCGCAGATCAAGCGGAATGCTCATTTCTGTTTCGAGACGGTGCATCATCAGCGCTAGGTCCATCCAGCGTCCGCCCGGTTTGATTAGCTACCAGCGAGCTCCTCGCCAACTGAGAACACTAAGCCATCGGGGTCTATATACTGTGCAACTAGAGCACCGAATACTTCCGTTGGTTTTTGGTGGCACGGTACGTTCTCTTCAACCATTCGCTTGTGGAATTCTTGAAGATGACGGACCTGCAGACCAGGGCGGCACCGCCCCGCGGGCTCGAGTTGACGGTTGCTGCCATCAGGGTTGGGGACATCACTCTTATGAAGAGCGAACGTCGCGCCTTCGCTTGCGAATTCTGTCCAGTGGGAGGACTCAAACTTCAGCGGAAGTCCGATCACGTCCCGATAAAACGATACTGATCTTGCCATGTCACTCACAAAAACAATCGTGTAGTTTACGCGCATCGAAACCTCTTTCGACAGGGCCGTGGCAGGCCGGACCAGTCTGCATGCCACAGTTAGCTGGCTGGCTCAACATTCCCTCGATGCCGATGATCTTCATTTTCCCCTCGACATTTGTCCACCTAACGTTGCTCGGATCAGCGGCGGGCCGAAGGCCCGTCACTAACTGACCAACTTGACTCCCTCACGGACTGTTACCGGCGAGCCGTCTGCAACGAAAACGGATGTCGGTGACCCCGCAAGAACAGGACCGAATTGAGGACCGTAGAAGCTACCGAAATCGCCCTGGGCAGTGAAGCTTGTAGCCGGCCAGACGCTCCACTGCGGATGTTCAACACGGTATTCAAGCGTACTTCCATCGCGTTGCGAAGAGTAGCCCCAGTAGTGCTCGGTGATGAACTCCTCTTCCGACTGTTTTGCTGGAAGCGCCGGAACCCCAGCGAACTCGGCGCCAATCGCGAGCCACTGCCCGCTATGTTTCCAACCATAACTCGCGCTCCCGCTGCCGGCGGCGACCGGTTGCCGGATCGCTGATCGGGTTGGGCAAGCCGCATAGTTCTCGTTGTAGAGCCAGTTCGCAATCGACGCGATTGCAAGGCGGGGAACCACTTCCCGAATGAACACCACGCCCCTACGACGTTCCGGACAAGTCGACCGAACGTAGAACCGGAGATTGATCTCTTCAAAATTGCGGTGGAGCGGTATGACGAATCCCTTGACCTTGGTATCGACGAACGAAAACGCCACCAAGCTGACATAGGTCGTGCCGTTCCAAGCATCAAGCTCGGTGCCGCGCGGGACGTATGACTCTAGTATCGACGGCTCGATCGCGAAGTTGAGCATGACGATAAATCGCCACTGCGCCGTGAGGAAAACCGGGTTCAAATCATTCCAGGGCAGCCCATGCGGCCTCGTCGGCGGCTTCCAGTTGCCGCTCCATCAGGATCAGCCACTTTCCACCCTTCTTCACCAGAAGCGCCTCGAACGGTACGTAGTACGACGCATCCGTACCCGACGACGCGGTCGCGGTGTACTTGAACATCCCGGTCTCGAACGCCGTTTCTTTATCGTCCTGCCGACTGGTGAAACGGAATGACACGCTTGCGCTCGTCCCATCCCGCTTGGCATCCTCCATGTCCTGGCCCCACTTGGCCAACTGTTCAGCGATGGGAACCGTCCCGCTGTTTGCGACCAGCACGGCATCGGCGTGGTAGATCGCCGCCATTCCCTCGATGTCGCTGTCAACGACCGTCCGGCTGACGACCGACCAAACATCTTGGTCGATCTCCCGGGGGGTCGTGTCTTCGGCGAAGGCACTGCCGACGCTGAAGCAGACCAGAAGACAGATAGTGGTGACAGGCCTCATCGTTCCCTCCCAATGGCGGATCGGGTCAGGTGCATGGCGTTAGTTAGGCGTCGCTCTCAAACTCGAAAAGGAACCCTCCGGTCGCATTCTTTGGTGAGATGGGGCGAACCCGGGGCTTCAAAGATCCGATGAGAAGAAGAACTAGTTCTTCTTCCTGCGCGCCTCCATCTCCGCCATCAATCCGACCTCGTTGAGGTACAGGTCCACGTGGCCCTCGGATTTCTCGACGGCGCCGGTGAACGGACACTTCGACGCGGCTTTCAGGTCGTTGCCGTTGGCTGTCTTGCCGTCCGGGCTGCCGTTCGTCCCATGGGTCGCCGCGGCGGCGGCATCCTGCGCCTTGATCAGTTCCTCCATCATCACCTTGCCGGCCTCGACACCGTCCTCGACGAGCTGGAGGTCGATGATCCCGGCTTTCCTCTCGGTGGCCAGTTCTTCGACACGGGTCTGCGTGCGATCACGCATGAAACCGTGCGGCACCTGGAGCACGCGGGCTGCTGCCTCGGGCGTCCAGTCGAACGCGGAGAACAGTGGGTTCTTCTTGGCGTCACGACCGATCAGCTTGAGGTTGTCGTCGCTGACCGCTTCCTGTTCGAGTTGATCGACATTGTCGACGCTGGGGAGCACCAGCTTGACGCCGGTCTCCTCCTCGATGATCTTGGCCGCGAACTCGAGCGTGACCGTGGGCAGCTTCTTGATCCGCGCGCTCTTCTCGACACGCGCTTTCGCACGGCGCCGCTGGTAGGCGTCCTTCATCGTCCATAGCGCGCGTTTGGCGTCCTGCGTCCACTTCAACTTGCGCCCGTCGTAGGTCGACTCCTCCGATACGCCACCTTCCATCGCGGCGATGCGGTCGAGCATCTCGGGCGTGATGACCTCGAAGCTGGTGCCGTTGCACACGCCGCACTTGACCGGGTCGGGCTCGCTGGCCGTCACGCCGCAAGTCTTACAGATCGCGGTCGCCCGCTCGCGTGCCTTCTCGATCGCCAGCATCTCGGCCAGGCGCTCGGTCTGCGCCGAGGCGCTCTTGGGCATGTAGCGGTCCATCGCGTCGTCGAGCAAGTCGCTGGTGATCACGCTGTGGCCCTGCTCCACCGCCAAACGGTAGATCGCGGTGCGCGCGATGCCCTGGACCAACCGCGGCACGCGCTTCATGCGCTTTTCGGCCTCGGGCGTCCAGCGGATGCTCTCCTCGGCCTTGAGGTCGAGCTCGGGGTAGTGCTGGCGCGTAGTCAACAGGATGTCGCAGGGACACTTGCGCAGCAGGTTCTCGGAGTTGCTCCCCAGGCCCGGCTCGTTCTTGTCGCTGTGCACGCCGATGCGGCCGACAATCAGCATCCAAGGGCTGATCTTGCGTGCGCGGTCCAGCACCTTCTGGAAGCATTTTCCGTCGAGCAGCGTGCGCGTGATCTCGATGCCGCGGTCCTTGGCCATCGTGTTGGCTACGTCCAGGTGCGACTGGTAGATCTGCGCCAGACCCGTATCGATGATCTCCTCGTGTAACTGGTTCTGTTCCTCGAAGCGGAATACCTTGGCCGCTTTTTCGGTCAGCACTTTGACCACGCCGTTGAACACAGAGTAGTGCAGGTACGGATCGTAGACCGAGATAGCCTCGACCTTCTTGTCGAACTTGTCGGCCAGGTCGATCGCCGTCATCAGCGCGCCAAAGCTCTGCGGCGAACCGTCGACACCGACCAGGATCGTGTCGCGCACGGGTTCGTCGTCGGCCTTGGGAAGTTGCTTGATCACCAGGACGTCCTTGTTGATGGTCCGCGTGACACGCTCGCAGACCGAGCCGATCTGGCTATCGCGCACGCGGCCGATGCCCAGCGCGCCCAGCACGGTCAGGTCGTACTGCGACTCCTGGATGTCCTTGATGATCTCGACGTGGTGCTTGCCGTCCATCATCTTCGACTCGAACTCGAGATGCGCGGCCTCGCACTGCTTCTTCATGTGTTCGAGGTAACTTTCGGAGATCAACTCCAGGCCCATCGTGATCAGGCTGTCGTGGATCTTGCGCTGCCGCTCGAGCTCGGTTTCCTCGAGGTACTCCTCAGGCAGCGTGTATTCCATCTGCTTGAAGCGGTAGTCGTGCATCTGGGCCGCGTAGACGTGGCTGCCCACCAGTTTGGATTCGAACTTCTTGCCCAACATGATGGCCGCATCGATCGCGCGGTTGGAGTAGTCCGAGTTGTCCACGGGTACGTAGATGGTCTTGTACATTGCGTCCTCCCTCTTACGAGGTTGAGCCCTGGGGCACGACGCCCTGGGCCGGTGCTTCCCTTTTGGCGGCGGCATGTCGTCGCCGGATAAAGATGACCAACAGAATCTCGACCAGCAACACGATACCGGCGGTGCGGGCCATGGGACCCGCCGCCGAGATCTTTTCGACCGGCTCGAGGTAGAAGTAAAACCACGGCGACAGGGCACGCTTGTTGCCCCGCTCGCGATTGTAACCGTCCCACGCGCTGAACGCGATGGGCACGAACATTTCTTCTTGCAGGCTGATTCCGCCGCGCGCCTTGAGCGAACGCTTGAAGATCACGGACCAACGACCCTGGTCGTACGTCGCGATGACCTCGATCTCGTCGGCTTCGGAAACCTCGAGCGCCCCGCTGCCGCGGCCGAGAAACTGCTCGACGAGTCCCGCATCGTGCACCAGGTTGAAGAACCAGAAATCCACCGATGACTGGCTATCGCCGTAAATGAAGTACGGCTTACGGTTGCCAGTCGGCAGTTTGGACGGAAACTGCAAGCCGATCGCGTCACTGAAGCCACCGGACGCGCTGTCGGTGCCGCCCTCGTCGTCGCCCCAGAAGTCTTCCTCGGGCTCGTCTTCTTCCTCGATGCCCCAGAAGTCGCCCTCATCCTCTTCGCCGGACGCGGAATCCGTAGTGCTGTCTTCGTCCCACAGCGGCACTTCCATCGTCGGGCTGTTGGTCCCGCTGCGGTCGGCGGTAAAGTCGTGCCACTCGACAAGGAAAGCGATTTCCTTGCGGTTGTAGACCGCGCGCACATCGACCGCGTTGGTCGAGGGATAGAAGCTGCGGCCGGGCTCGATGATCTGCCCTATCAGGGGGAAGCGGCCCATCTGCGCGTCCGCGAACAACGTCTCGGGGTCGGAAATATCCAACTCCTCGTCGATGTAGTGCACGATCAGCAGCGTGGAATAGTCCGGCTCGTCGCCGTCGCCCAACGAATGGATGTAGTCGACCAGATCCCAACGGTCTTCTTCGGCCAGCGTCTCGCCGTACGAGGGCATCGGCGTACCGTTCACGCCGGTGCTGAACGTGCGGTAGATGTCCTTGCGCGTCGGGCCGGCGCGGAACGTCCAACGCTTGGTCATGTCAACCGGGCGCAGCGGGTTATCCCATTCGTCTTTCAACGTCTTGGCCGCCAACCCGTCGCCGCGGCCGAGCACTCCGTGGCAGGCGCCGCAACCCTGGTCGATGTAACCCTGTGCGCCGCGTTCGATCGACTCGGGGGTCATCGGCGGCGGGTCGGGGATCGTGATCGGATCGCCGTACGCGTCGGGGTTCTGCCAGGCGGGCGACAACGTCTTGAGGTAGTAGACGATGTTCTGGATGTCGGTGTCGCTGATCTGCGGCCAGCCCGGCATCGAGGTATACGGCAGGCCGTTCTTGATCACCTTGATCAGATCGGCGTCGGTGGGCAGCATGCCCGAGGGTGTGCTGCGGAACTTGTACTTGCCGGCCGTGAAGTCGCGCGGCACCGGCAGCACGCGCGACGTCGCGTAGCCCTGACCATCGCCGTCGTAGCCGTGGCACTGCGAGCAGTACTTGTCGTAGA
>SMVB01161185.1_pt1 | contig 18460 bp, 15 predicted proteins | sample 2456461 | NCBI WGS metagenome assembly SMVB01 (sample SAMN11095934, study PRJNA526329) | marine sediment metagenome | biome: Marine sediment; feature: Surficial sediment; material: Deep marine sediment; isolation source: Hadal surficial sediment | place: Pacific Ocean | collected 2014-05 | depth...
AGTGGTTTACTTTTTTAATTAATTGATCTTTTTTTACAAGTCAATAAAAAAACTTGCATGAAGCGAGAAAAAGTTTGTCCACCCTAAAATGACCTTAAATCCTGCTTGAATTTCAATTGCAAATTTGTTATTATGTGCTATGCTAAAGAAACTCGATCACATCGGAATTGCGGTAGATAATCTGGATATCTCAATTAAAAAATATGAACAAATTACCGGTAAAAAACCGGGGGAGAAAGAAGTGGTGGCGGCACATAAAGTCGCCACGGCTTTTTTCCCGGTCGGTGAAACCCGGATCGAACTGCTAAAAGGCACTCACCCGGATTCGCCGATTTCAAAGTTTATTAAAACACACGGTGAGGGCATTCACCACATTTGCTTCGAGGTTGAGAATTTAGCTCAGTCAAAAATAGAAATGTCCAAAACTGGCCTGCAGTTTATTGAAAACATCTCTGAAGCGGGGGCGGGTGACTCAAAAGTCGCATTTATCCATCCGAAAAGTACCGGTGGTATTTTGATTGAACTGGTGGAATACCCAAAGTCGGCCATTGACGGTTAGCTGTGGATCATTGTTGCTGAAGCGGCAGAAACAGCCAATAAGGAAGGCTATAAGGTATAAGTTTATAAGGGGTTATAAGCTTCTAAGGGAATAGGTGTAAGCGGGGACGGTGCCCTATTTCCATATATCCTTATACCTTATATCCATATTCTTGAATCTGCCGGACTCTGAATTTTCGATCAGTTAAACAAAGAACAAAAGATGATAATCGTCTAATCAGTAAGTTAAAAGCCAACAGCCAAATGACCCGAGCCCAATCGCTGCAAGATAAACTGAACACTCTCCCCAAAAAACCGGGTTGTTATTTATTCAAAGAAAAGAATAATAAGATCATTTACATCGGCAAAGCTAAGATCCTGCGAAATCGAGTGCGGTCGTATTTTCAGGGCAGCCGGGTTGAGGGGCCAAAAATTGAGCGGCTGAAGGCCAGGATTACGGATTTCGAAACGATTGTCACAGATTCCGAGACCGAAGCGCTCATCCTTGAGATGAATTTAATCAAAGAATATAAACCTCGTTATAACATCAATCTAAAAGACGACAAAAGTTACCCGTATATCCGAGTGACCAAAGAACGCTTTCCCAGAATCTTCCCCACCCGAACCATCATTCGCGACGGCTCGCGCTATTTCGGGCCCTACACCGACGTGCGCTCGATGCGAAATTTATTGAAGTCGGTGAAGCGAATTTTTCCCGTCCGCAGCTGCAACTACGATTTGACCCAAGCGGTGGTGGCAAAGAAGAAATACAAGCTTTGCCTGGATTACTATATTAAAAAATGTGACGGTCCATGTGAAGGTCTGGTGGGGGAGGAAGAGTATAATTCTATGGTCGAACGAATCGTCAATTTCATCAACGGCAAAAACAACCAGGTGGTGCAGGAACTGCAGGAGAGGATGTGGAAATTATCGGATGCTCGTAGATACGAGGAAGCAGCGCGTGTCCGGGAGCAGGTACAATCGATTCAGGATTTTCAATATAAGCAAAAAGTTGTCACCAACGAGAATCTTGACAGAGATATTATTGCGGTAGCAGTTGAGGATGACGATGCCTGCGGTGTAGTTTTTAAAGTGCGGGATGGCAAGATCCTGGGCCGGCAGCATTTCTTTTTAAAAGGAGTTTCCGAAGAGTCTTTTGAGCATGTTGTGACCTCCTTTTTAAAACAGTTTTATTTAAAATCAAATTTTGTACCTGAGGAAATTATGTTACCGGCGGAAGTTGATGACGCCGAGGAGATCAGGCAATGGCTGGCAGAAAAAAAAGAAAGTTCTGTTAAACTGGTGAACCCAAAGAAGGGTCAAAAAGCAAAGCTTGTTAAGATGGTGCAAAAAAACGCTCGACACCTTCTCGATGAATTGAAGTTGGAAAAGCTGAAAGCCAAAGAGACGGTTGCCCACAGTGTAAAAGCGCTGCAGCGAGATTTGCGCCTCAGAGAACCGCCGCTTAGAATCGAATGTTTCGATATTTCAAATATTCAGGGAACAGATGCGGTGGCCGCAATGGTGACTTTTGTTAACGGCAGACCGAAAAAAAGCGATTACCGTAAATTCAAAATCAAAGTGAAAGAAACTCCCGACGATTTCGCCATGATGGCTGAGGCAGTCGAGAGGAGATACAGCGGTTCACTTGCGAGTCAATTGGCTTCCCCTGATCTGATTTTGGTTGATGGTGGTAAAGGCCAATTGTCGGCTGCGCTACAGGTTTTAAATAAGCTCAAGAAAACGGAACAACCCATTGCCGCGTTGGCAAAGCGTCTGGATGAGGTCTTTCTTCCCGGGGCCCCGGAAGCGCAAAACATCCCCAGGACCTCCTCCGGTCTGAAGTTGTTACAGCAAATTCGGGATGAAGCACATCGATTTGCCGTCACTTATCACCGAACTTTGCGCAAGAAACGTACTATCCAATCGGAGCTGGATGCGGTCGCCGGGGTTGGCCCGAACCGACGTACTGTCTTAGTTAAATATTTTGGCTCAGTTAAAAATGTAAAAGAAGCGACTGTGGATGAATTGGCAGCAGTTGAGGGAATTCCTACCGCAGTTGCAGAGCGTATTTGGAAGCATTTTCATTTTGTAAAGAAAGCAGTATGAAAAAGAGAATGTTCAGATGCTCGGCTGTTAAAGTAACCGACCTGGCCGGGGTTCTGGGGCGACCTGACCCGAAGTGTGGCTACTCCGGCTACATCCCTAATTTCGGTCTATCTATTACTTTTATAGTATTTCTTCTGTTGCCTGCTAACCTGTTTGCATTTGGCGGCAAGAAATACGATCCCACCACACTGGTTTACCCATCATTTTTGCACACAATGGGAATCCGTAAGGCTACAAAATTACATTTGATGATTTATACCGGGAACAAAGTGAAAGTTAAAAATCCCCAGGGTCTGGCAGTGGTTCGCTTAAATTCCTGGGAGGATCCAAAAGACGAGAATGACGACGATGAAGTGACCGGTTATGGTATTAATTCGGGGATGAACGTCATTGTATACAATAAATCCATGAGCTCGCTTGGGTTTTATGGATTGAAAGCGGTTGGCGAAAGAAAGCTCAATAATCCAACCGCGGTTGCCGCAAATGAACTGGGAGACGTTTATGTCGCCGATACCGGCAATCATAGGATCGTTCGGTTTTTTAACCCCAAATCAAATCTTAATTTCATTCGTGCCATCGGTGGTAAAGGCAGCCTGCCTGGAAGATTCGAGTCCCCGCGCGGCCTTGTTATGGATTCAAGTCACATGCTCTACATCGCCGATACCGGCAACCATCGAATACAGATTATTCGTCCGGACGATCAGCTTCATTTGTGGTTTGGGCATCAGGGCGTTAAGGACGGTGAGCTGTGGCATCCCACCGGTATAGCGGTAACGAATGGAAGAGGACGCTGGTCTTACTATAAAGACCGTTTTATTGTCTTAACCGATCTTGACGGAACGCGTATTCAAAAGTTTAATTTAGAAGGCGAGTTTATCAAAGCCGTTCGCTTGCAAGACTTTGGCTTTGAAAACGGAGAATTACTTTATATGGCGATCGATTACTATTGCAATATCTGGGTAACTGATTTTGCCAATCACTGCATTCACAAATTTGATCGAAATCTAAATTACTTGACTTCATTTGGCCGAAAGGGTGGCGGAAAAAAGGAGTTCTTTGAGCCGCGGGGAATTGCTATTTACAAGAGATTCGGCCAGGTATTTATTGTCGAGAAAGAAGCCGCTCAGTACTATTGGGTGGGGACGGATATTTTGAATCTTAATAGCAATTGGCTGTCTGATAAAGGAGTTGTTGAGCTAAGTTTTACTTTGACGGAACCCACGTTCATAATGTTGCAAGTCGAAGGGAAAGGCCTTAAAAAGAGAACGATTTTTGAAAAGAAGAAATATTTCACCGGTCCGAGAACAATTTACCTCGATGGAAATTGGAATGTCGTTGCTGGTTCCAGAATTGAAAGCTTTCATCCTAACGGAACTGCGGGTCATTTAAAAATAGATGCCATAGCGCGTGGGAAATATAAGTTCAAAATAAAAGTGGAGTCGACTTATTCGTCTTATAAATTTTTTTCAAAAGAAGTTGAAACAGAGGTAGTTGTGAATTAAAAATGATTCATCCAAAACAAAATAAGATTTGCCGACGCGACTTCTTTGCTTCGGTCCTTTTTGGCTTGTAAATTTCACTTGAAATTTATATTTAAATTAGCTACGATTAGAGGACAATAGCAGGGCTAATGATGGACATTCAATCATTCCTGCATAAAACTGAATTAAAACCAAGAACTCAAAATGAATTTAATAGAATGATAGAGCAGGCAGAGGCGAATGCCAAGCAGGGCTGACACACAGAAGTGAATTCGCCAAGAAAAAATATTAATAATCGGACACAAATGACCAATTACTTCGGGACTTTCTGTGGTAAAAATAATTTCCACCGAAGCAGGCCGAATTCGCCGAAGGTCACCGAATATTTAAATTAGCCTGAATAATTCATGAACCGCAAAGGGCAGAGACGCAAAGTATTGAAAGATTAGTAATTAAAGCAACCTTCATTATTTTTTCACCTAGTTCAGTAAAACTTTGTTTCGAAAACAAACTTCTGATATCTTGATATTCTTAGCGCCTTAGCGCCTCTGCGGTGAAAATTTATGAATTTTGCGGTAGTATCTCTACTAAAATAAATTCGGCCAGTTTCAGTGACTGCAGCGTAATTCGGTGAAAAAACTTATTTGTTTTTAAGATTAGCGAACAATTTTGTTTAAATAGAACTGATGACCTCAACTGATCAATCATATTAGAAATCCAATGCCTGAACCTGAAGTCAATTCAGAATTAGCACAAGACCACGGCCTCTCGCAAGAAGAGTACAACCGCATTCTGGACATTTTAGGAAGAACACCCACCTTTACCGAGTTGGGGATTTTTTCGGTCATGTGGTCGGAGCATTGCAGTTACAAAAATTCAATCGCCTTACTTAAAACATTTCCCAAGGAAAGTGAGCATCTTTTAGTCAAGCCCGGAGAGGAAAACGCCGGCCTTATTGATATCGGCGACGGCTTAGCGGTCGCGTTTAAGATTGAAAGTCACAATCACCCTTCGGCAGTCGAGCCGTACCAGGGGGCGGCTACCGGAGTTGGCGGCATCATGCGCGATATTTTTACCATGGGCGCCCGGCCGATTGCTGCCCTGAATTCTCTGCGCTTTGGCTCATTGGACGACCCCAGAGTTCGCTATCTTTTCAATGGGGTGGTAAAAGGCATTGGCGACTACGGCAACTGTTTCGGCGTGCCAACGGTTGCCGGCGAAATTTATTTTGATGACAGCTACCAGGGCAATCCACTGGTAAATTGTATGGCCATTGGGATTGTTAAACACGACCAGTATGCAAGCGCAATTGCGAAAGGCGCCGGCAATCCAGTGATCATAATCGGTTCTTCGACCGGGCGGGATGGCATTCATGGCGCCACTTTCGCTTCCGAGGAAATCAGTGAGGAGTCCGAATCGCGTCGATCGAATGTGCAAGTTGGCGACCCGTTTACTGAAAAACTGCTTCTTGAAGCAACCTTGGAAATGATTAAAGAGGATCTTATTGTTGGTGTTCAGGACATGGGCGCCGCCGGCATCACTTGCTCGACTAGTGAAATGTCCGCCAAAGGTGAAAGCGGCATGGAGATCGATATAGGCCGTGTGCCCCTGCGTGAAAAGGGCATGACGCCGTATGAAATCCTGCTTTCCGAGTCTCAGGAGCGAATGCTGGTCGTGTCTAAAAACGGCAAAGAGGAGGCGATACACGACATTTGCCGGAAATGGGATCTCAATTCAGCCTTAATTGGCCATGTCAGCGATGAACCCAATCTGAAAATTACTCTTAACGGTAAAACTGTTGCAGAAATTCCGGCAGCGAGTTTAGTGTTGGGGGGCGGGGCGCCTGTTTATGAGAGAGAGTCACGAAGACCGGACTACATAGATGAGCTGCATGCTTTTGATTTCAATTCTCTTCCTCAGCCCGGTGACTTGACCGGCGTCTTGAAGAACCTTCTTGCCTCTCCCAATATTGCCAGCAAAGAATGGGTTATTCAGCAGTACGATCATATGGTGCGTTCAAATACGATTGTTCTGCCGGGCTCCGATGCGGCGGTTATAAGAATTAAGGGCACCCATAAAGCCCTGGCGATGAAAACAGACTGCAACGGCCGCTATGTTTATTTGAACCCACGCATGGGTGGACGAATCGCGGTCGCTGAATCGGCGCGAAATGTGGTTTGCTCCGGCGGGAAACCAGTGGCAATTACCAACTGCTTGAACTTTGGCAATCCATATAAGCCGGATATTTTCTGGCAATTCAAAGAAGCGATTGCCGGTATTGGCGAAGCCTGCCGGGTTTTTGAAACCCCCGTCACCGGCGGCAATGTTAGTTTTTACAATGAAAATCCTGAAGGCGCGGTTTACCCGACTCCAGTGATCGGCATGCTTGGCCTCATCGAAGATATAAAGCATGTTACTACGGCCTGGTTTAAAAATGAAGGGGATATGATTGTGCTTCTCGGCGAAAACAGGGGAGAAGTCGGTGGCAGTGAATATTTAAAAGTAGAGTTTAACCGGATAACCGGCGACTGTCCTCAACTAGATCTGGATTTAGAAAAAAGACTCCAAAACGCTTGCTTACAGGCCATTAAAAATAATCTGGTTGAGTCTGCCCACGATGTCTCTGAAGGCGGGCTTGCAACTGCTTTGGCTGAATGCTGTTTTTTAAATCCAAAAATGAATTTGGGTGCGACGGTAAATGTAGAAGTGAAGGGTCGGTCGGACTTCGGTATATTTGGAGAAGACCAATCCAGGATTTTACTGTCTCTCAGCGAGAATTCAATAGCCCCGCTCCATGAAATTTGTAAAAATAATCAAACTCCCATGAAAGTCATAGGTAGAGTTGGTGGTACCTCATTGATTATCAATGAGGTAATTAACACGCCAATTTCTGATCTCGAGTCTATTTACAGAAATGCCATCCGGCACAAAATGGAGAATTAAAACGAGATGTCCAAGTCGCCTGAGGAAATAGATGTCGTTTCAATAAACGAAGAAGAGCTGTCAGTCAAAAAGATAGTCGCAGTGGCGCGTTACTTGAAGCGAGTTCAAGTGTTTAAGGGAGCCAAGCGTAAAAAAGTAGAAGATGTCAGGAAATATGTTGAAGAGAATTGGCTGGGCCAGGACTCGCCGCCTTTATATGGTTTCAATACCGGCATCGGCTCACTTAAGAATGTTAGTATCTCTCACGAGAAAATAGCGCGATTTCAGGAAAACTATATCAAATCTCACAGCGTTGGTGTCGGTGAGCCTTTAGATGCCGAGATCGTGCGCGGTGCAATATTGATACAGGCAAATTCGCTATCTAAGGGCCATTCAGGAATTCGTCCGGTGATTGTTGATAAACTGATCGAAATGTTAAATAAACGAGTTCACCCGGTCGTTCCGGCCCAGGGTTCGTTAGGCGCCAGCGGTGACCTTGCCCCGCTTACTCATATTGCTTCCGTACTGGTCGGGGTAGATGAAGCAGAAATTTGGTTAACTGACAAAAAGGTTAAACTCCAAGAAATAAAGGATTCCTCTGGAGTGATTAAGTTTAGACTTGATAATGAAGACGTAACTTTCCAGACCATCCCCCTGCAGGGGAAGGAGGCGATTGCGCTTACGAATGCGACGGCCATTATGCTCTCTATTGCAGTTCATCTCATGCACGATGTAGACATTCTTCTTAAGAATGCGGATGTCGCTGCCGCATTAAGCCTGGAGGCCATGATGTGCGAAAAGGACGCATTTGCGGACGAACTGCACAGATTACGCCATCAGGAAGGGCAAATCAACACCGCCAGGAACATTCGGTCTCTTACTCAAAATAGCCGGCGTATGGCTGTTGAAGCACGGCATGAATTTTTCAAAACAACAACAGAAACTGAGTTAAGGAAAAACCTTGATGCCGAAGATAAAAAGAACGATATAGAGACAATATCCAAATATAAATTTGAGTATGAGTTTGAGAAAAACCGCGTTCAAGATGCCTATTCGCTTCGTTGTATCCCTCAGGTGCACGGGGCCTGTAAAGACGCGTTCAATTATGTCAAAACGATCGTCGAACATGAGATTTCAGCAGTTACTGACAATCCGCTCATTTTCCCCAAAAACGATGGTGACGGTTATCATGTAAAAAGTGGCGGTAACTTTCACGGTGAACCTCTGGCAATGGCAATGGATTTTTTAGCGATTGCTATGACTGAAATTGGCAGCATTTCGGATCGTCGTGTTTTCAGGCTTTTAAGCCCACGGATGAGTTTTGGCTTGACGCGCAATTTAGCTGGCGGGGAAGCTGGTTTGAACTCAGGCCTTATGATGGTGCAGTATACTGGCGCTCAGCTCGTTTCAGAAAATAAAATTCTGGCGCACCCGGCCAGTGTGGACTCAATTCCGACCTCCGATAATCAGGAGGATCACGTGAGTATGGGGCAGACCGCAGCGAGAAAGGCACGCCGCATAGCGAAAAACAGCCGCTACTTGATCGCTATTGAATATATTTGTGCTTTACAGGGTATTCATCTCAGCGCCAGACACAGTTCGGTAGACTTAAATAAATTTCCCCTGGGAAACGGTACCAGTGCAGCCTTCAATTTTCTAAATAGTATAAAAGACGCCAAGAGTGAACGGCCTTCTTTTCAATTAATGGATGAGGATGAATATCTCAAGACTAAAATCGAAAAAATGCGTGCAGTTAGCGCACGGGGGGATATTCTGCGAGCAGTCGAAAAAGAAGTCGGGCTCGTGGTTTAGTCCTTTCAACTCATTCCGAAAACGCATACCTTAATAACTTTGGTGCTCAACTGCCCCCGCCTGAAAGACAACTTACCTTGAGAGCCAGAACCGTTGACCTCACGAAACCAGACATAGAAGAAAAGGGGTGCTTTGGCGTGCGTTGGACTTTATTCCCTGATAATGCTTTGGGGTTGGGGTGTTTATCTCAAGGCGCATGGGAGGGATGATACTCCAACCCGTTATTTCAATGTTGGAATGCTTAAACGATCCCCGACCATTTATTGGAATCGCGTCCATTATTTACCTTTCTTGATGTCTGGCTTTTTCAAATAGGAAAAAAGATTGTTGTGCAGACGGTTACTAAGAAAGACCTTGAGGTAGGACCTACGTCGTCATTCGGGACAGTTACTACTGTGACCGACTTGGAGGTGACGTTCCGTTTGAGTATTTTATGGGCAATCCTGATTTCAAAAGAAATTGTGAAACTGACTACTTCCGGTCAGCGCTTTCACAACAGTAATTTTCCAAAGCAGTAGCATTCGTCTATAACCCGAAATACCAACCCTCTAAAATATCATTGATACTCGCCCGACATTTATTTATATTTAGAAGTAATTTTATTACCTTTAATTCGTAACTTAAAACTTCGGCTGCCAGAAATTTAAACGGCGAGGTTTTAGAGGCTTTAAATCGACGAATGATAACCTAACCATTTCAAGAATATGCCAGCAATAAAACCAAGTCTACCTAAAGGGACACGTGATTTCTTACCTCAGCAAATGGTACAGCGGCAATATGTGATCGATACAGTAAAAACTGTTTTTGAAAGGTACGGCTACGAACCACTCGAAACGCCATCCATCGAAAAGTTAGAGGTGCTTTCCGGAAAGTATGGTGAGGAGGGGGATAAACTGCTTTTTAAAGTTCTGAGAAGAGGGACGGGATTGGAGGATTTGCAATACGGCTCAACAGAATTTATTGTTAAAAAGTATAGCCAGTTGGTCGAAGAGGCACTGCGTTATGATTTGACTGTCCCTCTGAGCCGAGTCGTGGCGATGCACCAGGATAAGATCTCTTTACCATTCAAACGCTATCAAATTCAGCCGGTGTGGCGTGCTGACCGCCCGCAGCGGGGCAGGTATAGGGAATTTTATCAGTGCGATGTAGATACCGTCGGCACTGAGTCTATGCTTGCAGACGCCGAGGTGATAGCCATTGTAAATGATGTCCTCGAAACCCTGGGTTTTGAGCAATTCATAATTCGAATTAACAACCGCAAAATTTTGGACGGTATCTTGGCGCATGCGGGAATTGATCCGAAAAAGGGACCAGCCGCTTTAATTGCGATTGACAAGTTAGATAAGATTGGAATAGATGGCGTTAGAAGCGAACTCGGGAAAAGAGCTATCTCCGAAGATTCTATAAAAAGGATTCTTAGGGTTTTGGAAATCTCGGGTACGCCTAAAGAGGTCTTATCCGAACTTACCAGCACTATTAATAAAAACGCTGTTCTGGATGAAGGCATCGACGAGTTGCAGCAAATCATAAATTATCTTTCTGATTTAGGGACGCCTCCAAAAAGATATAAAATAGATCTATATTTAGCCAGAGGATTGGGATATTACACGGGTCCCATTTACGAAACCGTTGTTGAGGAGCCGAAAATCGGCAGCCTGTCAGGGGGAGGGCGTTATGACCATCTGATAGGTATGTTTCTGGGAAAAGAGATCCCGGCTACCGGGACCTCCTTTGGCATCGAACGAATTATTGATGTCATGTCTGAGCTTGAAATGTTTCCGACTTCAGCAACAAAGACCGCTGTTCTCGTCACACTATTTGACCAGTCAACGTTGAGCGCAAGTTTAAGCTTTACCCAGGAGCTAAGAAAAATAGGCATCAATGCGGAAAACTTCCTGAACCTGGCCAAATTTAAGAAGCAGTTATCTTATGCAAATAGAAAAGAAATTCCTTTTGTCGCGATCATCGGTCCGGATGAATTGGCTGAAAATCGGGTCACCATAAAAAACATGAGAACCGGAGAGCAGAAAACATTTGATCGAAGAGAAGGTGTGGACTATTTAAACAAGCAGAAAAGTACATAGTTTGTTAAAACTCAAACCTTCAGCCTGGTCAATAAATAAAAAAGGGGACTGGCTACAGGAGCAGTGCTCGTTGCATTTGTCCAGTCCCCGTGGTGCTTTGATCTCCGCGGAGTTGCTATGCCTGAAGGATGGGGTTGGAGATCAAAATTTAAAAAATTTCGGAAATCCCTTTCCTGTGTTCTCACCCTCCTCTGCAAATAAAATGCCAAATAAAGTTAACACCTGAAAGGACACCCAAAGGGTTAATATTTCAAAAGATAGGGTGGGGGACCCCAGGGCGGAAATTTAAAAATGGTTGCTTGGTTTTGAAACAGATGTACAATTATGAAACAGGTGTCCAGAAATTGAAATAACCAGTCAGGGAATTTCATCCTCTGGTTTTTTTGCTTCCAATTCGGCAACAATTTTTGTGAAAAGATCGCTCCACATTTCCGGATCACTGCGATAGAATTCAATGTTTTTATCGAACGTCTCCCGGGTAACTTCATATTTTAGCAATGCGCTGTTAAGGTGAGCCAGGGAATCTTTTTCGGAAGGATTTAGGGCTTGAATGATAGCTTCGGTGTAAATTTTTGCAAAGAGGTCTGGTTGAAGACGATAGGGTGGCGGTTCGTCGGAGCACCTCATCAAAAGGATAAAAGTCAAAGATATACGTCTGGCCGTATTCAATTAAGCCCTTAATTCTTTTAGTATTAAGATATCATTTAACACGTCTAAATATATGAAAACATTGGATGACTGTCAATAAAATATTCTTGACTTTTTGCCTATTATTTGATACTTTGGTGCGATTATAATTTCAATGAGAGCTTCGTTTTGCCCATAAAAACAAAAAAACACAAAATCCAGTATTCCTGCCAGTCCTGTGGTGCGATTTCTCCTCGCTGGATCGGGCGATGCTATGAATGCAACTCGTGGAACAGTTTTATCGAAGAGGTGGTTCAGCCGTCGACAACTCAAAAAAATGCCGGTCAAAAGAGCAATGGAGCGCCGATCTCACTATCGGAAATCAGTTTCAGCCAGAAAGATCGGATCTCGGTTAACAGCCAGGAATTTAATCGGGTACTGGGGGGAGGGATTGTACCGGGTTCAGTGATCTTGATTGGCGGAGATCCGGGGATTGGTAAGTCCACTTTAATGTTACAGGAAGCTGTTAACCTGGCCAGTCAAAAATTTCCCATTTTGTACGTAACCGGAGAAGAATCGGCACAGCAAACAAAGTTGAGAGCCCAGCGGCTTGGTTTGGATTCTGAGTTTTTGTTCGTTTTAGCCGAAACCGATTTGAACAATGTCTGCGACGCGATTAAAAAACTCAATCCTGGTTTGGTCATCGTTGATTCGATTCAAACCGTGTTCCAACCAGCTTATGAAAGCTCGCCGGGAAGTATCAGTCAGGTCCGGGAATGTACGTTGGAATTCTCTAACATCGCAAAAAAGAAAAATATAGCTATTTTTCTAATTGGCCATGTGACAAAAGAGGGGTTCTTAGCCGGGCCGAAAGTTTTGGAACACATGGTTGACGTGGTTCTGCATTTTGAAGGAGACCGCGACCATTTTTACCGCATTCTCCGTTCTATAAAAAACCGCTTTGGCTCGACTCGTGAAATCGCTGTTTTCGAAATGACGGAAAGCGGTCTGAAGGAAGTGACAAATCCCTCAGCTCTATTCTTGGCGCAGAGAAAGAAAAACATTTCTGGGTCTTCAGTTATTTGTACGCTCGAGGGCACCCGGCCCTTGCTGGTCGAGATTCAGGCATTAGCCACTGCTACAAACTATGGCCTGCCGCAGAGGACGGCAACCGGGATTGAGGCAAAGAGGCTGTCTTTACTTTTGGCGGTCATCGAAAAGCGTGTCGGTCTCGGTTTGGGATCGTACGACGTATTTGTAAACGCAGCCGGTGGGGTTCGCATCGACGAGCCGTCCGCGGATTTAGGAATTTTGGTCTCAATCGTTTCAAGTTTTAAAGATCAAGTTGTAAATCCGCAGGCCGTGATTATCGGCGAGGTTGGACTTGGAGGCGAGATTCGCGCTGTGCCTCAAATCGGAAAAAGAATTGACGAAGCCTCAAAGTTGGGATTCAAAACAGCTGTCATTCCCAAAGTTAACATGCAAGGGTTGGAAGATTCCTGTTCTTTGAAATTCATTTCAGTTGATAATGTTGAAGAGGCCATGGAAGGTGTTTTACTTTGACCTTAGATTTCAAGGTATTACATCAAGACCAGACCAGTAAAGCCAGGCTCGGGTCCCTTACGACTGCCCACGGCCAGATTCAAACTCCGGTGTTTATGCCCGTAGGAACGCAAGGCACTGTCAAAAGCCTTTCTCCGCAGGAGCTTGTTGAGGTCGGTAGCCAGATCATTCTCGGAAATGCCTACCATCTTTATTTACGGCCCGGTCATGAAATTATCGAAAGGGCGGGCGGGTTGCACAAATTTTCCAGTTGGGAAAAACCGATTCTGACTGACAGTGGTGGGTACCAGGTTTTTAGTTTGTCGGATTTACGTAAAATCAACGACGAAGGGGTAACTTTCCAGTCACATCACGATGGCTCTTTTCATGAACTAAGCCCGGAACGGGCGGTTGAAATTCAGATGAGTTTAGGCTCGGACATCATGATGGTGTTGGACGAATGTCCCCCTTATCCCAGCCCAGAAAGTTATATTGCGGAATCCGTGGAAAGGACAAGAAATTGGGCGCAGCGCTGTCTGCGAAAATGGCAAAACTCTAAACCGAAATTTGGATACGAACAGTCACTTTTTGCAATCGTACAAGGAAGCACTCTTTCCAAATTACGGAAAACCAGCGCCCAGGCTCTCATCGAAATGGATTTCCCCGGCTATGCAATTGGCGGACTGTCAATCGGAGAACCGAAACCTGTTTTGTTTGAAATGATAGGGGTTTGCACAGACATATTACCTGAAAACAAACCGCGCTATTTGATGGGTATGGGCAAGCCGGAGGATTTAGTTGAAGCTGTTTCTTTGGGGGTTGACATGTTCGACTGCGTGATTCCGACGAGGAATGGCCGCAAAGGACAGTTTTTCACCTGGACCGGTACCCTTAACGTTAGAAATGCGGCATATAAAGAGGATTTTCTTCCTGTTGACGAAACTTGTAAATGTTATACATGTTTAAATTTCTCACGAGCCTACCTGCGCCACTTGTTTCATAGCAATGAATTGCTTGGCTTAAGGTTGGGAAGTCTGCATAATTTATATTTTTATCACCAGCTAACTCAGCAAATCAGACAACATATCGAAAGCAATAATTTCATTTCGTGGCGACAAGATTTTTTAAATCACTATAAATCTTCTTCGGAAGTCAATAAAGAAGAAAACTAATTCAAAGATAGGAGGATTGAGTGAATTTACTACTTTCAATTGTTTTGCTTCAAAGTGAGGGTGGAGGCATGACCGGACTTATTGTTCCCATGGTTTTGATTTTTGCAGTCATGTATTTCTTGATTTTCAGACCGCAGGCCAAAAAACAAAAGACGCAGAAAGCCATGATAAAGGCTTTGCAAAAAGGCGACAAAGTGGTTACTTCCGGCGGTATTTACGGTACAATCGTCGGGATTAAAGAAAGTGAAAAAACGCTTCTCATAGAAATTGCCGAAAAAGTTAAAATAAAAATAAGCCGCTCCTCAGTTTCTGGAAAAGTAGAATAGCTGCGATGGCGCTACGCTATATTGTAAAATATGGGCATCCGGCTTTAAGAATGAAAGCCAGGCAGATCGAAACAATTAGCGCCTCAATCCGTGAGCTAGCCGAAGATATGATTGAAACAATGGAGGTTGCCGAAGGCATTGGTCTAGCGGCCCCGCAAATTGCCGAGTCGAAAACTTTGCTTGTGATCAATGCCGGCTTGATTGAAGAAGACGTACCAGCGAAGGTGTACATTAATCCTGTTATTCTCGCAGAAGCGGGTAGCATTAGCATGGAAGAGGGGTGTTTAAGTATCCCTGATATTCGCGAGGACGTGATCAGGCCGGAAATGATTAAGATAAAATACCTGGATTTAGAGGGCGGTCAGCATGAAGAAGAATGTAACGGCATGCTAGCCCGGGTGCTTCAACATGAAGTTGATCACCTCAATGGTCTTTTATTTGTCGATCGGATCAGTCAAATCAAACGAAAGCTGCTTTCAAAAAAGCTGAAAGCAATAGCGACACAAAGTAAAGAGGAGACCGCTCAACCCTAAGCAAATGATGAAAACTCTTTTCATGGGAACACCGGCATTTGCTGTTCCCAGTTTGACATCAATCTATGAAAGCGGGCATGAGGTCGTTGGCGTTGTAACCGTCCCGGATAAGCGGGTTGGCCGAGGATTAAAGATCAAGCCGTCGCCTGTAAAACAAAAGGCTCTGGAATTTGACCTGCCGTTATTTCAACCAGTCGATTTAGGAGATTCCGAATTTATTCGGGGCATCCGGAGGCTGAATCCAGAAGTCTTTGTAGTCGTTGCTTTTCGAATTTTACCTCCCGAAGTTTTCGAGCTGCCGCCGAAAGGCACGATTAATCTGCATTCATCACTTTTACCCAAATATCGCGGCGCGGCGCCGATCAATTGGGCAATCATAAACGGCGAGAAAGAAACCGGCGTGACCACAATCCTGATTCAGCAAAAAGTTGATACAGGCGACATTGTTCTGCAGAAGAGAGTACCCCTTGGTGACGATGAAACTGCTGGAGAACTGCATGACAAACTAGCCAACTTGGGCGCTGAATTACTTCTCCGATCTTTAAATCTAATGGCTGCAGGGAATGCATCTCCAAAAATCCAAACAGGCGAAGCGACCAAAGCGCCCAAGCTGACAAAAGAGCTGGGCCATATCAATTGGCACGCCCCGAGCGAAGAAATTCGTAACTTAATCAGAGGGCTCAATCCTTATCCAGGTGCTTATACTTTTCTAAATGGCAAATTATTAAAACTGTTTAGAACAGAATTAACTAACAAATCAGGTAATCCGAGTCCTCCGGGGGAGATAATCAGGGTCGATCCTAAAAGCGGACTGATTGAAATAACCACTGGTTCCGGGAATCTACAAATCACAGAACTTCAACCGGAGGGTAAACGTCGAATGACAGCCACTGAATATTTAAAAGGCTATCCATTAAAAGCAGGTGACAAGTTTGGCCAAAAGTAGCCGTTCCGCCCGCAAAACCGCGGTTGAATTGCTGGAACGCATTTGCAAGAATGGAGAATATTCCAACGAGATTATTCCGAACACACTTCAAAAATCGGACTTGTCTCAACAAGATAAGTCCCTGGTTTTGGAACTGGTGAACGGGACGCTTCGCTGGCAAGGACACCTGGATTGGATTTTAAAACAATATTTTCACGGCAATTTTGAAAAGAGCCCCGATATGTTAAAAAGGATTCTGGAGGTCAGTTTGTACCAAATTCGATTTCTAGACAAGGTCCCAGAATATGCCGCCGTTTCCGAGGGTGTGAAAATTGCTAAAGAAGCGGGCGGTCAGCCCTGGGGCAAACTGGTCAATGGCGTTCTGAGAAATTACCAGAGAAGCTGTAATTCGATAAAGTTTCCTGCCGTCGACAGCGATCCTGTTTCAGCGATATCAGTTGAGCATTCGCACCCAGAGTGGTTGGTGCAGCGATGGTTAGGCCGTTATGGCTTAGAAAATACCATTCAATTTTGTGAGCATAATAATCGCCGTCCAGAAATCAGCCTGCGGACTAACCTAAGAAGAACAACACCCGCCGCCCTTTTGACAGAGTTTGAAAAAAGCGGCATTCAGGCCAAGCCTTCAAAATATTTTGATGACTTTATAAAGATTTCCCACCCCGGAGATTTAACTGAACTGCCGAGCTTTCAAAACGGACTCTTTGCAATTCAGGATGAAAGTACCGCTTTAGCAACTCAACTTTTAGCTCTGGAAGAAGGCGACACCGTGCTGGATATGTGTGCCGCACCAGGTGGTAAAACATGTCATATGGGGCAACTGGTTGGAGATGAAGGTAAAGTGATCGCAGTTGACATCAAAACGAATAGGCTTAATTTACTAAAAGAGAATGCAGCTCGCCTGGGCTTAAAATCCATTCAGGCGTTACTCGGGGATGCCTCAAAAATTGACCTGCCAAAGATTGATAAAATATTGCTCGATGCTCCTTGCTCGGGTTTGGGAGTCTTGTCTAAAAGAGCTGACTTACGCTGGAAGCGTAAGCCACAAGATATTTTCAATGTCCGAAAAATTCAAAAAAGAATACTGGAAAATGCCGCTAGATTGTTGAAGAGAGGCGGCACTTTGGTATATAGTACCTGCACCCTTGAACCGGAGGAGAATGAAAAGTTGATTGAGGAGTTTTTAAAGATACACTCTAAATTTCAAGTTGACCGGGATTCCGATTCGGTTCACCGAACCTTTTCAACGCCCGAGGGTTATTGGACTTCCGTACCATATGAGCATAAAATGGACGGTGTTTTTGCCGTGAAGTTGATTAACTCCAATTAAAGCCCAACGCCTAAAATATTAAAGGAAACATTGCAAAACCTTACTCGAAAGCGACTTATTCTTTTAGGCACCTATCTCATTATATTATTTCTTGGGATTCTCGTTCTTGATCGATTTATCATGCCCTGGTACACGAAGCACGGGGAAGCCCTAGCTGTTCCAAACGTGATTGCGCAAAGATTCGAAGATGCAGAGGAATTACTTGAGCTCCAGGGCCTCAAAGCCATTAAAGCAGGGGAAAAAAATAATGCTCAACTTCCTTTTGGGTACGTTGTTGAACAAAATCCGCGGCCAAACAGATTAGTGAAAATGGGGCGGCGGGTTTATTTGACAATTAGCTCAGGAGAACGTGAATTTCAAATGCCTAATTTGGTCGGCCTTTCTGAAACAAATGCAAGAGAACGTTTGAAAAGTTACAGTCTTCTTTTGGAAGACATTGGGTACAGATACAGCTCAGAAGAACCCCGTGATGTTGTGATGGCTCAATCAAAAAATCCTGAGATATTGGTGAGAGTGGGTACTGCCATCGAAATCACGGTTAGTTTAGGCGAGCCGACAGAAAATGTAATTGTTCCGTCGTTGCTGGGTCGAACTTTAAATGTGGCCAAAAGGCAGCTTCAAAAGGCCGGCCTTGTGCTGGGCAAAGTCACATATAAAATAGATGATGAATATATACCTAACTCCGTGCTAATTCAATCATTAGACGCCGGAACCGAAGCAGCCCATGGCGATACTGTTGACTTATTGGTCACAACCTTAAGGCAATAATGTGTACCAAGTGTTTTCTCTATACAACGTCCTTTTAAAAAACTGAAAAAATATGTGCCTCAAATTCCTTGACAAGAATTAATTTATTAACTATCTTTTAAAAGTTACAAACAAACTCAAGGAGGAAAGAATACCATGGCATTAGGCACGGTTAAATGGTTTAATGATCACAAGGGTTATGGTTTTATTGAACAGGATGGTGGTGAGGATGTTTTCGTACACTTTTCGGTCATAGAAATGGACGGCTACAAAACATTACAAGAGGGAATACAGG
>SMVB01296133.1_pt1 | contig 18457 bp, 16 predicted proteins | sample 2456461 | NCBI WGS metagenome assembly SMVB01 (sample SAMN11095934, study PRJNA526329) | marine sediment metagenome | biome: Marine sediment; feature: Surficial sediment; material: Deep marine sediment; isolation source: Hadal surficial sediment | place: Pacific Ocean | collected 2014-05 | depth...
ATTACCTTGACCCGCAAACCGGCGAGATATTGCAGGACTGGGTCAACCCCTACACCGGACAGCGTGTTGAAGTAATGCATATCCTGAATGATCCGGTGCATCGTTTTTATTCCATCAGTGGCGGAAGATTCTCAGCCCCCTTCCCGTACACAGTGCATGACGATGACCTGGTGTTCCGGATCAGTGTTTTCAGCTTTCGCGATTCAGTGATGCCACGGGATGAGTATCCGTTGCACTCTGCAAATAACAAGTATCAGGCTGCCGAATTGTGGAACATGAATGGCCGGGTCAGTGAAGTAATGGATCCGAAAGTCACGTCTGCCAGTTGCGTAACCTCATGGGCGCGCGTCGGTCAGTGGCTGCCATTTATGGAAATGGGCAACCGGCCGGGTGTCATGGTCTACCACAGTGATGCTTATAAATTATTACGCGGTGTAGATGAGATACCCGCCTCTATGCGCTCATACACTGAAGAACATCATCCCAAGTACCTGGAATCGCCCAAAACCTGGCAGGACCTGAAGCTGAACGAAAGTCAGTTAACTGAATCAAAAAAAGAAATTGATACGCGCTGGGACAGCGACCAGCGACCGGTCGGAAGTGTATTTGGCACGACCTGAACCAGGTTGGCTAAATGATGGGCTCCAAACGACTGCGCCACACCATCCTTTTCAGGCCTTTATGCGGGAATAGCCTGGCAACCCGTTATATCAGTGCCCACAACCACCTCGGGCATATTCAACAGCTGACGCGCCTGAAGAGTCCACTGATGCTTTGCAAGTGTTTGCTTCCCTATACCAAGTGACTTACCCAACTCACTGAGTTCATGGCTACTCATTAGCGCAAATTGTTTTAGCCGATAGACACCCTGCTTGTTGAGCTTTTCGTGCATTGCGGGGCCGACGCCGCGCAGCTTCTGCAAATTTTCCTGTGACACCTGAACAGATGCGTCAGTATCAGTTTCCACCGGGTCTGATGCGATGATCGACTCTGTGACCAGACCGGAGCTTAATGCGACCTGTGCTTCTTGTACTGAATGGGAATCTATCCAGCCAGAGCCTGGCAGTTTTTCAATAGCCTGCGCAGGAATTGCTTTCTGACTGACAATCTCTGCAACCTCTTGCCCGTGCTGCTGCATATCCTGCCGGCCCAGCTCTTCACGTAATTCATTAATCATCGCGCGTTGCTGACGGAACTGTTTTGCCATAGGTTTAAATTTTTGACGCCAGTTATGGAATCGCTGTGTCGTACGGCTGGCTCGGGCGATTGCTGTTTCCAGCTCATGGTTAAGCTCTTCAATACGAAGCTCATGCGTGGCCTGACGATCCTCCATCATCTTGATAAACTGCTTTTGATTAGCCGGGACTGAGTCTAGCTTTTCTTCCGGCACAACAAGCTGCATCTGCAGCTTGCGCTTGAGGTCAATAACCGCATGTTCCCGCTCAGCCGCAGCTTCTTTTAATAGCTGAATTTCCGACTGCATGGATTGTGTATTCGCCACCGCTCCTGCCAGCTTTTTGCGCACACTATTGAGTGTGCGCGCATCATCTTTAGTGGCAGCCATTTGTGCATCATTATGCTTACCTGCTGCAGTGGCATTCCCCTTATCCTTTGGCGCCGCTTTAGCAGCAACTGCTGGTGCTGACGCCATGTCACGAAAAGTCGTATTGGGTCCAGTGAGAGAAATGTGGCGAAAAAGTGCCTTACTCAAAATCCAGCCCAACAAAAAAGCGGGCGGAACAGCAATAAATACAGTTGAAATAATCGTACTCATATTCGGCAGATCTCAGCGCAAACAAACAATTAACCGAGCATAGGTTGATCAGGATTGATCAACCATGCGCCAGATCACGGTTTGGCAGACATGCCTGTACCAACACATCTATAGGGCAGGCCTGACAGCCTCTGCAACGATAGTAAAACGGATATCCAGCTGATCTTTTACCTTCAGTGCGCCCATCATTACGCTAAAGGGTACCAGCCCCAGATCAGTCTGATATACCTGAAAATTCCCTGTTGCAGTAATACGATTATCTGCCAGAACTATGTGGACCGGAACTTCCACTGTATAGATGTGCGAACGCACGGCTATATCCATCTGCACAGTACTAGCGGATAAAGACCCGCGCACCTCTCGACTACGCAGTATAATCTCGGGCCATATTGCGGCATTGAGTTGCTGTTCACTCAGCATATTTGTGCGCGTACCGGAAACAGCATCCTGATCCAGGGTTCCGCGAAATTCATCACCCGCATCCAGTCGATACTGTGGCAAATCAACGTCCAGGGTCATCACCGGCAAGCGAAGTTCAAATGCAGTATTTTGCAGGGTATCTGCAAAATAGATTTCCCCCTGCAAATCATTGGAACTAATAACGTGGTTATGCCCCAGATTAGCCAGTCGCCCATCGCGATACACCCGCACTATTAATTGTGATTGGTCAGATAGCACCTGAAAACGTCGGGCGGCTGGTGCTATATCGAGCGGCGCCATATCTGCAATGCTGGATTCACGTGAGACCGGTTTCTGACAGCTCTGCAGTCCCGGCAGCAACAACAATAATGCCAGCAACAGACAGCCACGACCAAAAATCAGTTTTGATCGCCATGGAAAAAGTGACTGGAAGATTAAATGCAAGCAGTTAAGCATGCCTGCAGACTATGCCAGTCTGCTAACCAGGTAAATGGCAGCACCTGATAAAACATTATTCCGGATGCATGACATCAACAGCCAGCAAACTCACATGAAGTAATCTTTCGGGTCGATGCCGAAAGCGCCGGCCTCATGCCCCTGCCCAATCCACCGGGATTTAGCATTGCCTGCATCACTTGGGAGCTTACGCAAATCAACAGTCTGGTGTTTGTTCAGCGGCTCTTTATTTGAATCCAGCAATAACATTACTTTGGGGCGCAAGCGCCGTATTCTATTTTGCTCAATCACTATGCCCACTTCACCCGTATTCAATTCCACGAGGCTACCGGTTGGGAACATGCCCATTGCCTGAACAAATTGCTCGACAAGTTCACGCTGAAACAGCACACCAGACAGGGAATTAAGCTCACGTATCGCATCGTAAGTCGACATGGCCGGAGCATAAACACGAGCAGTAATCATCGCATCATAACAATCCACCAAACCTGAAATTCTTCCGTATACGGGTATATCAGTGCTTGTAACGCCCTTTGGATAACCGGAACCATCAAAACGCTCATGGTGATATTCAATCATATCCAGTACTTCGCGACCGATCCCCGCAGTCTTGCTAACCATATCCAGGCTGTAATCCACATGCTGTCGAAGCAGGTTGATTTCATAAGCGGAGAGATCCCCTTCCTTCTGCAACAACTCCTGCGGCAGTCGCGCCTTGCCAACATCAAGCAACATCCCGCCAATCGCAAGTGTTTCAAGACTTCTGCTATCAAAGCCCAGGTGGCGGCCGAGGACAACCGCCCAAACAGATGATGCGATTGAGTGATGATAAGAATATTCATCCCGTTTCTGCAGGGTTACCAACCAGACCATGGCATCCGGATTGCGCATAACACTGTCAATTACCGGGCTTACTGCATTCTGCACACTCTCAACATCAACCCCCCTGCCCGCCTGTACATGTTCGAGGACCGTATTTACCGTTTGAACCGCCGCCCTGTATGCCTGTTTTGCTTTAGGCGCTTCCTGCTTAAGCGACACCTTGTTTCGATAAGTTCGTATACCGCTCATCCGGTCATTCAAAGTACCGGAAGGGTCAAGGCTGGCTATCAGGCTGGCAATCCGCCGGGCTAATGACGGTCGTGATACCTGCGAGAACAGATTAGTGCGCCGCGCGCTGGCTGGTTGAAGAACTTCCAGCTGGGTTACGGAATTTTTGGGCTGCAGGATGGCTTCAATTTCAGTCGCCCCCAATGAACTTCGCGCAGGGTCAACGTAGACATGCTGACAGTAGTAGCGCAACTGGTTAACTTCAGCAATTTCACGTACTTCAAAGCCCTGGAACAGGAACGGCGTTTCCAGCCACGGCCGATCCAGCTGGGCCACATACATACCCGGCACAAGACTGGCTGCATCAATTTTTATACGCGCATTGCCCACAGACCATCCTGAACTAAGTTAAATGGCACCATAATCGCTAAGCTTAGGTGCTCATAAGGCTGCCAGACTCGCCAGACATCACAGTTTTGACCACTTTTGGTAACATTTTTACTGCCAGTGTGGCGGCATAACGGTATGCTGCCGCCATTATGGGTCAACCTCCCGGCCCGACGGACGTTACAGACGCTATGCAACACAAAGCCCGCCATACGCTAATCTTCATTTTTTGGGCGGCATTACTGGGTGCCTGTTCGGCGCACCCGGATCCGATCATCGATACCAAGGGTGTCAATATGACGGTTTACGAAGAAGACCTGGCCGAGTGTAAAGGGTATGCAAAACAAATCGACCCTGGCACCGGTATGGCCAAAGGTGCTGCTGCGGGCGCGGCAACAGGTGCCGCAATCGGGGCGATCAGCAGTGGGCGTGACATCGGAGAAAGCGCTGGCGTGGGCGCGGTACTGGGCGTATCAAAATCCGGTGTGAAAGCTGCCAATGATAAAGAAGCGCTGGTCAAACGCTGCTTACGCTACCGTGGATACAGGGTGCTCAATTAAGCTGGCAGACAAATACCTGTTCCCCCAAGACCGCAGTAGCCCCCCGGATTTTTGGCCAGATACTGCTGGTGATAATCCTCTGCATAATAAAATGGCCCGGCGGACTGAATTTCAGTCGTTATCTCCGGGTAACCACCCTGCATCAGTAAGGCCTGAAAATTTTCCCGCGACCGCAAAGCAGCACTATGCTGCACATCACCAGCGGTATAGACACCTGAACGATACTGTGTGCCCGCATCATTACCCTGACGCATTCCCTGGGTAGGGTCATGGGATTCCCAGAATACTTTCAATAAGCCCTCATAATTAATGCGTGCAGGATCATAAATCACGCGCACCACCTCATTGTGACCCGTTTGTCCCGAACACACTTCCTGATAAGTCGGATTAGGGGTATCGCCGCCCGCATACCCCACGGCAGTCGCATAAACACCGTCCAGTTTCCAGAAGCATCGCTCAGCACCCCAGAAACAACCCAGACCAAATACAGCGCACTCCATCCCATCCGGGAACGGCTCCTGAATGGGGTTACCGTTTACATAGTGCCGGTTGGTCAGCGGCATTGCTTCATCCCGTCCCGGCAACACTGATTCGGGCATTGGCGGCACAGCTTTAGTGGAGAACAGACCCATTACAAAGTTCCTGTAGTGTTACCCGGAGATGGTCATAGTGCATAAAAATAGTCAGCTAACTACTTGTGACCGGTCGAATACTGCTTTGTTCACACTAATATAAATTACCCGCAACCCACTGCTGTCCCACTTAATCATAAAAACTCTCCAGCCGACATGGGTCGCGACATCTGTCTGAGGCTGTGGCCCGCAGGGATACGGGCCTCAATCCACTGCGCCCCGAAGGAAGTGCCCTTGGGGTAGATGTGTTCACGGCGAGCCTCAGACAGATGTCGCGACCCATGTCGGCTCAGCTACAATCTTTACACACCATCGACTACCACTGACTTCCAACTATGCCAGCCGTTGTTAAGCGGGACAGCAGTGCCAGCAACCTGAATTGTAAATCCCGGATATGCGTATCTCCTGCTAAAATCGAGCTGACCAGTCCAGACCCTTATTTCCTGTATATAAAGAACCAAACGCATATCCATGATCTGCACAACAAAAAGATGTCATCGACTACAGATATTGCTGCTGCTAATCGGCCTGTGCACATGGGGCACTGGCGGCGTTGCGGCCGAGGAACAGGAACAGGAAGGATACGATCCGGACCTCTACGCACCAACCATAGTGCCCGCCGAAGCACCGGCCACGGCATCATCTCCAGACACTGAACCAGCAATCCCGGAGACTGACAGCACACCGACTTATACACCAGAGGAACAACTGGACAATGCCCACAACAGGTTTCTCAGCTATTTCGATGATGAGCTATACCGACAGGCATTGGTTGCAGCCAGACAGACGCTGCAACTTACAAGTGACTACTATGGCGATGACTCACTGCAAGCTGCACTCGCACGTGCCAATGTCGCGACAGCCCAGACTAAGACAGGTGATTTACCCGCAGCACTCACCAGCTACGAAGTAAGCATTAAGCTTATTGAAAAAAATGAGGGCATTATTTCGCCGCGCCTCATAAACCCGATGATGGGACTTGCCGCCACTTACAATGCCCTGGGGGTATTTGATTCAGGGCTTGGGGCCTATGAGCGGGCGTTGCGCATCAACCATGTAGAACTGGGCCTGAAAAATGATGAGCAAATGCAAATTCGTGATGGCCTGACAGAAAGCTACCTCGGACTGGACGATCTGGATAAAGCTAATTTTCAGCAGGAGGCCCAGGCGCGAATTATCCGCGAGAAACACCGTGGTGAGCTTGATAAAATGATACCGGCTATTTACAAGCTGGCAGACTGGTACAAGCGGTCGAATCAACCCGAAAAAGAAACTCTGCTGCTACAAAATGCAGCCCGCACCATAAAAAAGGCAGCGGGCGATGATCCCGCGGAACAGATCAGGGTGCTACGCGCCCTGGCCGCGGCTCACCAGCGACTCGATATGCCTGCAGAGGCGAAGCGCCTGCTTAAAAAAGCCTGGCGAATTAATGAGGAAAGCGAAGCCCGAGACCCGTTACTAAGTGCCGATATACAAGTGGAGATGGGTGATTTTTATAATGGATTTAATGACCTGCGCGATGCGCGTCGATACTATACCGCTGCGTGGGAAACACTGGTTAATGAAGGCGGTAACGACAGCGCAAGGTTACTGGAAAATTATTTTTCCAAACCGATCATTATCTGGTCTGTCCAGCTACCTGATGTTTATCCGTTAAATAGCAAAACAGCTGTACTTGCAGCGGAGGAGCCAGACTTATTTAGCGCAGGGTTGCTGGCGGTGAAATTTGATATTGATCAGAATGGCAGAGCAACTAACATCAGAATCATTGAGTCAGATCCGGAAGGTCTGCTGGACAAGCGGGTTATTTATTTACTTGGCCGGTATTTTTATCGGCCGAGATTTGAGGATGGCGCACCGGTGCTTACCCGGGATTTACAATTGAGCCACAGTTTCAGTTACCTGGCCAAATCAGCCAAACAAGATCCGCGCAAAAGCAAAGATGCTTCTGATGGTCGTCTCGAATACCCGGGCACCGTCGACTGACATGCATGCCATGGTTCTGCAACAAGCCGGCGGTAAGTTGAACTGGCTAGAACTGCCCACTCCAAAGCCTTCTGGTTACGATATTCTCCTCGCTGTAGAAGCCTGTGCCGTTTGTCGCACAGATCTTCATGTGGTCGATGGCGAACTTCCTGACATCCACTACCCTGTTATTCCCGGCCACCAGGTTGTGGGACGCATATTACAAGCCGGTGACCTCTCCGGCCTGCAGCCTGGCGCCCGAGTAGGGGCTGCGTGGTTGGGCTGGACCTGTCAGGCCTGTGATTATTGTGACAGCAACCGGGAAAACCTGTGCGATACAGCACGATTCAATGGCTATCAGTGTAACGGCGGATTCGCCGATCACATGCTGGCAGATGCCCGCTACGTTTTTCCACTTGATGAAAAACCTGCAGCCGAGGAAATTGCGCCGCTGCTGTGTGGCGGACTAATCGGCTACCGCAGCCTGAAAATGGCAGGCCCCGCCAACACGCTGGGCATTTATGGTTTCGGGTCAGCCGCCCACCTGATTACTCAACTCGCCGTCTACCAGGGCCGCGATGTATATGCTTTCACCCGGCCAGGTGATAGCAGCGCTATCAAGCTGGCAAAAAGCTGTGGTGCCAACTGGGCAGGCAGTTCCGACCAGCCTGCACCTGTTCCGCTTGATGCCGGCATCATTTTTGCACCTGCAGGAGAGCTGGTCCCAAAAGCACTTAAGGACATACGTAAAGGCGGCACCGTAGTATGCGGTGGCATACACATGAGCGACATACCGACGTTTCCTTATGCCGATCTGTGGGGGGAACGCTCTATCGTGTCAGTCGCTAATATGACACGAGCAGATGGCCATGAGTTTCTTGCTCTCGCCGCAGAAGCGGACATCAAACCTCGTGTAGAAACATGGTCACTCCGGGAAGCCAATACCGCATTAAGTCGGCTTAAAGATGGTTCTGTCAGTGGCACTGCGGTTCTTCTGCCCTGACGCACACAAAAAATACTGCTTGATTCGCTGTAACTACACCACTGCAGACATTCTATTACTCTGACTACAGGCGAAAAAGTTAATACGCCCTCCGGCCCATATATGTTCTACGTACTTCCTGGATCCGGTCATAAACTTCACGCGATCGGCCGCCAATTTTGTTAATCAATTGCTCCGTCACACCCTGGGTTGCTGCTCGCCATTGATCACGCTGAGCAACCGTCAACGTATGCACGACAATGCCAAGTGATACAGCATTATCAAGGTCGCTACGCGACTCACTGCGCACGGCAGTCCGTGTGGTGGCTATTGCAGGCCACGCATCAGTCACCATAATTTGTTGAGCAGGTGAAAGACTATCCCACCATGTCTTAATGGCGACGATGGCTGACACGCCAAATGAATGGTCTGTCAATGTCAGGTGTCCTGCCTCAGATGCTATACCAGTCCGCGCATAAAGACTGACTGCATTCTCACCGGCCTCAATCAATCCGGTTTGCAGGGAGGCAACAACATCTGCAAACCCCAGCGGAATTACATCTGCACCTATGGCTGTAGCAAACAGCCTGGCAGCGGGCCCGGAGCCAACCCTGAAGCGCCTGCCTACAGCCTGCTCAGGCAACAACAGGGGTTCCGTGGCATAGACGTTAAGAAAACCAATCTCATACCAGCTCACGAGATGCAGACCCTTCTCCGCAAGCAGCTCACGGTAAAGCTCTGTTAACAGGTTGTCGTAAACAAAATCAGCTTCAGCAGTATCATCAAACAGGAAGGGTGCATAGAGCAGCGCCATCTCCGGTACGACAGTTGAGATAGCCATAGCGGAAAGGTTGGCAAATTGCACGCGGCCGCGGCGCAAACAAGACACCAGTTGATCTTCAGACCCTAACTGACCATAAATCAGCATACGTACTGGCAATTGTCCGTTACTGACCTCAGCCAGCCGGTCCCTGAAAGTCAGCCAGTGACGCTCACCTTCTGTATCAGGAAATGTTGTACCGGCAATGGTGAATAACGGGGGCTTCAGAATCCGGGCCGGGTGTATCGCATCCGCTTAACAACGTTGCTGCACCTATCAACCAGATGAGCGGTATCACAAAAACTGCCCGGCACAACTGGACATTCAGCTTCACAAAAAATTTTAATATAATTAAAATTATCCGTTTCATCAGTATGTTATCCAGACACTACTACTAACTGTAGCCCATTAAAAAGCAGTAAATCGAGTGCGCCGCCTTTAAAATAAAATTGATCAGAACCTAGTCAGACAGTCTGTCACTAATTAGCTTCCTCTGCTTCAAATCCAGCTATCCCAACCCACAGCAGCCAAGGTAAGTAATGTGTAAATCGAAAACAACACCGTTGTGACCATTGACTACGTACTCACCAACGATCAACAGGAAGAATTATATTCATCAGAAAATGATGCATCGATCATTTATCTGCATGGTGAGGGGGAAATTACTGGATGGACTGGAACAGGCTCTTGAAGGAAAAACTATAGGCGAGCAATTCTCCGTAACACTGCAGCCAGCTGATACCTGTGGCGATGAGCTGCCAGAATTGATCCAGACCCTGCATATGGATGAATTCAATGGTGTGGAAATGCGTGCAGGCATGGAATTACAAGGCGAGGATCCAGATGGTAATTTTCGCTTGATCCGGGTACAGAAAGTAGAAGGTGATCGTGTTACCGTCAATATGAACCACCCGCTGGCAGGTATAGTCCTGTATTTTGCACTGGGCATTAAATATAACGGCCAGCAACGGAAGCAGAGCTCGCGCACGGTCAAGCGCATTAAAGGGCATTTTGACGGGAACTCCATGAGCCACGCAGCGTCGAAACTTAAAGGAAACTGGAGTCATGCATGCTGATCAAGACCCATCATAATTTTACCAGCCCCGGTATACGCAACTCGGAGATCACTCCGGAATCGGTCTACCTGAACCGGCGGCAACTGTTAAAAGCGGCAGGAATATCGAGTGCTGCAACATTGCTACCTGAAATTTCATCAGCTGATGAAATTCCGGCCAACTACAAACGCATTGCAGATATACGCAAAAGCTCCTTCAGCACCAACGCCGATACAACATCATTTGCGGATGTGACCTCTTATAATAATTTTTATGAGTTCGGCGCGGACAAGACGGATCCGGCAGAATATTCCGGAGGGTTCAAACCACAACCCTGGTCGGTACGCATCGACGGTGAAGCGGAAGTTACAGGTGACTTCACGCTGGAAGACATACTCTCACCCCATGCTCAGGAAGAACGCATCTACCGCTTGCGCTGTGTCGAGGCATGGTCCATGGTTATACCGTGGGTTGGTATTCCGCTCGGCGATATCCTCAAACGCTTTAAACCAACCTCGAAGGCGAAGTACGTCACCTTTGAAACCATAGTGCGGCCCAGTGAGATGCCAGGTCAGAAGCGGGCTATCCTGCCCTGGCCCTATCGCGAAGGACTGCGGATGGATGAAGCCATGCACCCGTTGACCATCCTCGCTACCGGCCTGTATGGCGTGGAATTACCGAATCAAAATGGCGCGCCGCTGCGCCTGATTGTACCGTGGAAATACGGTTTCAAAAGTATCAAATCCATCGTGGGTATAGGTTTTACAGAAAAAATGCCCTACACGACATGGAATGATCTTGCACCCAGTGAATACGGCTTTTACGCCAACGTCAATCCCGAAGTAGATCATCCACGCTGGAGCCAGGCACGTGAACGCCCGATAGGCGGTGGATTTTTTGCATCAAAAGTACCTACCCAAATGTTCAATGGCTATGGCGAGCAGGTTGCTGACCTGTATACGGGTATGGACCTGACACGCTATTTTTAGCCCACCGTATTTGCATCTCTGCTTAACTACCGCTTTTGTTCTTAAGGAAACTCACTCTAGCGTTGAGTAGTATCATCCTGCTATGCAATTTATTTTTTAAAATTCCCTTGGTTTACTCTTTATGGGTTTACTCTTTATGCAGATTTTCCTTATACCCCGTATGCACATTCATAGCTGAAGCTGATCTGCTACCCAATAGTCTTTTAGCATGAGCTTCCCCAGCACACGCCAGACCAGCATCATTATCAAACCACTCTGGTTTCTTGCCTGTCTGGCACCGTTCCTTTGGTTACTGCTGAATGCTTTTGAAATAGCCGGGCCTGGCCTCGGGGCCGACCCAATCGAAGCCATTCAGGACTTCATGGGTAAATGGGGACTCAGGATGTTATTGCTAACGCTTACTTTGACCCCAATACGACAACTGACCGGACGTGCATGGATAATTCAGCTACGACGCATGACCGGCCTGTTCGCGCTGTTCTATATCAGTCTGCACTTTCTGAACTACGTGGTTCTTGACCAGGGATTTACATGGTCAGCTATTATTGAAGACGTCCTGGAACGGTGGTTTATTACGCTGGGAGCACTTGCCTTACTCGCAATGATCCCACTGGGTATTACCTCAACAAACAGTTGGCGGCGCAGGCTGGGCCGCAAATGGATAAGACTTCACCAGCTTATTTATCCAATCGCTATTCTGGGTTGCTGGCATTTCTGGTTGCAGGTAAAACAGGATATTGCTGAGCCTTTGCTATACGTGATAATTCTATCGGTATTGCTTGCTACAAGATTATTCTACCGACAGCAAAAAGCCAGCTAAGCAGCAGCTTATCGATCTGTGCTAGCTGGCTACCGGAAATAATTTCCAGCTGGCGCAACGAATAATTACACAGCACACCAATAATTCCAGGGTAAAAAAACCCCGCGCCCGATCCCCCGGGCGCGGGAAATCAACAACCTGCTGCTGCGCTATCAGAAAGCCAACTACAAATTGTAGCTGCGCTCATCGTGCTGTGTGAGATCGAGACCTTCAGTCTCTTCCTCTTCTGAAACTCGCAATCCAATAACCATATCGATCAATTTGAACAATACAAAAGATATAACGCCGCACCACACCGCTATCGCAACCGCACCAATTGCCTGCTCAATAAGCTGCATGCCGCTGGAGGTAATATTTTCATTAAGGAAGCCCTGGCCACCCAAACGGTTATCCAGGACTGCCGTCAGCAGAAGGCCAAGGAAACCCCCAACACCATGAACCGAGAAAACATCCAGTGAGTCATCTATTTCAAATGTACGTTTCACTATTTGCGTCGCCCAAAAACAGACAAAACCAGCAGAGAGCCCAATAATCAACGCTCCGGCAGGGCCCACGAAACCCGAGGCCGCCGTAATAGTACCCAGTCCGGCAACCATGCCCGTCACGATGCCAAGCACACTGGGCTTACCAAAACGAAACCATTCCATCGTCATCCAGGCCAATGAACCTGAAGCAGCCCCTAAATGCGTAACCAGCATCGCCATACCCGCATCGCCGTTCGCCGCCAGGGCACTGCCTGCATTAAAACCAAACCACCCTACCCACAACATGCAGGCACCCGTAACCGTCATGGCAAGGTTATGTGGCGGCATGGGTGTAATAGGGAATCCTTTACGTTTACCCAGCACCACCGCACCCACCAGCGCTGCAACACCCGCGTTAATGTGCACCACCCCGCCGCCGGCAAAATCCATAAACCCACGCTGAGCCAGCCAACCACCACCCCATACCCAGTAGGCCACAGGTGCATAAACCAGCAACAACCACAGAGCGGAGAAAACCATCATGGCTGAAAAACGCATACGTTCAGCAAAGCCACCAATGATCAGTGCCGGGGTAATAATGGCAAACGTCATCTGAAACATGACGAATACGGTTTCCGGATAGGTACCGCTCAGCGAATCCTCCGTAATACCATTAAGGAATACCTTGCTGAAACCACCGAGCCATGCACTGCCATCAGGCCCGAACGCCATGGTGTAGCCCACAACTACCCACAAAATCGACGCCATACAGGCGATAGCAAAACATTGCATGAGCACCGATAAAACATTTTTGCTGCGCACCAGTCCGCCATAGAAAAGGGCGAGCCCGGGTAAAGTCATAAAAAGCACGAGTACCGTGGCAGTCATCATCCAGGCGGTATCACCCGTATCCAGCCCTTCCGCCAGTGCTGCGCCAGGAAGTAAGGCCGCCAGAGGTACACACGCGCGTGCCGCCTTAACAAATAAAGACATGCTTAATCCCCCGTCCAGCTCCGGCAGGAATCCACAGATGCCGGAGATATATCTTGATTATTTTTAAAGCGCACTATCGCCGGTGTCGCCGGTACGAATTCGAATGGTCTGCTCTATCGTAGTTACAAATATTTTACCGTCACCGACCTTACCCGTACGAGCTGCCGAAACAATTGCTTCGATTGCCTGCTCTGCCAGTTCATCACTTACAGCAATTTCTATTTTTGATTTCGGCAAAAAATCAACTACATACTCAGCACCGCGATACAGCTCAGTATGGCCACGCTGCCGCCCGAAACCCTTCACCTCGGTTACCGTCATACCATTAACACCCACGTCACCCAATGCATTACGCACATCGTCCAGTCGAAATGGCTTTATGATTGCTGTGATCAGCTTCATTCAGGAATCTCCCGCTTATTATTATTTAGTGGCTGACGCCAGAAAGGCACTTATATAGCAGCCGCTATTCTAGCTCATTTTTCCCGCCCATTTTATGTAACCCCGAATAAAAGATTGGCTGCACCAGCTGGTTTCCAGGCTAGTACACTAAGGGTTTCCCCAACCGCCAGCTGGCCAGGTAAAGTAATTAGAATGAGTAAAAACTCTTTTGAACTAAACAGTACGACGGACCCACGCTGGATCGACGTCATCCTCGATAATTTCGACACTTTCCTCATTGATCATGCCAACTGCGAACGCAAGGCCAATGCTCTTTTGATGAGCATGATAGTCAAGTACCCGGACCGCACAGAGATCATTCCACAACTTATACAACTGGCGCAGGAAGAACTCGAGCATTTCGCCGAAACTTACATTTTTATGGATAAGCGCGGCCTGATTTTGGGTAAAGACGAACCAGACCCATACGTTAATCAACTACTGTCTGCAGCCCGGCATGGCCGAGATGAACGGTTTATCGACCGAATGCTCATCGCAGCCGTTATTGAAAAGCGCGGCGCTGAAAGATTCAGGATCATCGCAGAAAATATTAGCGATCCTGAGCTGGCAGCTTTTTACGACAAGCTCTGGAAGAGTGAAATGAAGCATGCCCAGGTGTTTATAGTAATGCTGCATAAAGAATTTGCAGCCGAACTAATTGGCAGCAGATTAAGAGAACTGATCACCCTGGAAAGCCAAATCTTAGAGGGGCTGAAACTAAGGCCAGCTTTACACTGAAAGCCTGCGCCCAGCAACCATGCCAGGCCTAGTAAATTCTGTAACCACCGTGTTTTGACCGACTACGGCTGTCTACAAAATACCATCCGCCTCCGATGCCGCCAGCCAGTGCAATAACCATCGCTATAAACAACCAGGATAGCGGCACACTGGACGCATATTGTGACATTTTTTCTTCCAGCCCTGCATTTTTCTCACGGAGACTTTCTACCTCCTGTTCAGTCGCTGCGGTCAATTCAGCGGATCCACTTTGCTGCTGCTTTAGTTCAGCAACTGCGGTCTGCTCACCGGCTAACTGCGAGCGTAATTTTTTTACTGTCGCTTCAAGACTGACATTCGTTTGTTCAAGTTTGTTGACTCTCGTCCGTGCAGGCTCTTCTTCTACGAGATACAAAGATTTCACCCAACCCTCCTGCCCGCCGTCGATGCGTACGCGCGCATACCGCCCCTTACGTTCAAGCAAGTCCATACGATCGCCACTCTTTAGCTTGCGCATCGATGGCCCAGTCATTTCCTCAGTAGGATACATATCTAGCCGCAGCATATCTGTCACATAAATACTTTCAGCCTGCACAAACGTGCCACAAAATAATGTCACTACCAACAGATACCGTAACGGCAGCACCAAATGCAGGAACAAAGATTTATCTTTATTGCTCATAAACCCACCTTAACAACGCGCTTTGCGCCTCTTCACCCGGGCCATCATCAGCTCCGGAATAATTTTGCAGTATCACGACAACGTAATCCCGCCCGGATCGTGCATGCACATAACCAGCAGTAGCGAACACATCGGTTAGCCGGCCTGTTTTGAGATGCATCTGACCGGTGATCTCTTCATCCTTAAAGCGTTTGCGCATCGTGCCATCCAGCCCCACTAGTGAAAGCGAAGCAATGAATTCGGCAGACCAGGGTCGATCCTCTGCCGCTATCAGAATTTCAGCCATACTGCTTGCGGCAATTCGGGTTTTACGGGATAGACCGGCTCCATTGTCCAGTCTTAATTCAGGAAACTCAAAGCCGCGCCGCACCAATGCTTCATTGGCGGCTTTGCGAGCTTTAGCCCGGGTTGCGGGTGGCTCAAATGCCTCTGCACCCATGGTCAGGAAGAGGTGGCGCGCCATAACATTGTTACTAAATTTATTTATATACCGGATCACATCCGACAATGGCGGTGATTCAATACGCACAAACGGCTCAGGGTCACCCGATAGCTCTTCTGGCAGGTTTTTAGAAAACTCGGGTGCAACCGGTGCAAGCCCCAGCCGCCAGTCACCTGACAGTGTGCCACCGGTTTCCTCCCATAATGATCTGAATACTCCATATGCGTAGCTTGGCCCGGTCAACACAGATCTCGTCAGGCTATATTCCTCGCAGGCACTGCGATAGCGACCGGTTAATATAATTCGATTGCGATACTTCGGCTCGGACGGACGAATGCCAATACCATTCTGGTAACCACCACAAAAACCTTTACCAAGCTGTAGCTGGTTCTCTATAGTCAGATTTGATGGCATCGGATCAGCAATTACCTGCACAGTATTCTTTGCCAGATCGGGCATGAAATAAAAGCGAACTGCCTGAAAATTGATGAGGAAGGCATCGGGTGTCACGTTGTAGACACGCATGCCCTCACCGTCAAACTCTGATGGGTCGTCATATTCATTGCTAAAATAACTGTTATCAATAACAAGGTCACCCGCTATAGACCGAACCCCGCGCATACGTAATTGACGCTGGAAGCGCCATAACCGTTCCGTTATAAAGTAGGGGTCGCCATACCCCTTAATGATGAGATCACCATGCAAAATACCGCGCTCCAGTTTGCCGTCCAGATAGGCTTCAGTCGGCCAGGTATAGGCCGGGCCCAGTTCCTCCAGGGCCAGCCAGGTAGTTAACAGTTTTATGGTTGACGCGGGATTGCGCGGTATATCCGCATTCAGGCTAAGTATGGGCTCTGCGGCGCCAATTTCCTGCACCACGATACTGACGGATTCCACCGGCAGTTTGTGCCCCCTGATTACAGCCTGCAATGACCCGGGTAATTCACCCACTGCGGGTACGGGCGCATCAATCGCGAAAACTGCACCAACTGTTAGAAACAGACACGCGCATACCAGGCCCGGCATATACCTGCGCCCGCTCATGATTCTGCTCGCTTATTGGAATCATTCATAAATTTTCCCAAACCAAATGTACGCATACGATCTGTCAGAGTACTTGGTTTAAGGCCAAGCAACTCTGCCGCACCACCTTTCCCCGATATCCGCCAATCGGCAAACTCAAGTACCCGGCGCATATTGTCACGTTGCTGCAGCTTAAGTTCTTTCTCGGTGTAAAAGTTTCGTTCTGCATTTGTTCCGGAAGCGACCGGTAGCTCCGGCAAAACAGGCGCTACCCAACCATCACCTGAACCACTAATATCAAGCCGCAACGTATCTCCCTTGGACAAAATTACCGCCCGTTCAATCACATTTTTCAGTTCCCGAATATTACCCGGCCACTGATAAGCACGCATAGCATCAACCTGACTTTGCGTGAAACTCGGGCAGGGCCGTCCAAAATCACGACAATCCTGTTCAAGAAAATGCACAGCCAGCTGAATAACATCATCACCACGCTTACGCAGCGGCGGCACCTGGACTGGAAAAACACTAAGCCGATAATAGAGATCTTCACGGAAGTTACCGGCTTCAACTTCCTCCTCAAGGTCGCGGTTAGTGGCGGCGATAACACGAACATCAACCTGCCGGGTTGTGTCTTCACCTACTTTCTCGAATTCTTTTTCCTGCAGTACGCGTAACAGTTTGCCCTGCAGTTCCAGAGGAATTTCACCCACTTCATCCAGAAATAGCGTGCCACCATCAGCCAGCTGGAAGCGCCCCACCCGGTCACGGTAAGCACCGGTAAACGCACCTTTGACGTGACCAAAAAATTCACTCTCAAATAGTTCACGCGGTATAGATGCACAGTTAACCCTAACCAGCGGAGCGTCTGCACGCCGACTGCGCGCATGAATAGCATGTGCCACCAACTCTTTACCCGTACCGGTCTCACCAACTATCAGGACATTGGCTGGTGTGTCTGCAACCGCTTCTATGCGCGCAAGCATTGCCGCAAGCACCGGGCTTTCACCTACAATGCGCCCGAAATTCATGGATACCTGAACCTCTTCGCGCAGGTAATCACGCTCGCGTTCAAGCTCCTCTTTTAGACTGGCAATCTCACCATAAGCCTCACGTAATTTAGCTTCACCGCGATTTCGTGCGGTCATGTCCTTGGTGGCCACCAACAGCCGCTTGATACCTCGAGCCTCATCCACTTCGGTGTGGGCCGACATGACGACATCAAATACATCACCACTACTGCCAACCATTTGTCTGGGCACATTCTTCCGATCACCGGCCGCGATGATTTCACGAATGCCGCCATCAAGCTGCTCACGCGAAGTGTCACTCAGAAAGTTCAGAATAGAATGACCAATAACATCCTCTCGACCATAACCAAGTTTTTCCAGCCAGTGATCACTAACATCGGTTATCAGACCCTCGGCATCAATGGTATGCAGCATGGCTGGCGTTGAATGATAGAGGTCTTCATAGCGACGTTCAGCGCGTGCAAGCGCCGATGTCTCAAAAAATACCGCTATGGAGTAAAGATGCGCACCCGCTTCATCATGGATTGCACGCATACGAAATAACAATTCAAGAATTGCACCATCTTTTGCGACGAGTCCAAGTGGCACATGATCCAACTTGCCCGTGCGGCGGAAACCCGGCAAATATTCCTCGCGGCATCGGCGCGCGGATTCCGGCGTAGCAATTTCTTCCGGCCTCTTGCCGCGTAATTCGGCCCCGCTATACCCGGAACGACGCTCCCATTGATCACTGACATCAATAAACCGGCCGTCA
>SMVB01157774.1_pt1 | contig 18446 bp, 15 predicted proteins | sample 2456461 | NCBI WGS metagenome assembly SMVB01 (sample SAMN11095934, study PRJNA526329) | marine sediment metagenome | biome: Marine sediment; feature: Surficial sediment; material: Deep marine sediment; isolation source: Hadal surficial sediment | place: Pacific Ocean | collected 2014-05 | depth...
ACGACGCGCTGGCAGCTCAGTCTGCGCCAGACCTTGTTTCGCTGGGACCAACTCGTCGGGCTGCGCCGGGCAGACAAACTCATCGCCAAAGCCGAAGCCGATCGCGAAGCGGCGCAACAGGATCTGGTCGTTCGGGTAGGACAGAAATATTTCGACGTCCTGGGAGCCGAAGACCGTTTAACTTCAATGCATGCGAACAGACAAGCAATCGCGCGCCAACTCGAACAGGCGAAACAGCGCTTCGAAGTCGGCCTGATCGCGATTACCGATGTACAGGAGTCTCAGGCCGCCTACGATCAGGCCGTTGCAGACGAAATCGGAGCAAAACGAGCGCTGGCGACGTCGCGCGAATTTCTGCGTGAGATCACGGGCGTGTACGTCAGCAATTTGTCGGCTCCCGGCGATGACTTTTCGATGCGCGGCCCAAACCCGGAAAGCGAGAAAAAATGGGTGGACCTGGCGCTTGGCCAGAACCTGACCCTCGTATCGAGTCGGCTCGATGAAAGGCTGGCCAAAGACGAAATCTCTTTTCGCAGGACCGGCCACTATCCGACGATCGAGTTGGTCGCGACCACCGGCAACAGTACCAGCATCTCGGAGCTGGACACCGGATTCGGGTTTCTCGATGCCGACAGCGACTTCGACAGGGACAGCATCGGCATCCAGTTCAGCGTACCTCTCTTTTCAGGGGGCATGACGTCCTCGCGCATTCGCGAGGCCGTATACCTGCACCGCGCCGCTCGTGAACAACTACAACGCGTAACCCGTGAGACAGAGCGACAGACCCGAGATGCGTATCTTGGCGTCTTGTCTGAGATGAGCCGGGTTGAGGCGCTGGAGCAGGCCGTACGGTCGAGCCGCACGGCACTTGAGGCCACCCAGGCCGGATTCGATGTCGGGACGAGAACAATCGTTGACGTACTCGACTCCCAATTCGCGCTATACCGCTCGATTACGCTGTTCTATCAGGCCCGTTACGATTACCTGATGAATCTGCTACGACTCAAACAAGCGGCAGGCAGCCTGCAGATTCAGGACCTCGAGGAAATCGACCTGTGGCTGCACGAACGCAAGACGCCCGAGGAAGTTTTTGCGGCAGAAGCGGCAGCAGCCGCCAGCTAGTCGATTCCGCTAGCTTGCTTCTCCAATCAGCGGTTCGAGCAATTCGAGCAAGCGCTTTAGTGCGCCCCGATTGCGTTGCACAATCTCGAAACCAGCGCCGCCGAGTTCGGCGGCGCGATCCGGGTTTGCAATTAACTCGCCGACCGCCGCCGCGAGTTCTGCCGCATCAGCCACCATCCGGCATCCGCCAAACTCGACAAACATGTCCGCTATCTCCTGGGCGTTGTAAACGTGCGGCCCGCTGACAACGGGTAGCCCCAGCGCAGCCGGCTCCAGCAGATTGTGGCCACCGATCGGTGTCAGGCTACCGCCAACGAATGCGACATCGCTCGCTGCGTAGAAGAGCGGCAACTCTCCCATCGTATCGCCAAGAAATACCTCGGTTGACGCATCGCAAGGCCGTTGTTCTGTGCGCGCAATACAATTGAAGCCTGAGCTATCGACCAGATTTCGCACTGCCTGGAAACGCTCAGGATGCCGCGGCACGAGAATCAGCAGTACATCGGCAAATTGTTGTTGGAGCTTTCGATGCGCGGCCAGGACTTGCTGTTCTTCACCGTCGTGAGTACTGGCCGCGATCCAGACCGGGCGGTCACCGAAAATTCGCCGGCGTAATTCGCGGCCACGCTCGGCTAGATCCGCTGGCAATTCGATATCGAATTTTATGTTCCCAGTCACCCAGGTGCGCACCGGGCTCGCGCCGAGCGAACGAAACCGTTCAGCATCCGCGTCGCTTTGCGCGGCGATGATAATGCCGTGTGACAAGGTGTCCCGAAAAAGCGGCAGGAACCTGCGATAGCTGTCGACGGACCGTGGTGAAATCCTGGCGCTGACGAGAATTAGCGGAATAGCGCGCACGCCACAACCGCGATAAAGATTTGGCCAGATCTCAGTTTCCATGATCAATGCCAATTTCGGGTTTACGGCAGCGTAAAAGCGATCGACGGCAAGCGGCATTTCAAACGGGATATAACAGTGACTCACGGTATCGCCGAACAGCGCCTTGACCCGCTCGGCTCCTGTTGGCGTCACGGTTGTGATCAACATCTTGTGGTGAGGAAAACGATCGCTAATCGCGTGAACCAGCGGCACGGCCGCCTGTACCTCGCCGACCGAAACAGCATGAATCCAGATACATCGCTCGAGCTGCGGATAGCCCAGACCGAAGCGCTGCCCAACCCGGTCTCTATAACTGCGATTGACGACGCCGCGAAAAAACCAGTATCCGGCAACCGGAATTTGCAGTATGTAGATCAGCAGGTTGTAGATGATTCGCACGGAAAACGGGACCTAAGGTGGCCCAATAAGTTGATATCAGCTAGCCGAAGGGCTTCGTCGGCCTCAGGCGCACTTCGAATCGCCGCAGGACAGACAGGTCATACAACCATCCAACATGACAGCGGCGGCCGTGTTGCACTTATTGCACAGTTGGGCGCCTTCAGGATAGCTACTATCCGAGAACGCATCTTGCTGCTTCCTGCGCTCTTCGAATTCGGCGCGCTTCTCGGCGATCAACTTCTCCTGCCTTTCGTCAAGTTTCGGTTTCGTCATAATTCCGATCGAGATCAAGTGCTTTTCTACGACGTAGCCCAATTCGGCAATAATCGACGGCATGAACTTCCCGCCGGGCTGCCAATAGCCACCACGAGGATCGAAGACGGCCGTCAACTCGTCAACCAGAAACACGACATCGCCGCCCTTGCGGAACACGGCAGAAATAATGCGTGTCAGAGCGACAATCCATTGATAGTGGTCGAGGTTCTTCGAGTTAATAAAAATCTCGAAGGGTCGGCGCTTCTCGTGCTCCGTGCCTTGATTCAAAACGATGTCGTTAATCGTGATGTACATCGCATGATCCGAAATCGGCGTCTTGACTTTGTACGTCGAGCCGATGAGCACCTCGGGCCGCTCAAGCTTCTCGTGCATCCGAATGACTTCCGCACGATCGCCGCCGCCCTCTCGCTTATAGTCAGGCTTGGTCGCTTTTTCCTCTGCTGCTGAACGGCCGATCGTGTAGCCGACGATTTTTTTATCTATTTTGATCATTATTTACTCAAAATTTTCCGTAGTAGCCTTCTTTCAGGGCATCAAACAGGTTGGCGGCCGTATGCACCTCGCCGTCGTATTCGAGTTCCTCATCGCCTTTGAGATCGACGGTCGAGCCATCGGCAAGTTCGAAGGTATACGTCGTATTCTTCAGGTCTTTTTCCTTGACCAGCACGCCCTGAAACGCCTCCGGGTTGAAGCGGAATGTCGTGCACCCCTTCAGGCCCTGCTCGTAGGCATACAGGTAAATATCCTTGAATTTCTCATAGGGATAGTCGGTCGGCACATTGGCGGTTTTGGAAATCGATGAATCTATCCACTTCTGTGCTGCGGCCTGAATATCGACATGCGCCTTCGGCGATACGTCCTCAGCGGTGATGAAGTAGTCGGGCAAGCTATTCTCTCCCTTGCCATCGTCGCTCTCGTCCGCCGTTACATTCTTGTTTACAAGGTCTCGGTACGCCAGCATCTCGAACGAATAGACGTCAATCTTTTCCTTGGTTTTCCTGCCCGGACGAATCACGTTGCGAAAATAGTGGTGCGCAAAACTCGGCTCGATGCCGTTGCTGGCATTATTTGCCAATGACAAGGAAATAGTGCCCGTCGGCGCGATCGAGCTGTGGTGTGTGAATCGCGCGCCCAGCTCCGCCAACTCATCGACGAGTTCGGGTGCCTCGGCGGCCACTCGCTGCATGTACCGGCTATACCGCGCATGCAAAATACGGCCTGGAACTTTGTCGCCTACCTGATAACCGTCGTCCTTCATCTCCGGCCGCTTGCGCAGCATTTCTTCGGTAACCTCGAACTGCTCGCTCATGATCGGCGCAGGACCTTTTTCCTTCGTTAGTTCCAGGCACTCCTCCCAACCGGCCAACGCCAGTTGTCGTGACACCTCTCCGGTAAATTTCACCGCGGCGTCATCGCCATATATCATGCGCTGCATCGTGATCGCCGAGCCAAGGCCCAGGAACCCCATGCCGTGACGCCGCTTTCTGCGAATCTCGTTGCGCTGCTGGGGTAGCGGCAAGCCATTGATTTCAACCACATTATCGAGCATGCGCGTGAAAATCTTGACGACTTTCCGAAACCCGTCCCAGTCAAATCGTGCCTCTTCGGTGAACGGATCAAAAACGAAGCGGGTCAGATTTATCGAGCCCAGCAAACACGAACCGTACGGCGGCAATGGCTGCTCGCCGCAGGGATTGGTCGCACGAATGTTTTCGTCGAACCAGTTGTTGTTCATCTCGTTGACCTTGTCGATCAACACGAACCCGGGTTCCGCGAAGTCATAGGTCGACGCCATGATCAAATCCCACACGCGGCAGGCCGGCAAGGTCTTGTAGATTTTGCAGGCAACCAGCCCCTGAGCGTTGGTCGCGTAATCGCCTGGTTCAGGCCATTCTCGCCACACAAATTGCGTCTTATCGCTGGTATCGAGGTTTTCGTCATCAACCTCTCTTTGCGTCACCGGAAACGCCAGGCTCCAGTCGCCCTTATTGACCACGGCCTGCATAAACTCATCGGTCACCAACAATGAGAGATTGAACTGTCGCAGTCGTCCATCTTCGCGCTTGACCCGGATGAACTCCATGACGTCCGGATGACCGACGTCGAATGTCCCCATCTGCGCGCCGCGGCGTCCACCGGCCGACGACACCGTGAAACACATCTTGTCGTAGATATCCATAACGACAGCGGCCCGGACGTGTACGCCCCGGCACCGGTTACATACGCGCCTTTCGGCCTCAGGGTCGAGAATTCGTAGCCGATGCCGCACCCTGCTTTGAGCGTCAATCCGGCTTCATGTACTTTGTTGAGGATATTGTCCATCGAATCGCCGACGGTACCCGATACGGTGCAATTAATTGTTGAGGTTGCTGGTTTGTGATCCTGAGCCCCGGCGTTCGACACGATACGGCCAGCCGGTATCGCTCCGCTTCGCAACGCCCACAGGAATTCCTCGTAATACTGTTCGCGCTTTGACTCAATCTCGACATCGGCCAGCGCCCGGGCAACACGCTGATACGTGCCATCGATCGACTCGTCGATCTTCTGACCGTCTTTAGCGGTCAATCGATATTTCGCATCCCAAATATCGATTGACGCTGGCTGAAACTCTATTTCGGTGACTGCGTGCGTATCCAGATGAACGGCAGACTTCATTGCCTTTTTTTCTCCCCTAGCTCCTTGGTGGAGTCCCCAATACTGCTTTTTTATCTACATTTATCAGAGAAAAAGCTGCCCGCTCGCCGCGCGTGTGTTTTCACGCAGCGAGTGCCAGAATTGGCCTCTTTTCCTTCGTTGATCGGACACAAGATGTTGTGTCCTAACGCCCTCAAGATTAGGCCCGAAGGGGTCGACTGTCAAGGTTTTCACACAAATTCATAGAAAGGTTTTTAGCTTATAGATTCAATGACTTATCGATTCTTTATTAGTAAGTGCTTTAAATACATAGGGAAAAAAAAGCGACTTTCCTAAAAATCTCTATCCACTATATATAGTGGCATTAAGTGAAACAGATAAAACGCGCAAGATCACCGGAAACAGGCCTTCCACACGGCTTATTTCTCGCCTTAAATCGCGTTTTTCCGCTCCTTTTTGGCCATTTCGAGGAGTGTTGCGCGCTGTCTTGAGGTGCGGCGCAGGAGGAACTTTCGCGGCTGTTACAGTGTCGATCACAGTGGACTTATAATAAGTGCCTGAACAACAAAAGAGACGATCGATGACAATGAAAATTAAGATGTTATTCGCCGGCTGGCTGTTAATTTTCGCCTCCGCCAGCATTGCGGAACTGCCTGGCAGCATCAATGGTGAGGCACTGCCCAGTCTTGCGCCGCTCGTCGAGCAAGTGTCGCCGGCGGTCGTCAATATTCGAGTCAGTCAAACGGTGATGCAGCACTCGCAATTCGGCGATGATCCGTTCCGCCGCTTTTTCGGTCTGCCGGAATCCCGGCGAGGAACGCGCGAAGTCGCCAGCGCCGGCTCCGGCGTCATCGTCGATGCCGCGCGTGGTTTCATTCTGACCAATCACCATGTCGTGCACAACGCAGACAAAATTCAGGTATTCCTGATCGACGGCAAGGTCCTCGATGCCGAGGTCGTAGGGTCAGACGCGGCGACGGACATCGCAGTACTCAAAGTCAACGCGACAGGTCTGGTCGAAATGCCGATCGGGGACTCGGCCGCCGTGCGCGTCGGTGATTTCGTTCTGGCGATCGGCAATCCGTTTGGGCTGGGCCATACCGTGACCTCTGGCATCGTTAGCGCGCTGGGTCGCAGCGGCATCAGCAGAGACGGCTATGAGGACTTTATTCAGACGGACGCTTCAATCAATCCGGGCAATTCCGGCGGTGCGCTGGTCAACATGCGCGGCGAACTCGTCGGCATCAACTCGGCCATTATCAGCCGGTCCGGAGGCAATGTAGGCATTGGTTTCGCGGTACCAACGAAGATCGCCAGCTCGATCATGAATCAGATCCTCGATTTCGGCGAAGTTCGCCGCGGCCTGCTCGGCGTCACAATTAGCGCAATAGATGCGGAAGTGGCCAGGGCTCTCAACGCGTCTGTCGATAGCGGCGCCCTCATCACAATGATTGAGTCCGGCTCCGCCGCTGAAGATTCGGGGCTGCGAGTCGATGACATCATTATCGGCGTCAATAACAAGGTAATTTCGGACGCGTCCGGCTTGCGTAATGCGATCGGCCTGATGGGATCCGGCGACGAGGTGGGCATCGAGTACATTCGTAATGGCGACACGCAAACCACCACCGCCATCCTCGGCCAACAACTGATTGCCCGCAGCGACGGTACGGTCATTCATCCCGGACTGGCCGGCGCGCGCTTCGGTGCCTCGCCGTCGAGCAACGGTAACGGCGTTGCCGTCACTGCGGTCGAGCCCGGAAGCATTGCTGCCCAACGCGGTCTGCGCAGCGGCGACGTGATTATCCAGGTCAATCGGCGCACAGTTCGAAACCTTCAGCAGCTCACCGAGATCGCACGTGAAAACCGAATTCTGTTCTTGCTGGTGCGGCGCGGCGACCGCGCCTTGATGCTGCAGATTCGCTAGCCGGGAGCGACCTCTGCCAGTTCCCTGGCGCGCGCATAGAAACACCGAATATCGCCGTCACACGCACGCAGCAGGCGCCGAAACTCCGGCAAGCGGCCGTGATACAGGATCAGTGATGCCAGCCGCGCGTTGTTGAGCCCGGCCCGCAGCCAATTCGGTCTGGCATCGCCCGACTTTTCGAATTCGACGTTCAGATCCGCTGTCAGTCGCTCCAGGCGGTGCTGCTTGCGCGATCGTTTTTGCTCGACGCCGGATTGCGACGAATAAATCTCGTCAAGGTCACTACGCGCTGCCGCGACGATCTGCATGAGTCGCTGGCGCAATTGCCGCCGTTCACGATACGCCTCAGCGCCCGGACCGGGCTCTCGGCTCGCCAGCCATCGCTCGATGCCTATTTCCTCAACCGCCGTCGCGAACGATTCGTTAAACCCCGAATCGCCTTTGACGTACAGGAGTTGATGCGCCAATTCGTGGAACATGACAGCGACGAGGCCGACGTCATCCCAACGCATCATCGTATTCAGCACCGGATCGCTGAATTTTCCGAGCGTGGAATACGCCGCGACCCCTCCGACCGCGACGTCATAACCTTGCTGCTCGAGTTTTGCAGCTTGCCGCTGCGCCGCCTGTTCGGAAAAATAGCCCCGGTAGTTCACACATCCGGCGACGGGGAAGCACCAGCGTTTCGCACTTAGTGAGAACTCCGGCGCCGCAACGACATTCCAGACTACGTACTCACGCTCGATATCCGCATAACTTCGGTAGCTGTCGTTGTCCGGGAGCCCGAGTTTAGCGATTGAAAATATCCTGGCGTCCTGGACGAGCTGCAGTCGCCTGACCAGCTCCGCCGGTGTCGCCTGGGCGTTGATGAGAGCGTCGATCGACTCGCTCGTTCTCATCAACTCGAGCTGGCCGCGCGCTGCCTGCAGGTAATAGCAGCCGGCAAGAGACACCAAAAGACCGGTGGCGATGGCTGCCTGGACGAGTCTGCGATTGAACATCGAAATCATGAAGTCTCTGTTTGCTAGAATCGCCCCATGCAAGTGTACCTCGTCGGTGGTGCTGTTCGTGACGAACAGCTTGGGATTCCTGTCAAAGAACGGGATTGGTGCGTCGTGGGTTCAACGCCTGACGAACTCATTGGCAAAGGCTACAAACAGGTCGGCAAAGACTTTCCGGTGTTCTTGCATCCGGAGACCGGTGAGGAATACGCGCTCGCACGAACCGAACGCAAGACTGCAGCCGGTTATCAGGGCTTCGCGTTCAACACGTCACCCGAGGTCACCATCGAGGACGACCTGAGCCGGCGGGATTTTACGTTCAACGCGATGGCCAGGGACGACGATGGTCAGATTATCGACCCCTACGGCGGCATGCGGGATATTGAGCGTCGCCTGATCCGGCACGTCTCCGACGCATTCGTCGAGGATCCTGTGCGTATCCTTCGCGCTGCGAAGTTTGCGGCCAGATTTGCCAGTCTAGGTTTTCGCATTGCCCCGGAAACCCGCGACCTGATGCGGCAGATCGTCACCGACGGCGAAGCGGATGCACTCGTACCGGATCGCGTCTGGAAGGAAACCGAAGCTGCACTCACCGGCCCCAACCCGCGCCTTTACTTTGAGGCGCTACGAGCTTGTGGTGCGTTGCGGATCGTGTTTCCGGAAGTTGACGCATTGTTTGGTGTGCCACAGCCCGCCAAATGGCACCCCGAAATCGACACCGGGCTGCACACGATGTTGGTTGTCGACGAGGCCGAAAAACTCAGCGACGATCTGGAGGTCCGATTTGCAGCCCTCGTCCATGATCTTGGTAAGGGCACGACCAGACTCGCCGATCTGCCTTCGCACCCGGATCACGAACGGCGCGGCAAAACACTCATCAAGAACATGGCGCAGCGCCTGCCTTTGCCGCGCGCTTGCCGCGACCTGGCGATCATCGTTGCGGAGTATCACACCCATTGCCACCGGGCTTTTGAATTGAAGGACGCCACCATCGTCAAGGTTCTCGAGAAGACGGATGCGTTTCGCCGCCCGCAGCGTTTCGAACAATTTTTGTTAGCCTGCGAAGCGGACGCGCGGGGCCGAACCGGACTGGAGAATTGTGACTACGCCCAGGCCGACCACCTGCGATCCGCGTTCGCAGCCGCATCGTCGGTGGACGCCGCAGGCATCGCCAAGGACACCGAAGATGCACGGATTCCGGACGCCCTCAGAAAAGCGCGCATCCACGCGATCCGCAAGCTCAGTAAACGACCAGCAAAATGACGGCCGCGAGCGCGAGCCGATAGATTGCGAACGGCAACAGTCCGATCCGGCTGACGAAACGCATGAAAAACTCGATGCTCAGGTAGGCCACGATCCCGGCTACCAGAGCTGCGACCCCGAGCTGTCCCCAGGCAACGACGACATCCGAGCGCAGCAGCAAGAAGAGCTGGTAGGCCGTTGCGAGAAGAATGACCGGGACTGCAAGCAGAAACGAAAAGCGCGCAGCGTCCTTGCGCTCGAAGCCCAGTGCCATCGCCGCGGTGATGGTCACACCGGATCGGGACGTACCGGGCACCAGCGCAAGCGCCTGCGCACAACCGATAATGAGCGCGTCTTTAATGCGAAACCCGGACATTTTGCGGCTGCGTCGCCCAAATCGATCGGCCAGAATCATCAATACCGCATAAGCCGACAGGGTAACCACGATAACGGATGGGTCGCGCAGATTGGTCTGGATCCAATCGGCGAGCATAAGACCGGTAATCGCGGCCGGGATCGTGCCCAACGCAATGCCGAGCGCCATGCGCGATTCGAGCGAGTTGACGTTCCCGCCAAGCACCTGCATTCCACCGCGCAATAAGTCGCGGATGTCGGTTCGGAAAAATATCAGGACGGCGCCAAGCGACCCGAAGTGCACGGCGACATCGAAAGCAAGGCCCTGGTCTGCCCAGCCGAAAGCGGCCGGCACGAGCACGAGGTGCCCGGAACTCGAGATCGGCAAAAACTCGGTCAGGCCCTGAACAATGGCAAGCACGATGGCTTGAAATCCGGTCATAACCGAGCTCGCATGTCTGTCCTGAAATTCATAAGGATGCTGTCCTGTCCCCTGAATCGAATGCGCCTGGCCGCGTAATCGGCCCGCGGCTCAATCCCAGGCACTTGAAGTTCTCGCCCATTTCTTCAGGGAGCGTAAGTAATTTAACCTGCCCGGACAATTCAATTTGCGCCGCGACCGGCAAATCCGAGAAGTTGGCCAGTTCGAGATCCAATCCACCGCCGATCAGGAAACGCGCTTGTGGGACGAAGCCGGCGACTTCGAGACCGTTATCGACCGCGGCGGTGGCCACGGACGAAAAATCGACCCAGGCCGTCAAATCCTGAATCCCCGGCAAAATATACGGGTCCTGATGCACATGGTGACGAAAATGACATCGCAACCAGCCGCCCGCGCGCTCTGCGGCGTAATAGTCCCGACGGCTGACGCCGTAGTCGAACAGCAGGACCATGCCATGGCTAAGCGCGCCGGCGACACTCTCGATCCATTGCGGCGCGGCCGTACACACTTCTGACACATAGCCTTCCGGCAACGGTCGCTGCAAATCCGTCTCGATTGCCGCCACAGCGGCGATCAGGTACTCCGGAGCCTCGCGTTCCTCCGCAACGAAATTACCGTCCTCGACGGCCACGCAGAGCTGGGCGATCCCGTCGGCTGTGCGCACGAACCGCTCCACCGGCAGCGCATCAAGCACTTCATTGGCTACGATGACGCCTGCGAAATCCTGCGGGAGTTGATCGATCCAGACAACTCTTTCGATGAGATCAGGAATCTCGTCCCGCAGTAGCGACGCTTGCCGCCGGGCTAAGTCTGCAGAGACTTCCAGTATCAGGTACTTATCCGGCACGGCGTTGAGCTCAACGAGTTTGCGCAGAATATCGATCACCAGCCGGCCACTGCCTGCGCCGAATTCGAGTATCGACGGATTATCGACCTGCGTGAGGATCGCCGCACACTGCCGCGCAAGCACCCTGCCGAAAACAGGCGATACTTCCGGGGCCGTAATAAAGTCTCCCGCCGCACCAAATTTCGTGGCACCCGCGCTGTAATAGCCTAAGCCCGGCGCGTACAGGGCAAGGTGCATATACTCGGCGAAGCTGATTCGCCCCCCCGCGCCGGCGATTTCGTTGCGGATATGGTCCGCAACGACGACGCAATGTGCTTTGCTTTGTGCATCCGGCACGGGAAGCAATAATTTCGTTTGTGGTTGCATAAGGCGGTCAAAGTCTTTCAGAATGCTGTCTTTATATCTTGAAGGATTGTCGATGTCGTCACCAAACAATCTCGACGGCAAGGTTGCACTGATTACCGGTGCCGCGCGCCGTATCGGCGCCGCAATCGCGACGACGCTGCATGCCGACGGCGCGCGCGTCGCGATCCATTACCGCGAGTCCTCTGACGCGGCCGCGGCTTTGGCGCAGGAACTCAACGTGAAGCGCGCTGACTCGGCGGCGACGTTCAAGGCCGACCTCAGCGAAATTCCGGCGCTGACCGGACTGGTCGATGAAATCGTTGGCTGGAGCGGCCGCCTCGATATTCTGGTCAACAACGCGTCCAGCTTTTATCCGACACAGCTCGGCGAAATCACGGCAGCACAATGGGACGATCTGGTCGGCAGCAATCTAAAGGCACCGCTGTTCTTGTCTCAGGCTGCGTTACCCCAGCTGCGCAAGGCGTCCGGCGTGATCATCAATATTGTCGACATTCACGCGCAACGGCCACTCAAGAACCACTCTGTCTATGGATCGGCCAAGGCGGGCCTTGCGATGCTGACCCGGTCACTCGCCAAGGACCTGGCGCCGGACGTGCGCGTCAACGGTGTATCCCCCGGCGCCATCCTCTGGCCCGAAAACGACATGGGCGAGAAGCTCAAGGACTCGATTCTCAAGCAGATTCCGCTCGATCGTGCGGGCAAACCCGACGACGTGGCAGGGTGTGTACTCTATCTCGTTAGAGATGCCAGCTATGTGACCGGGCAGATCATTGCAGTCGATGGTGGGCGGTCGCTCGGCTGGTAGCTGTTGGTTCTACAAAACCACGCTAACGCGAGTTAATGGCCGGCTGGCTGCCGCAAATGCCCGCCAATGTTCAGCCAGCGTTTTGCCTGATACCGGGTGAATAAGCTCGGGCGCAAGCTCGGAAAAAGGCCGCAATACGAAGTCGTAGTCGAGGATGTCAGCGCGCGGCAGACGCAGCGGCGGCTCGTCCAGGATCAGGTCATCGACCATCAGCAAGTCGATATCCAAAGCCCGGGACGAGAGCTGTTCTTCGTCACGATGCCGCCCGGCCAACTCGTGGATCTGCTCTATTTGCTCGTGAATAGCGGCCGGCTGGTCGTCGGATTCCATCGCAGCAACCAGGTTCAGGAATTCAGGGCCATCGAATCCCACCGCCGCGCTCCGATAGACCTCTGAAAATCGCAGCTCACCGTATCGAATCCTTAGCTCCCGCGCCGCCAGCCGAAGATTGCTTTCGGGATCGATGTTACTGCCAAGCCCGAGGTAGACCGTCGCCATTTAGCTTAACTCTGGTCCGGCGGCGTGCCGCGTTCGATGAGTACACCAACATCCCGAGCGCCGCGAATCGCGCCGGGTTTGTTGACTCGCACGCGCACCCAGGACACATCGAACTCATCGAGAATGAGACCCGCGATATTCTCCGCCAGTGTCTCGACGAGCTTAAAACTCGATTCACCAACGAACTGCTGTATTCGCTTGGAGACGAGTTTGTAGTTGAGCGTGTCGTCAACGCTATCGGTTTTGGCCGCTTTGCGAATATCGGCCGACATGTCGAGATCGATTGCCACGGTCTGGAGAATCTTGCGCTCCCAGTCCCAAATGCCGATGACCGTTTCGACCCGCAGATCGTGTAAGAAAATTATATCCATGCCTTAGTGCTGTCCCGGTGCTGTTAGCGTATCCAGTGACCAGCGTGCTCGCGCGCCGATCTCATTGGCCGATTTCGCGTCAGCGAGTCGCAACGCCCCGACGATCGCGATCATCGCGCCATTATCGGTGCAAAACTCCGTCCGCGGGTAGTAAACGCGGCCTTCGAACCGGGCCACCATATCTGCGCGCAGTAACTTGTTGGCCCCGACTCCGCCGGCGACGACAATGCGCTCGAGACCTTCCTGCTTCGCCGCCCGTAGCGCCCGAGTGACCAGTGTGTCGATTGCCGCACGCTGAAAGGACGCAGCAATATCGGCGCGGCAGGCCTCCAGAGTGCCCGCCGCGTTCGCTTTTTTGACTTCGAGCATCACGGCAGTCTTGAGGCCACTGAAACTGAAATCCAGCCCCGGCCGGTTGAGCATTGGCCGAGGAAACCTGAACGCGTCATCGTCGCCATCTTGCGCAAGTGCAGCCAATGCCGGCCCGCCCGGATAGCCCAGGCCAAGCAATTTGGCCGTCTTATCGAACGCCTCGCCAACCGCATCATCGAGCGTCGTTCCAAGGACCTCATATTCCCCGAGAGCCTGCACTGCAATCAGCATGGTGTGGCCGCCGGACACGAGTAGCGCGAGGAACGGAAACTCCGGGGGAGCGTCTTCGAGCATTGGCGCCAGTAAATGTCCTTCCATATGATGCACAGCGATGACGGGGCAGCCCCAGGCCAGCCCCAGACCGTTAGCCAGTCCGCCACCAACCATCAGAGCGCCAACGAGGCCCGGGCCCGCGGTGTAGGCGATGGCATCGGGCTTTTCGATGCCGGCAGCGGCCAGAACCTGCGCTATCAATGGCAGCAGGCAACGAATATGGTCACGTGAGGCGATCTCCGGCACGACTCCGCCATACACGGCATGCAGGTCGATTTGACTGTGGAGGGCGTCCGCGACGAGGCCTCGCTCAGTGCTATATACCGCAACGCCGGTCTCGTCACAGCTGGTTTCAACGCCTAGGATGTTCATAGGCCGCGCATAATACCGTACCTTGAGGCTTGGATTTGTTCCAAATCTATCGTTATAATACGCGGCTCAGTCCCGGCCCTGTGCCGGGTTTCTTTATGTTTGCCAGAACAGACCATAAATCGTATGCCAAGTGTCCGTATAAAAGAGAATGAATATTTCGACGCCGCGTTGCGTCGTTTCAAGCGTGCCTGTGAAAAAGCCGGAGTCCTGACGGAGTTACGTCGTCGCGAGTATTACGAAAAGCCGACGCAAGAGCGCAAGCGCAAGAAAGCTGCTGCGGTCAAACGACATCTGAAGAAAATTTCCCGCGAAGAATCCAAGCGCAAGCGCCTCTACTAGTTGCCCCCCGCTTCGTACCTGCGGAGCCAAGCCATGTCCCTGAAAGTTCAAATCACAGACGATATGAAGTCTGCCATGAAGGCCGGTGATAAAGACCGGCTCAAAGTCGTGCGACTCATGATGGCTGCCATCAAGCAAGTGGAGATCGATCAACGGATCGAACTCGACGACGCCGCCGTTTTGGGCGTGCTCGATAAGATGGTCAAACAGCGCCGCGATTCAGTCGAACAATTCCAAAATGGAAATCGACAGGATCTGGCCGACATCGAGTTGGCCGAGATAGTCGTTCTCGAGCACTACCTGCCAGAACAGTTAAGCGATGCTGAACTGGATACGCTGGTCGATGACGCCATTAGCTCGACCGGTGCCGAAAGCATCCGCGACATGGGCAAGGTCATGGGGATCATCAAGGCTAAAGCAGCAGGTCAGGCCGATATGGGTGCCGTCGGCGCCAAGGTCAAGGCGCGCCTCGGTTAAGGCTGGCGCATCGCGCCGAATCAACTATGCTAGTCGAATGATTCCTCAGGATTTCATTGACGATCTGATCGCCCGAGCCGATGTCGTTGAAATCATTGGCCGACGCATTCAGCTCAAGAAAGCGGGCCGTGAATTCAAAGCCTGCTGCCCGTTTCACGACGAAAAGACACCGTCTTTCACGGTCAGTCCGTCCAAGGGCTTTTACCACTGTTTCGGCTGCGGCATGCACGGCACTGCGATCGGATTCCTGATGGAGTACGACCACCTGAGCTTTGTCGAGGCCATAGAGAGCCTGGCCGGCACGATGGGCGTGGACGTTCCGCGGGACCAGACCGATCGCCCCGCCCGCCGCTACGACGAATTGTTTTCTCTGATGACCAGCGTCGAGCGGCACTGGCAGAGCTGTTTGCGCAACACACCGATCGCGGTCGACTATCTCAAGAAAAGAGGCATCGACGGCAATACGGCCAAGCGATTTGGCATCGGATTCGCACTAGACAGCTGGAGTGACGTCCTCGACAAATTTGGCAAAACCCCCGAGGCCGCTGAGCGTCTGTTGGCAACCGGCCTTATCATTCGCAAAGACAACGGCAAACACTACGATCGATTCCGCGGCCGCATCATGTTTCCTATTCGAGACGCGCGCGGCCGCACGATTGGTTTCGGCGGGCGCGCAATAGGCGATGGCGAACCGAAATATCTAAATTCGCCGGAAACCGTACTGTTTCACAAGGGCCGCGAACTGTACGGCCTGTATGAGTCGCGGCAGGCCTTACGGCAGATCGAACACATCGTCGTTGTCGAGGGTTATATGGACGTCGTCGGCCTGGCGCGTCATGGCATCGATTTTTCCGTCGCGACGCTGGGCACTGCCACAACATCGGATCATCTCAATCTCCTTTTCCGGCTGACGGAGAACGTGGTTTTTTGCTTTGACGGGGACCGCGCCGGTAAAGCGGCGGCGTGGCGCGCTTTGGAAAACTCGCTGCCACAGATTCGCGAGGGCCGCCAGATCCGTTTCGTGTTTCTTCCGGACGGGCACGACCCCGACTCCTACGTCAATGAATTCGGGTCGGACGGGTTTGTTGCGGCGGTTGACTCGGGTGTCGCCCTTTCTGATTTTCTGATCGGGGAGCTCGCCAGCCAGGTGGATATGGCCACTGTGGACGGCAAGGCTCGGCTCGCGGAACTCGCGAAGCCTTTGATCAACAAGATCCCCCCGGGCGTCTACCGCGAACTGCTCATTGACAGCCTCGCCGGCACAGTGGGCCTGACCGCCGCAAAACTTGAGAAATTAATCGGGCAGGCGCAGCAGAACAGCCACCGGACAACCGCGCGCTCCACCACTTCGATTCGCGGACGCCGCAGTTCGGCCGGTGCCGGCCGGCCGTCTGTCGTACGGCATGCAATTACGTTGCTGCTCAATCATCCCAAGGCCAGCGGCAAACTCGATATCGACAAGCTGGCGGATATCGAGCGTCCTGGCATCAGGCTTTTGCACGACCTCATTGAAACGGTTCAAAGCGAACCCAATATAACGACCGCAGGATTGCTGGAGCGATGGCGGCACCATGACGAGGGCCGCCACCTGGGAAAACTTGCCGCCCTGGAGGTACCGGTTGAGGATGAATTCGACCCGGAGGCTGAGCTCGAGGCATGCCTCGACCAGCTGGTTATTGCAGGGCGACGGGACCGTATCGATTTTTTGATTGAAAAACAGCGAGTTAGCTCGCTGACTGATGAAGAAAAGGCCGAATTCAGACAGCTCTCGTAGGCGCGGCGTCAGCCGAAGATTGAGCACAAATGTTCGGAATTTCTAGCTAGAGATCTATCTAAACAGTATACTTACTCGTTTGTATCTTTTACTTGGAGGTCGTTCCGTCTTGAGCGAAAAACGTGCAGTGGTCGGCGGCAATAAGAAAGCCCAGCAACTCAAGGACTTGATTGCCCGCGGCAAAGAACAAGGTTATTTGACCTATGCAGAGGTCAATGACCATCTACCGAACGACATAGTTGATCCGGAACAGATCGAAGATATCGTTAACATGATTAACGATATGGGTATCACGGTGTATGAAAAAGCACCGGACGCCGAATCGATCCTATTGTCCGATGCCGCTGTGTCGAACGACGACGATGCTGCGGAAGAAGCAGAAGCGGCGCTGGCCAGCGTCGATGCAGAGTTTGGCCGCACGACGGATCCAGTTCGCATGTACATGCGCGAAATGGGCACGGTCGAGCTGTTGACGCGACAGGGCGAGATCGAGATTGCCAAGCGCATCGAAGACGGCCTGAACCAGGTGAAATGGCACATGTCGCAATTTCCACCGACGATCGGCCGGCTGCTCGAAGTAGCGGCTGCGGTTCTCGCAGGTGACACGCGGATGCAGGACTTTGTGGTCGGCTTCATCGATCCGAACGAACCGGATGAGATCAAACCGCCGGTACCTAAATCGGACGATGACGATGAAGTTGTCGATACCGGCCCCGACCCGGATGAGGTCAAAGCTCGCGTCAAAGTTATTCGCCGCTTGTACAAGCGGGTCGTGGCCAACATTGAGAAGTACGGTTTCAAAGACAAGAAAACAATCAAGGCCCAGACCGATCTCGCCAACCAATTGATGGAACTGAAGCTTGCACCGAAGCTGTTTGACTTGCTGGTCAGAAATCTGCGCGGCATCGTTTCTATAATTCGCAGCCAGGAACGCCTGATCATGCAGATTTGCGTCCGGGATGCGCGCATGCCGCGTAAAGACTTCCTGTCGAGCTTCCCCAAGAGCGAGACGGATCTCACCTGGATCGAAAAGCACATCCGCGCCAAGCGCAAGCACTCATCCACGCTGGCCAAGCTCCGGGACGATATTCTTCGCGGGCAACGAAAACTGATTGGAGTCGAGGATCTGACTCGCCTCACGATCGTCGAAATCAAGGAAATCAATCGGCAGATGTCGATTGGCGAAGCCAAGGCACGCCGCGCGAAGAAAGAAATGGTGGAAGCGAACTTGCGACTCGTTATTTCTATCGCCAAGAAATACACCAACCGTGGCCTGCAATTTCTCGATCTGATCCAGGAAGGCAACATTGGATTGATGAAGGCTGTGGACAAGTTCGAGTATCGCCGTGGCTACAAGTTCTCGACCTACGCGACCTGGTGGATTCGCCAGGCCATCACCCGTTCGATCGCCGACCAGGCGCGGACCATCCGCATCCCGGTCCACATGATCGAGACGATGAGCAAGCTGCGCAACGTCACCAAGAAGCTGATCCAGGCCAAGGGCCGCGAGCCCACGATCGAGGAGGTCGCCGAGGCCGCCGAGGTGTCGGTCGAGGAGGCCAAGCGGGTGATGAAGATCAGCAAGCACCCGATCTCGCTCGACCGTCCGATCGGCGAGTCGGACGACTCGTACTTCGGCGACTTCATCGAGGACGACGCGGTCGAGTCACCGGTGGTGG
>SMVB01266738.1_pt1 | contig 18444 bp, 18 predicted proteins | sample 2456461 | NCBI WGS metagenome assembly SMVB01 (sample SAMN11095934, study PRJNA526329) | marine sediment metagenome | biome: Marine sediment; feature: Surficial sediment; material: Deep marine sediment; isolation source: Hadal surficial sediment | place: Pacific Ocean | collected 2014-05 | depth...
ATTGAACCAGCTTATGTTCCGGTTCCCGGCCGCGCACGAAGTCTTCCGAATCTTCGTATTCCGCATAGATCGATATCCCGGTCTCACGCCCGCCCACCAGAAAAGGTATGTTGATTTCGCCGGTCACATTATTTTTGTCGTAACGGCCGCCGGTATAACTGATAGAACCGTTCATGCCGTCAGCCGCCGTCAATCCTTCACCTAAGGTGGTCTTGGGATAGAAGTTCAACAGACCACCGATCCGGCCCGCACCGTAAATGGCCGGCGTCGGACCGCGAATGATTTCTATGCGCGCGGTCGCGCCCACCGGCAGGGGGAAGAAGCCGTTATTGGTGACCCGTTTGAAGCCGCGGAAATAATTGTCGCCACGCTGGCCACGAACGCTGATGACGCCGGGAACCCCGAAGAAACTGCCGCCAAACGTGCCCGGCACCGTGGTGATAAAGTCATCGATATCTTGGATCGAATAGCGCTCCATGGTGGTGTCGCTGATCACGCTGATCGACCGCGGCGTTTCCACAAGAGCCCGGTTAAGACCGAACACCGATTCAGTTTGCTGTTCTTCAAGCAACCCGACCGGATCGACAATGACGATCATTTCCTCGATACCGGAAGGCGGCGCTTCGTCTTCTTCGGTTTCGTCGTCTTGCGCTTGCGCTTGATATGAAGCGAAAGCCAAAGCGAAAGCGGCGATGCCGCCCAACAAAAATGACCGCGCGCCCGAAAGGCGTTGCGAAAATGAAAAAAGCTGACTTGGATCGCGCCACTCAATTGGCGACATGATTGGCGACGTGCTCGACGTATTGCTCATTTTGAGATCCCCCTGATCTTTTCAGACGTAGACCGCCTAACTCCCCGATCAACAATGTAACACGCGGCTCTCATCCCTGCCCGAAATCAATGCCAACGCGCCCTTGCTTAATCGTTTAAGGATAGTGCCGAGACGAAGTGCCAAGAGAACGGCCCTAGAGTCAAGTCCTGTCGAACCGATTAAACAACGCCAGCCAGAACAGACAAACGCGCAAAAGCCCACTTTTCCGCCATTGAGTGACGCGATCCGAGCCTTTTTTATCGGGTATCGGACGATGCTTTTCTTAACGACCCTCTGGTCACAAGACGCATATCCAGGGACATGTTTACCTGGGGCGCATCGTCACCCGTGATCCGTCGAATGAGCAGCGCGGCGGCCTCGGTTCCCAGTTTCGAGAACGGCTGGCGCACGGTCGCCAGACCGGGAATGGAAAAGCGCGCCCACGGGATATCGTCAAAACCGACAACGGAAACATCCTGCGGCACAGAGCGGCCGAGTTCATGTAGGGCGCGCATCACACCGATCGCGATAAAATCATTGCCGCAAACGATAGCACTCACTTCAAGATCACCCAGCCGTGCGCGCGTCTCGTTTGACAGATCGATCGAGAATGCATTCTCGACTTCCCATTCGACCTGCGCCTTACCATCAAGATGATCGACGAAACCGTCACGTCTTAGCTTTGCACTCGATAATGATTGGGGGCCGACGATCATTCCAATGCGCTTATGGCCCAATGAAAGGATGTGGTCACTTAAGAGTCTGCCGCCGGAATAATAATCGGAAGAGATTGTATCGTAATTTGGTAGCGGCCGATCAACCACCACAATGGGAACATCGATACGGTATTCCGACAAACTGTCATGCTCCGTTGCCGGACACCAAATAAGTCCCTCCACCCCGCGGCTGATAAGATCTTCAGCTCCCTCGCGCTCAATATCTTCATTCTCTTCGGAGTCCACCAGGAATACGGCATAACCGGCACGGCGCGCCGCACTTTGCACCACTTGCGCCAATTGGGGGAAGTAGGGGTTTTTAAGGTCGGGCAGAATCAAACCGATTGATAAGGTCTGTCCTGTTCGTGTGGCCTTGGCCGCGTGATTAGCTCGATATCCAACTTCTTTCGCGGTTTCGAGAACAAGCTTTTGGATATTGGCACCGACTGAGCCTTTACCATTCAAAACATAAGACACGGTCGCCGTAGATACACCGGTGATCTCGGCAATATCCCGTAAGGTTGGTCTGTTTCGATAGGTGGTTCTGGCTATGACCCAATCTAATACCCCGTTAGATCGCGTATCGTTTGAACAGTCTGCAACCAATTTTCCGAATTTGTCGAGCGGCTATTGTTATGTCCATGTTGTTAAATTGTTATTGTATATAACTCACATTTTCATTTTATCGCTGAGATTTGTTCCTTACGTCTTATGAATTGACCGGCTTACCATTGAACAGGCCATCACGCATTGATGGGTCCAGGATTCCTTGTCCGCTTTAAGATTTATTGACTTAAACGTTTAAGTTTTCTAGCTTTACATTTCAAGATAGAAAATCACATCGCGTTGGCATAATTCGCGGTAAATGCGGCGGATTCAGAATATGTTGGGGAAAAGGTCGCCCTGCCATTTCGAAAACCCGCAATATGGAGAAAGTTCAGTCCATGGGGATCGCGGTTATCGGCAGCATCAATACGGACCTAACCATAAGGGTTCCCCATTTCTCAAAGCGCAACGAAACCGTTATGGGGACCGGTGATTATACGCTGTTGCAAGGGGGAAAAGGAGCTAACCAGGCGGCCGCCGCAGCGGCCGCCGGCGCAAATGTGCATATGATCGGCAAAGTGGGTGCGGACGATTTCGGCATCCGCGCCGTTGAAAGTTTAACCGCAATTGGTGTGAATTGTGATTATGTATCTCGCACGTCGGAACACGCCACCGGCCTTGCCACAATCTTAGTCGATGACACTGGCGATAATTCTATTACCGTAGCGCCCGGCGCAAACGCCCAATTAAGTGCCAAGGATATCCGTGCGGCTGAGACAATCATAACTCAATCTCAAATCGTCATGCTACAACTTGAAATTCCTATGGCCACCGTCGAAGAGGCGATTCGTATTGCCCGCATCAACGGTGCATTGGTGCTTCTCGATCCCGCTCCAGCGCCATCGAAACCTCTCGACTTCCTGGACTATGTCGATTACCTGACGCCCAATGAGATCGAGGCGGAGGCTTTAACAGGCCTCTCGACAGCTTCAGCGATGGGGCCAAAAGAGGTTGCGGATTATTTGCTCAATTTAGGTGTAAAGAATGTTGCTCTAACCCTGGGCGACCGGGGTACATTCATCGCCAACCAAGAACACAAAGAGCAAATACCACCATCCAGGGTCACCGTCGTCGACAGCACGGGCGCGGGAGATGTTTTTAGCGGATTCTTAGCGGCATCATTGGTGCAGGGATTGACGTTCAGGGAATCTTCGGAAATGGCTTCCGCCGCGGCAGCTTTATCCGTGACGCAACCCGGCGCAAGATCAAACTTACCCAATCGACACCAAGTTGAAGAGTTTATGTCTAGAGCATTTCCGAGATTAATTGACTCATGAAAATGCTCTAGATTCCCAGTTTGGTCGCGTTTTCGGACGGAAAACCGGGTCCACTTTTCCTGAAAACGCTCTAGCTAAACATCCGCTATCTCGCGTGCGCAATAACGCAATACGTCTTTTCATCAAGGCTGGTTTTTCTCTATTCTGAGATCGTAAATCCGCCGTCAACCGCCAGTGTTTGTCCGGTAATCCATGATGCCGCCGGGCTTGTCAGAAATAACACCGCCGGCGCAATATCTTTTGGCTGCCCAATTCTGCCAAGCGGTGAGGCCGCCGCTTTTTCTCTAGCGGAATCCATATATTCCGCCATTAAATTTGTTTCAACGGATCCTGGTGCAACTGCATTGGCACGAATTCCGTATCGCCCCCAAGACACCGCATAGCTCTTCACGAGTTGGATCATGGCCGCTTTTGCGGCGCTATAGCCGGGAGCCGGCTCGTACCCGGCATAGGCCGTGCTAGACGCAATAGCGATCAAACTCGCCCCGCCCGGAAAATTACTGACTTTTAGTTTTTCGAAACCGGCATGACTGATGTGAAACACGCTCGAAAGGTTGACGGCAAAGGCGCCATCAAATCCGTCGGGATCCCATTCACTGTCATGTTTGTATTGATGACCGCCCGCATTGTTAATCAAGATATCCAATCGGACGATCGATTCCATAACGGCCTTGATTTGCTTTTTGTCAGTGATATCCAATTGGCGATAGTCCAATCCGGAAAGATCGTGTTCATACTCGTTTGCAGAACCACGGCGACCGGTGATGACCACATGGGCACCAGCATCTCTGTAGCTTTCGGCGATTGCGCGACCGATGCCGTTAGATCCGCCCGTCACAAGCACGCAAGCGTCCGTATAGTCGTAGGTGATCCCTTCGAACATTCTTCACTCCATTGTTTCGCGTGCCCCGTATCACTCCCTATTGTCTGCGATCGAGACCCAAATAGCCTATGATTCCACGCGACCACCTCCCCGGCGGTACTCGCGGGGAGAAATATCGTATTGATTGCGGAATGAGCGGCTGAAGTGCGCCGACCCGTTAAAGCCCCATCGAAAGCAAATTTCAGATATGGACAATTGCACGTGCTGGGGACTGATCAGATCTGCGCGGCATCGTTCGAGACGGCGTGACCGCACATAATTGCTAAAGCTATTCCCCGCTAAGGTGAATAATTTCTGCATATAGCGTAGCGAAACGCCGTGCTCCTCGGCAACGCGGCTGGGAGTAAGATCCGGATCGCTGAGCAATGTTTCTATTGTTTGGCAGATCCTCTGGAGATGGGCGGACCTGGCACCGGCCGCACCACCAAGACCGAAAACCTCTTTCTCGCCGGCCAGACTGTTAATTAGGAATTCGGTGAGTGCCAACTCAATCGGCCGGAGTTGGTCGTCAGTGATTTCCGTTAGCACGTCGGCTAGCGAGCGCAACATACCGGCCAAAACGTGATTGATGCCGGACGCTCCCGATAGCCGGCCCAGGCCCAGGGATAGCGGAGAAATCAGGCGCGGATTGAGTGCCAGGCGAGGGGCCTTGATGAAAAACTGGCGAAACGGCGACATAAATTTGAGCGTCGCCCCTACGCCTGTCGGGCCATAGACGATGTCGTCCGGAGAGAGTTCGAAACGCCGTTGGCCATCAATCAGCTGAGCTTCGCCCTCCAGAAGAAGCGCCAGCCATATGGCCGGCGATTGGTCCGGATAGCGGCCCGAAATCTCCTGAGCATCCGCATCCACCAAAGCAAACTCGATGCCTAAGGGTGAGACAAGGCACGATATGGAGCCGCGAAAACTATCCGTATCGGGTATTTGCCCGACGGGAAGACACAATCGGCTTAGAGCGTCACACCAAGCTTGGCGCCGCTCTTCTTCGGGAAAGGAGTCGGTCGTAAATTCCCAAACCGCCATCAGATCGTATTAGCCCTTAGTTCATTTGTCCCAATTCCTTTGGCCTTGGTCTGGCCAAATATCTTAGGCCACATCGTCCACATGGAAGATAACCCGTGTGAATTGTATATAGCTAGTCCACGTTCACAATTCATTGAATTAGGGAACGGGGGTCTAGATTCGTTATTGGTCGCGCATTCGAACCCAAAAACCGCGTACACTTTTTGTGAATGCGCTCTAGCCGACCAAAAGACCAAGAACGGTCTGCCGCGTAAGAAATGACCATTCCGGCGCTTAAGTAGATCGTGGAGTAACACGATTTAAGCTGTCAGGGGCCTGTCATCGAAAAGTACGCTCATCATGCTCAGCGATTTATGCTGGACATGGTCGGGATCGATGGTCACACGATCTGTGTCGTGGCGCGCGCCGAGCACGTAGAATAAAGGCCAATAATGGTCCGGACTTGGCACGGAAAGCATGGCGTCCCGACCCAGGGACTCGTAATCAAATAGACTTTCAGGATCATTATTGAGGATAGCGTCCTTGACCCGATTGTTGAAACGTGTCGCCCAATCATATGGCTCGGAGTGCAAGTCCCAATCCATCAAGGATAGATTGTGGACCACGTTGCCACTTCCCATAATAAGAATCCCCTCATCTCGTAACGGCTTTAAGCGGCGACCCAAGTCGAAATGCCAGGATGTCGGTTTGGTGGCATCTAAGCTCAGTTGAACCACCGGGATGTCGGCCTGGGGAAAAGCTTTAAGCAGAACTGACCAGGTTCCGTGGTCTAGCCCCCATGAATTGTCAAATTGGACCTTTGTCGGAGCCAGTAAATCGCGGATCCTTTCGGCCAGCGCCGGCGCGCCGGGGGCGGGATATTGAATATCAAACAAAGCGGCGGGAAGAGTTCGGCCAAAATCATGGATCGTTCGAGGTTTTGTCATTGCGGTGACGGACGTATCTCGCGTGCACCAATGGGCCGAGATGCTCAATATGGCTTTTGGACGGCCAATCGTCTGGGCGATGCGGCCCCAACGCTGGGTGCACATATTGGTTTCAAGGGCGTTGGTTGGACTACCATGTCCGAAAAATACGATCGGTGTTCGTGCGTCACCGTTCACTTGAAAAGTCCATTCTCATTTCCGGGCCGTCCTTTGCCGCCGGGCGCATTGCAACTCTCAAAGATTACAGCGCATTCAGGAAAAGCATGCCCCGGCGACGGCCGGGGTGGGCCTAGAGCGTTTCCGAACTTAACAGAATCGCGAAAACGCTCTAAGTCCTTGTTTGGTCGCGCATTCGGACGGAAAACCGGTACCCACTTTTCCTGAATGCGCTCTAAGTCCTTGTTTGGTCGCATTTTCTTAACGCGAACCGGTATCCACTTCGCTCGAAAATGCTCTAGTTGACTTGCTGTTGTTTGCGCAACCGCTCCCAGCACGCTTGATAGCGCGGTACCAGCCAACCGTTTAATTGACGTTGCGCCCCTTCCTGCCAGGAATATCGTCCCCGTTTTGCGAAGCGCGATCTCAGACCGACCTGGATCAATCCATCAACATGCTGGTCCTGAGCCATGATTTCCATGGCCGTGCTCATGGTCATGTCCAATCGATGGCCGAAAGCGGGATCCGCCATGGCGCCCGGCGCAAACAGCACGCCGGTATCCATTGTGAAAGTCTCAGGGCCATCCGCCCGCACAATCAGATAGATCACCATGTCGCAGGACAAAATCAATGATAGTGTCGGTGGAATATTGGTGAACAGCATTTGGTTGCGGCGCTCTTCCGTCAGATTGGGGAAGAGCGGGAACAGAGCTTTCTGTGTCGCGTTAAAGCTGGCGTCAGGATGAGTCGTCCCGTTGAAGCGCAAATAACCGGCCGTGCCTTCGGGCAGCTCGGGGAAACTCGCCAGCCTGCTGGGAACGAAATCGTGAAGCGGACCTTGGTGAAGACGGTTGGCGTGATAGCCGTCATTGTTATTTTCGAACATCACTTTCCAGTTCCACTCGAAACGAGTGCCGGGCTCCGGCCGCGGCCCTTCCGTATTGGCCAAGTCATAAGGCGCGATCGCTTCAGCAACCGCTTCGAGACGAGGCGATAAGGGGGGTGCGTCTGTATCAAAATGAATGAAGATGAAGCCCAACCAAACTTCTACTTTGAATTCGGGCAAGTTGAATTCCGATTTATCGAAATTGCACGTCTTATCCATAGCCGGCGCGCTCACCAATTTACCGTCCAGCGCGTATGTCCAATGATGGTACGGGCAGACAAAACCACGCGTGTTGCCGCTTCCTTCCGCCACCAACATGGCGCGGTGCTGGCATACGGCAGACATCGCTCTCAACACGCCATCGCGATCGCGGACAACGATAATCGGTTCCCCAATGATTGAGGTGGTAAAATAATCGCCCGGTTCAGCGGCCCAGGATTCTCGCCCGGCGCACAGCCATTCGTGACTAAAAAGGGCCTCTTTCTCGAACTCGTAAAAGGCCGAATCGGTGTAACATTCGGGCGGCAACGTTTCCGCGTCCTCGATGGGCAAAACAGAGCTGTGCAGCCTGTTAAAAAATGCGTCGGTAAGCAGAGAATTGTTCATCGTGATGCCTGTCGTGTCGAAAGGGGAAATCCTGTCGATTCCGGTCGGATGCTAACCTCAGGTCAAGATACCGGTCTTGCACCTGCGCGCACAGGTCTTGGCCAATAAAGAGGAAAACCCCGTTCGCGGCACCGCAGACCTCCTGAATATATGATAATTGTATACATTAACATGGAAAGGTGAAGGGGGCGCGCACAAGTGAACGGGCGCTTTGGTGCAAGACTCCAGCAAGCTGGACCTTATAACCTGCCGATATTCCTCAAAGAAGAAGGCGTAGCATAGGTTATGAGCACCACCGTAAAACTAAAGACCAAAGAATTGATGCCAAATTTTGGTACGGAGATATTGAACGTCAATTTGGCTACGGCCGATGACGAGGCGCGCAATCAGGTCGTCGAAAACTTCAATAGGCACGGCGCGATCCTGCTGCGCGACCAAAAAATGACTCCGGATGACCTTATGTCTTTTGTCAGTTTATTTGGCGAGCCTGAGAATCATACGCAAAAGCAGTTCACCTTGCCCGGCTATCCTAAGATTTTCCTTATTGGCAATAAGAAGATTGACGGACATCAGATCGGTTCCAATTTCGACGGGATCGGTTGGCATACGGATTATTCCTACAAGAAAGAGCCGGTGAAGTGCACCATGCTCTATGCTGTGGAAGTGCCCGCCGAGGATGGCGATACCTTGCTGGCGGATTTATGTGCGGCCTATCAGGCCCTAAGCTCCGAAAAGAAGAAGGAATTTGACGGACTTGTTTTACACCACAGTTATGCCCAACTGCAAAACACCCGGCCCTATGGCTGTAACAAACTAACCAAGCAGCAAGAGGAAGAAAATCCGGACGTATTTCATCCTCTCATTCGGACCCACCCAGTTGACGGTCGGAAGGCGCTTTGGGTAAGCACCGGTACGGTTAAAGATATTGTCGGCATGCCCAACTCGGAAGGGCTTAAGCTGATCGACGAACTGGTCGAATTCGCGACGCAAGATCAGTTCGTTCATCGTCACAAATGGCGGGTCGGCGACATTCTGCTTTGGGACAACCGTTGCACCCTTCATACAGGTACCCTATTTGACGACACAAAATACGTCCGTCTCGCTCACCGAATGTGGGTGAAAGGCGACAAGCCTTATTGAGCCCTTCCCTATAGACGAAAATCACGGTGTCAAGATGACCCAGTCTGTGACCAGAACCTGGTTGATTACCGGCGTCAGCAGTGGCCTGGGCCGTTCGCTCGCCGAAACCGCATTGGCGCGCGGAGACGTGGTCGCCGGTACTGTCCGCACATTAAAGGATAAAGAGGCGTTCGAAGCCGCCGCACCGGACCGCGCACTTGGATTCCTGCTCGACGTTACCGATACCAAAGCAGTGGAACAAACCGTTGCAGCCGTCGAAGACACGACGGGGGGTGTAGACATTTTGGTGAACAATGCCGGTTATTGTCTTGTGGGCGCCGTCGAGGAGGCGAGCATGGCGGAAATTCGTGCTCAGTTCGACGTCAACGTGTTTGGTGCCATAGCCGTCATTCAAGCCGTGTTGCCTTTTATGCGCGGCCGGCGTGCCGGTCATATTGTGAATATTAGCTCTATTAGCGGCCTCGCCGCCTGGGCCGGTACGGGTATCTATTGCGCGAGCAAATTTGCCTTAGAGGGCGTGACGCAGACACTCGCTCAAGAGGTGGGGGTTCTAGGAATCAAAGTGACCAATATCGAGCCGGGCGGCATACGCACCGATTTTGCCGGCAGGTCGCTCGCCCATACGGATCGTATCATAGACGATTACAACGATACCGCACACGATTCACGTCGCATCATTGCCGAACACCTAGGGCACGAGCCGAACGATCCCAAAAAAGTCGCCCAAGCGGTGCTTAAAATCGTCGACTCCGAACACCCGCCCCTGCATCTCTTATTGGGCAACGACGCAATGTATTATGTCGGCAAAAGTTTAGGCGCCTTCCAATCTGAAATGGCAGAATGGTCGTCGTTAACGTTCGACACGGGTTTTGACGAGAGCAACGATTAGAGCGCATTCACAAAAAGTGTACGCGGTTTTTGGGTTCGAATGCGCGACCAATAACAAATCTAGACCCCCGTTCCCTGATTCAATGAATTGTGAACGGGGGTCTAGGGAACGTCACGGCTCTGCTCCCTATCGCGCAAGGCGGTCTTTAGCACTTTGCCGTAATTGTTTTTGGGCAGGCTATCAACGAATCGATAATGCTTGGGGCGCTTGAAACGCGCCATATGATCCAAACAAAATTGTTCAAGAGAATCCGGATCCCCATTTGTTCCTGCCACAGGCACCACATAGGCCACCACCACTTCACCCCACTCGCGGTCAGGGCGCCCAATAACCGAGACCTCGGCGACGTCCGGGTGCTTCACAAGGACTTCTTCCACCTCCCGCGGATAAATGTTGGTGCCGCCTGATATGATCAAATCTGTCGAACGGTCCTTAAGCGTTAAGAATCCGTCTTCGTCAAAGGTGCCAACGTCGCCTGTGTGAAGCCAACCGTCCCGCAACGTGTCGGCGCTGGCTTTTGAATTGCGCCAGTAGCCGCTCATAACGGTTTCGCCACGGACCAGGACCTCGCCAATTTCGCCCTGGGAGAGCCACGCACCATCATCATTAGCGATACGCACCTCGACGGCGCTTTGCGGAATGCCGACGGAAGAAAGCCGTTCGCGCCAGCGCGGGTGGTCTTTGTCGGCATGAACACGCGCGCTCAAAGCCGTGATGGTCATGGGGCTTTCACCTTGTCCGTATAGCTGAGCCAGTTTCGGCCCGAACCGGTCTAGCCCGGCGAGGCAATCATCCACATACATGGGACCGCCGCCATATATGATGGTTTTCAAATTGGTCGTGTCCGTAGCGGACGGATGGTCAACCAACCGTTTCACCATGGTCGGCGCCGCGAAAAAGACCACGTCCGGATATGTCTCAATCAGTGAATAAATCTCTTCCACATCGAATCTGCTGCTTTCAGGGATGATGTGACACCCTGCCTGCATGACATGGGGGAGCGCATAAAGACCTGAACCATGGCTCATTGGCGCCGCATGGAGAATCGCCCGCCAGGGCGCCTCTTGGTCGACATCGGCGAAATAGCACAAGCTCATGGCCAGCAGATTGCGATGGCTAAGCACCGCCCCTTTGGGTTGCCCGGTCGTGCCGCTGGTGTAAAACAGCCAGGCTGGATCACCGGGTTCACGGGACACCAGCGGAAACCCATCAAATGCCAACATCCTGTCGTAATCGTGTCCAGGAACCTCGATGACAGACTGAAGCGACCCTCCGGCCAGGGGACTAATGGTTTCCATTAGGTCCGACGTCGCAAAGCAAAGCCGAGCCTCGCTATTTTCGAGGATGTAAGCAAATTCATTTTGATGAAGCTTTGCGTTGATCGGAACCGCAACGAGTCCGGCGTGCCATGTCGCATATAAAAGCTCAAGATATTCCGGGCAATTGCGCAGCGTAAGGGCCACGCGCTCACCGGTCTTTAGCTTGAAGCGCTCGCGCAGGGCACAAGCAAGGCGGCTCACCCGGTCAGCGACGACCCCATAGTTTTGTATGACCGTTGTCCCCTTCGCCACAGCGGCGCGGTCTTTGAAGGTGCGGCCAACCCGCGCCATATGAATGGCGATATTCATTCGTCGTCTCTTTTCGCCAACTCAATTGCCTCCAATTATTAGAGCGCATTCAGGAAAAGTATGTCCCGGCGAAGGCCGGGGCCGACCCGATTTTCCTGGAAACACTCCCTGGAAACACTCTAGGAGGATACAGAGCCTGAAATGAATCCAAGCAACCAAATTGACTAATCTTAACAAATGGGCTATTGTATCGCTAATAGAAATAGTGTTTCGACTGTCGAAACGCCCATGGAGGGCACTTTCGGAAACATCCAAGCGCTGATTGTTGAGGTTGGCTAGCCCGGTCTTATCCATCGGCTCCATCGGCGCCTTCACCGATCTCATTGGGACAGGGAGATGAGCATGGTTCAAAAGGCACGCGCCTATAACTGGAACACACTGCCAAAAGAGGTGGTGCGCCCGGGTGTGTCCCGTAGCGGCTTTCGCGGTGACAATGTTCTGCTGGTAATGAACTGGCTTGAGCCGGGGATGGAAGTCAATCCACACAGCCATCCTTTCGAGCAAGTGATCTATATCGTTCAAGGCCGAATTCGATTTCGCATTGGCGACGATGTTGTCGAGGGGGAACCGGGCAGCCTCATTCGAATCCCGCCCAATGTGGAACATTGTGGAGAGCCGATCGGTGATGAGCCCGTGCTGAATCTCGATGTCTTTAGTCCTATTCGGGAAGACTACAGACATCTTGTGGATTATCAGGAACCCGACTTCCAAGACGACTAAACGCTATGATGAACATCTTCGAGCAGCATTTGGCCCTAAAAGAAAAAATTAGAGCGGGACAGCCCACACTAGGACTTTTCATAAGAACACCTGCGCCGCAGATAGTCGAATCGCTTGCACAGACAGGCCTCGATTTCGTCGCGCTTGATGCCGAACACGCACCGTTCGGGATCAATGCCTTAGACACATGCATATTGGCCGCCCGCGCCAGCGGAATACCTGTCCTCGTGCGTGTGCCGGAGGCAACGTCGAGCAAAGTCTTGAGCGTCCTCGATATGGGCGCGGCGGGCATCATCGTCCCGCACGTCAAAACTGCCGGCGAAGCTCTGGAATCGGTCGCCGCGTCGCGTTACGTCGGCGGCACCCGAGGTTTCTCCGGGGCCCATCGCGCGGCTGCCTACGGCGCCATGCCGGCCGACACATTCAAGAAAAAAAGTGACGCATCGACAATTGTTATCGACCAGATTGAAGATGCCGACGGTGTCAAGAACATCGACGAGATCGCCGCTGTCTCAACCTTGGATGCGGTCTTTATTGGACGCGCGGATCTTGCGAATTCCCTGGGCGCCGCAACGCCAGATGATCCAGCCGTAGATCAAGCCGTAGACGGAATTTGCAAGGCCAGCCTTCAAGCGGGGCGGACAATTGGCATGTATCTTTCCACAACAGACGATATCAAAAAGTTTCGAGCAAAAGGCGTTAGCCTGTTCATTATTTCCACCGATCAGGGCCTGCTCGTCAAGGCGGCACGCACTGTAGCCGAGGACTTCAAAGGGGTTTGATGTGTCCCAAAGCGTGCCCATTCATGCCGTCGTTACATCGCTCTCCATCATTGAGACGATGGCTCATGCCGATGGGCCGATTGGCGTGAGCGAACTCGCTAGGTCGACGGGAACAACGAAGCCACGCATCTACCGTCATTTGAGAACCCTGGTCGATCAGGGATATGTGACGCAAGATCCCTTAACCGACAAATATCTCTTGAGTTTGCGGTTATTCCACCTTGGCCAAGCCATTGCCGAAAAGACCGAATTTCTCTCCGAAGCCCGCCGAATCATGCCCATATTGCGCGACCGTGCCAAACAGACCGTCACGGTGGGGCAAGCCGAGGACAATGGTGTGCGCATTCTCGATATTTCCCGATTCCGGGCCGAGTTCGAAATCACTACTCCCCCCGGTACTCTTTTTGAGTTTCACTCATCGGCACAGGGTAAAATCGCGCTTGCTTTTGGCCCGAAACGGCTTTGGCAAAAAGTCGAAAACCACCCACTGCGCAAGCGCACCGAGAAAACCAACACAGACGTTGCCCGCCTCAAAGAGGAAGTCGACAAGATCAAAAAACTTGGCTGGGCGGTCGCGCCTGAAGAAGTTCTCATCGGAATAAATGCTTTGGCAGCTCCGATCCTTGACGGAACCGGTATGCTGGCCGGGACCATCACAATCGTGGGATCGGTTCAATACCTAAAACCGAAGCCCGCCCCCGAATTAATTGCGGCGGTTTTAGATGCAGCAAAACAAATCTCCACTAGGCTTGGTTATAGAGAGGCCGCGGCAGGATGATAACGTACGCGCTTGCCATAGACATTGGCGGTACGTTCACCGATGCGGTTCTCATTTGCAGCGATGGACGCAGTTGGACCGACAAGGCGCTGACAACCCCCCGCGATTTATTGGAGGGGTTTTTTCATGCGGCCGATCTGGCATTGGATCGAGCGGGAATCGGATTGGATCAAGTTGACGACGTGGTCGTTCACGCCACCACAGTGGTCACCAACGTACTTATCGAGCGCAAGGGGGTGCCCACAGGTCTCATCGTGACCGAAGGCTTTCGTGACGTTCTCTACATCCGAGACGAGCACCGATACGACATGTTTGACCCGCAAATCGAATATCCTGAACCTCTTATCACAAGGGACGTCACCTGGGGTCTCAACGAACGCACCTATGCCGACGGAACGATCGGGATTGAAACAAACGCCGATGCGGTTCATGCCATTGCCAAGGAGCTCAAATCGAAGGAGGTTTCATCGGTCGCTGTTTGTTTGCTAAACAGTTATTGTAATCCTGAGAATGAGCGAAAGGTTCGTCAGCTGTTAAACGAAGTGGCACCTGATGTGTTTATCTCATTGTCGAGCGACGTCGCACCGCAAATGCGTGAGTATCTGAGAGCCAGCACGACTGCCATAAACGCTTATACAGTTCCGATCACCCGCCCCTATCTTAATGCCTTGAGCGAAAGATTGAAGAAGAGTGGGGTTGCCCAAGAACCTTTGATCATGTTGTCAAATGGCGGCGTGGTTGGCGCGCGTGTCGCCGGCACCTATCCCGTACGTATGATTGAATCCGGACCGGCTGCAGGGGCGTTGGCAGCCGGCTACATCGCACGTAAATTCGGCATCGATAATCTTCTTTCTTTCGATATGGGCGGTACAACCGCCAAGGCGTGCCTCATTCAAAATGGTCAGCCCCTTGTGGTCGGTATGTTTGAAGTGGATCGCCAATATTTGTTCAAACCGGGAAGCGGAATGCCGGTTACCGTACCGTCCATTGACATGATCGAAATTGGCGCCGGTGGCGGATCGATTGCCCGTGTCGACGCGCTGGGTCTTTTGAAGGTAGGGCCCGACAGTGCCGGATCAGATCCCGGGCCGGCATGTTACGGTCGCGGCGGCTTGAACCCGTGCGTTACCGATGCGGATGTTGTGTTGGGCATCCTTGATCCCCTCAATTTTCTTGGCGGCGATATGGCCCTGGACCTTAACAATGCGCAGCGCGCCGTGCAGGATCTGGCGGATAAACTTGGCGTATCGCTTATGGAAGCTGCGTTTGGCATTTTTAGCGTGGTCGGCGAATCGATGGCTGCGGCGGCGCGCGCCCACGCGACTGATCGCGGCGTAAATTATCGAGGACTGCCTCTTCTGGCTTTTGGCGGCGCCGGACCTGCCCATGCATGCTATGTGGCGGAGCGTCTCGACAGCGCACAGGTCATCTATCCGCCCATGGCAAGTGTATTGAGTGCTTTCGGAACACTGGTGACGCCCGTGAGACTCGATCTTGTGCGCGGAGGGTTATGCCGATTGACCGACGTCGATTGGAACATTGTCGATTCTATTATTGAAGACATGCTCAATGAAGGCAAAGAGGCTCTATTGGAAGCGGGACTTCCTGCCGATTCGGTCGCTTATTCATTCGGAGCCGATATGCGATACTTTGGACAACAAAACGAAGTCACCATATCCCTTAATGCCGATCCTCGCACAGCTCGTGACTTGCAAGAGCTTCGATCCCGCTTCGAGGAAGACTATGAAGCACTTTACGGCGTGCGCCTCGATGACATCGATGTGGAGATTGTAAGCTGGCGCGTCACGGCTCATGGCGGTGCTACCGGACGCGAAGCAACAATTATGCTTGCAGACAAACCCGGAAAGCCCAAATCATCCCGAAAAGTCTATTTCGAGCATGAATTCGCGGACGTTCCTGTATATGACCGGACCGCCCTCGCTCCGGAGCAACAAATAGAAGGACCGGTCATTGTTGAGGAACGAGAAACCACCACCTTCATTCTGCCCAATTGGAACTTGACCGTGCGGCCGGATGGCAACCTTGTTGCCACAAATCAAAGACAAGGTGACCGATGAGATGGATGGTATTCAGCTCGAAATTATGTGGAGTAATTTGATCAGCATCGTCAGCGAACAGGCGAAGGCTCTCCAGCGTATCGCCTTCAGTCCTATCGTACGTGAAGCAGGTGATCTGGCAACGGCTCTATTTGATTCCGAGGCTCGCATGGTGGCTCAGTCGATTACCGGCACACCCGGCCACATCAATTCTCTTGGCGCGGCCGCGAAAAACTTGATCGCCGTCTTTCCTCCTGAAAAGCTTTATCCCGGCGACGTGCTGATCACCAATGATCCTTGGCTTTCGGCCGGCCATTTTTTCGACATTACCGTTCTTACGCCGATATTTCGAGAAAATCGAATCATCGGTTATTGCGGTTCCACCATCCATCATACAGATATAGGGGGATATGGTGTCGGCGCAGGCGCGCGCGATATTCACGAAGAAGGACTCTGGATTCCCGTTCTCAAGCTTTATGAGCGCGGCAAACCGAACGATACACTCCATCAAATCATCCGGCGCAATGTGCGGACACCCGATGCCATTTTCGGCGATCTTGCAGCTCAGGTTTCAAGCGGAAGAATGGGCGGAGAACGGCTCAACGCAATGTGCGATCGCTATCACTTAACGGATATCCATGAGCTCTCGGAAAACATCATTGACCGATCGGAAAGTGCGACCCGCGATGCCATCCGCGAATTGCCGGCCGGAACATTTCACGGTAAAACCTCATTCGATGTACCGGGTGGAGAGGTCATTACGCTTAAGACGGCCGTCATCATCGATACCGATCTCGGAGAGATCACCATCGACTTTGCCGGAAGCTCGGGAGCCAGTACGAGCGGCATCAATGTGGTCATGGCCTATACACATGCGTATAGCACATTTGCGATCCGTAGCATTCTCAATCCGGACCTTGCGAATAATGCGGGCAGCCTTGCTCCTATCAAGGTGATGGCGCAAAAAGGATGCATCATCAACGCCGAGTACCCCTCACCGGTCAATGCGCGGCATGTGGTTGGCATGTATGTCCCCTTCCCCATTCTCAAAGCACTCGCTCAGATCGTGCCCGATCGCGTTCTGGCTGAAGGCTCCGGAGCGGTTTGGACAATCCAAATACAAGGTCGTGACAATACGGGGCGGCCGTTTACAAGCTCCATGTTCAACTACTCAGGCGGTATGGGCGCGCGCGCAAGTAAAAGCGGCCTATCCGCCACATGTTATCCTACCGGCGTTGCCGCCGTTCCAGTGGAGGTCCTCGAAGCTTCAATCCCCATCGAATTTACCTGTAAAGAACTCCTGCCGAATACCGGCGGCAAGGGACGACATAATGGCGGTGATGGCCAGCGTATCGGGTTTCGCATGAGAACCGGCAAGGAATGGCTATTGAACGCCATACCGAGCCGATTGAAGACGCAAGCAGAAGGACTTCAAGGTGGGCAACCCGGCGCATCTGGCGCCTTTTTGATTAACGGCGAACCCTCCTTGGAGGCGCGCAAGCGCTTAATGGACGCAAACGACGAGGTTTTGATGATGACACCAGGCGGCGGTGGTTTGGGCCGTCCAGAATAATCACCTAGAGCGCATTCACAAAAAGTGTACGCGGTTTTTGGGTTCGAATGCGCGACAAAACAAAGACCTAGAGCACGTTAGTGATTCCATCTTTTGTGAACGTGCTCTAGGGTCTTTCCGGTTTTGATGGAATCAAAACCCGACCCTAAGTTATTGTTTTGTCGTGTTTCCGGACGGAAAACCGGGTCCGTTCATCCCTTCAATCGATCCACCGGATCGATTGACCTTGGCAAGGACGGTCTTCACTCCTGGAAACACTCTAAAAACATCGAGTACAGAACTTTGATGAACAGACTTGTTTTCAATCACACTGAGTTGGCTTCAAATAGTCCGTATTTTTCAAGATGATTGGGCGGATAACAAAAAGGAGGATTGTAACATGGCCTATCCCAATACATTGATCTTCGTCGACTTGGCATCCGATGATCCCGAGGCGGCGGGCAATTTCTACTCGGAAGTTTTTGGATGGGAAAACGATCCTCGACCCAAAGGCATATATCATCGCATGGTGCCCGGTCAGAATTTTATCGGCCCGGACGATAACCAGAGCGAAATCGGTAATCTCCACCTCGGTATTTTCGATGCGGCAAACGCACGCCCACATCCTGATCCGGCCGGCGTTGAACCGCGCCAGGTCAGCAAAGACGGGCGCAAGGCACGCGTCTGGATATTGGTGAGCGATGATGATTCGATTGACAGGATCCTCGACACGGCCGAACGGCTCGGTGCTGAAATTCTATGGCGAAACCATTATTGGAAAGAATTCAGCGGTTTCAATAGCGCTTTCCGCGATCCATGGGGCAATGAAATTGTGATGTGGGTTAAAGGGGGCGATAATCCAGTGATCCCCGACGACTATACCCAAGAATAGGAAATAGAGAGAAGCCTTTTCTAGAGCACGTTAGCGATTCCAAATAAAGTGAACGTGCTCTAAGTCTTTGTTTTGTCGCGCATTCGAACCAAAAAACCGCGTACACTTTTTGTGAA
>SMVB01260245.1_pt1 | contig 18430 bp, 16 predicted proteins | sample 2456461 | NCBI WGS metagenome assembly SMVB01 (sample SAMN11095934, study PRJNA526329) | marine sediment metagenome | biome: Marine sediment; feature: Surficial sediment; material: Deep marine sediment; isolation source: Hadal surficial sediment | place: Pacific Ocean | collected 2014-05 | depth...
ACCACGATAGGGGTTTCGCCGGCAATGGCATTGCCCCCATCCACCACTTTCTGGATGTGAATGGTAGTATGTAAGTCTCCAATGTCATCTCGGATGTAAGACACGTACGCAAGCTGCTCGCTATCGGGATGCCATGCAGGCCAGAAGTATCCATCCGTTTCACTGCTCTTCAGTACGCTCTGGTTGCTGCCGTCAACATTGGTAACCAATAGTTCGTTCAGAACACCCTTGGAATGATAGGCGACCATCACAAGAGCGGGATCTGGTGCCTGGGTTTCACCACTACCACCATCATCTTTACAGTTCGGATGACCGGGGCATGTTGGCTTAGCGGCACCTGTTGTCGTGGAGAATCCAAGCGCAATCAGAGCAACTGCTGCAACTATCGAGAGAAATACGCGTCCAGACTGATTAGGTACCATGATCTTTTTCCATCAACAAAGTTGTCCGAAAGTCTACGCTGGCAATGTACCTCGCGCCCTTCTAAAAACCTTCTAAAAACCTTCTTCACCCAAGTCATTGATTTAGCTGATATTTGTCACGACAGGTTGTCTTCGTGCGACAAACAGGTAATTATCTGCAACGTATTTCCGCTGAAGGGTGAGGAATCATGGCTTGGATGATTGGGGATTGGGAAATCGTTCCGGACACGAGCACATTGCAACGTGGCTCTGACACTCGCCATCTAACACCCCGTGCCATGGAAGTTTTGGTCTATCTTGCAGAGCACTCTGCTGAAACCGTTAGCCTTGAAATGCTCCTCGAACAATTCTGGCCAAACCCACAAGTCGGCGAGGTTGCAGTATACAAAATCATCACTGAACTGCGGCACGCCCTGGACGAGGACTCAAAACAACCTAAGTACCTGCAAACGGTTCCCAAGAGGGGATACCGATTGAATGCTCGGCTTGTTGCGAATAATCCCAGCGAAGAAATAGAGAAATCTAAACTGCCTTCCAAATCGGTGAACGGCGGCTACAAACGGATAACCATAGCAGCAGCCTCCGTCGTCGTTCTTGTCTCGCTATTTGCTGCACTTGTGCCAACCCAAGATGCATTGCTAACTTCTCCCCTAGATCCTGCGCAAAGCCAATCAATCGCGGTACTTAAATTCCGGAGCATTGATAAGAATCCAGAGTACGATTATTTAATTGAAGGTGTTCCTACCTCAATGCTGAAAGTACTTTCCTACATTGATCGGTTGGAAATAGCGGACTCAAGTCAATCCGAAAAATACTCGACGATACAAAACACGATTCAAGAAATTGGATCGGAGTTGGATGTTGACTATCTTGTTGATGGCGCCTTCGTTCGAATTGAGGATCAAATTGAAATTTCAGTTTATCTATACGATGCGAAATCCGGCGAAACCATCCACACATTCAGAGACTCTGTTCCGACAGACAATGCATCGGTCCTATTACAAAGTGTGGCCGCAGATGTGCTGCCTGCATTCGAGATATTTCTCGATTTTGATGAAGATCACCAGAGCGTGATGAAGGAAATTGGTACACGCAATGTTGAAGCCTATATTGCCGTTATAAAGGCATCGGAGCATCGAAATCGCGGTGACCGAACTTCTTTGAAAACCGCTATATCGTTTTATCGAGATGCCATCAAAATAGATCCAGGCTTTGTCTATGCGTATGCGCGAACGGCTACCGCACTCGGCGTCTTGGGATTTCGGACGTTTAATTCAGGGGGTAGAAAGGAGTTGCGCACCCAAATTACCGAAATTCGAAATATCGTCACCGGAATTGATCCGAATTCACCCGAACTTGCCCACATTGAGTTTTCCGAAACTCGATTGAGCCCCAACCCTTGGCATGATTTAGAAGCTCAATCACGTATCCGCGTTCAAGCTGCGGGCATTCCTAAGGAGGCTGACTTCAACTATGTTCGATACGCTGACCAGCTTCTTTCAGCGCATCTATTCATAGAGGCTGCCGCCTACCTTGACGTATACGCGAGGTTCGAACCGACAGACCCGTGGCTACTTCGCCGAAGGACGAGGTTGGCTACGATAACCCAAGGGCCACGATTGGGAATATCTATGCACGAGAGAATGGTTGCTTTGATGCCAGATGACCCTTGGCGACAAGTGAGCTTGGTAAATCAAAACACTCTTGCAGGACGATTTGAGCAAGCTGGGCAACACCTTAAGCGATTGAAAGAGATTGATTCAACAGGGAATATATATCTGGCTGCCAAATTGTATCTGGCGGCTCTAAATGGTGACCTCATTCTTGGCACAGCCGAATTGGAGAGTTCACTAAACCCAAATGGCCCTTTTACCAATGGAATCGTGTATTTCATGTTAGGTGACATTGAGAACGGCCTGAAGCAATGGCGACTGATACCACCGGAACACGGTGAAATTGTCGGTCGTTTTACAATCGACGCCGAATCCTATGTCTCAAGCGATATCGTTGCCGACCCGAGATTTCAGCAGTATCTGGAGGAAATTGGTATCGGCAAAAGCTGGACCGCATTTATGCGCGAAAAAGTGGAGGAACTTGCGACAACCACCGGTATCGAACCATCGGGTTCAACTCCCCAGTTTGTTTACGCAAACTGAACGCGCTGATGATTGGATCTCGCCAGCTTCTGTTTAGGGATGATGCCTTTGTAGATAAGCCCGCGCCTGTCGAACTGCGCTGACTATACCTTCGCGCATGTCCTTCTCGTTTGCCAACTCCGGGCGCGCATGAATCCAGCCAAGACTCACCAACGACCTGACCAGAAAAAACAGCGGCAGCATATCGATCAGTGATTGATCTAGAGACCGCACCCCCGCATAGCCGTCAAACAAAGCATCACGCCATCGTGGGAACTCATCGACGTCGCGGTAATTATACAAAGCAACGGCCACATCGTAGGCGTGCCAGCCAAGCCCGCAATCATCAAAATCAATGACCTGCACACGGCCACGGTCGACAAGAATATTGTGCGGGTGCAGATCTGCGTGCATCAAACCGTAGAATGCCGGTGACTCGCCATATTCCACCAACACATCGAATATCACCTGCCTGGTTTCCTGCAGCAGTTGCGCCTGCTCGACATCCAGTTGAGGAAGTTGCCAGAATTTTCCCCATAGAGGTTCCGGTCCAACTAATCCAGGCGCATTCCAAGCACGCCGAACGAATCCTGGTGGTGGTGTCCAGGCGCCAGCCTGATTGTGGATGTGCGCCATTGTTTCACCGATCTGTGTGAAGTAGCTCTCACCGGCATTGCGGTCGCCGTGTTCAATCAGGTGGGCCAGGGAATCTCCGGCAAACCATTCAATCACCCCCACCTGGTGAAGCTGATCCGTCCCTTCGAGTGCTACCTCAGCATAATCCCGGCCATCTCGGGTCGGAGTGTGCGACGGTGTGTTGATTCCCGCATCACGTAGTGCCTTGCTCCAAACCAACTCGGAGTGCAGTTCGGCCAAGCTGTTGTAACCCGGACGATGAATACGCAAGGCGTAACTGGAACCTGCTTTGGTAACGCACTTGAAGACAACATTTTCGCTTCTCGAAACAAGCTCAAGGGTATCTACCTGGAACGCCCAGCACTTCAACACTTGTCTTGCCGTGCGGTAGTAACGGTCGGTATCGCGGGTCATTCAAACCGTCTTCAAGGTTTCTTCCATGGCCTGCAGAAAAGCATCGCCTTGCGCTTTGTCGAACACCAAAGGTGGTCTGATTTTCACCACATTGCCCATGGCTCCAGCGTTGCTCATGAGAAAGCCTTTGTCTTTCATCGCATCGACCAGAGCCACAGCACCTTCACGGTCAGGTTCTTTGCTTTGTTTATCCACCACCCACTCCAGGCCGATAAACAATCCGTACCCTCTGACTTCGGCTAAATGTGGGCATGCCTGAACCATGGCGCTCAGTTCTGTACGCAGGTACTGCCCGAGCTCTGCAGCACGACTGGCCAGCGACTCCTGCTCGATCACATCCAACACCGCCATACCCACCGCGGCCTGTAACGGCGTTGAGGCGAAAGTATTGAAGTAGCGGGCACGCGCCCGGTACTGCTCGACCATGTCACGCGGCGCGGCAACGGCGGCCAACGGCAGACCATTGCCCATGGGTTTACCCATGGTCACGATGTCTGGCACCACATTCATCACTTCATAGCCCCACCACTGACCTGAACGGCAGTAGCCGGACTGGACTTCATCAATGATGAACAAGCCACCCGCATCTCGAACCATGCTTGCTGCCTGGTGCATGAAGCCCGCCGGTATGTCCGGCAATCCTTCATTGGCGAGCAGCGGACAGACCAACATGCCAGCGAACGGGATATCGTCGTCGCGAAACCCTTCAATCGCCCGGGCAACTTTGGCCAGGTACAGTGCCGTCAAATCAGCTTCAGAAACATCTTTGGCCAAGGGTCGATAGAGCTGGGGAAAAGGAATGGAGCGGATGTTTTTGTGTTGAGTTTGATCAACCGGCACCCGCGATAGCTGCCCAACCTGCTGGGAATTGCCATGATAAGCAGCATCGGTGCAGATAAAGCCCTGGCCATTGGTTGCGATGCGCGCCATGGTCATCGCCACTTCATTCGCCTCGGTGCCGGTGCAGGAAAACACCACACTTTGTATCGATTCATGATGTAACCCGACCAGTCGCTGCGCAAAATCGACAACCCCTTCATGCAGATAACGGCTGTGGACGTTCAGCGTAGCGGCTTGTTTGTGCATAGCCTCGACCACGTACGGGTTGGCGTGCCCGACGCAGGGCACATTGTTGTACATATCGACATAGCGCTTGCCGTCGGCATCAAACAACCACGCACCTTCACCCCGGACAATGTGTATTGGCGACGAGTAAAACAAAGGCGCACCCTTGCCAAGATAGCGATCGCGCCGCCGGATCAAATCCTCAACAGTCATAGGCCATGTCCTAAAGCAGTTCCTCGGCGAAAAAGCGCAGTGTGTCGATGTCTGCTGTGCCCACATTGAGTTGGGTCACCGGGCTGTCTTTCCATCCCTGCAGACGCTCACGTATGCGCGCCTTGGGTCCACACAGGGCAATTTCGTCCACCAACTCATCCGGCACCGCCGCAAAGGCCTGCTCTCGCTTACCGGACATGAATAAATTCTGGATCTCATCTGCGGCATCGCCATATCCCATGCGTGAGATATGGTCTTTGTGCACGTTGAAGTTCTTGGCACCCATGCCACCCACGTAGAAGCCAACGTTCTGCTTGATCTGCGCACGCGCCTTGTCAATATCGTCATCGATCACAACCGGGACGGCGGCGGCGATTTCAAAGTCTGCAGATTTGATGCGCATGGCATCGGCGTACTGTTCGTTCATGCGGTAGGGGGACAGGAACATCGGTATCCAGCCATCGCATATTTCCGCACTCATCGCCACATTCTTCGGACCTTCGGCGCCAAGGTAAACCGGGATATGATCCCGCAACGGATGCTGCATGAGTTTCAATGGCTTACCCAGACCCATGCCGCCGTCCAACGGTAGTTGGTAGTGCGCGCCATCAAATGTAACCGGTTCTTCACGGGCAATAATCTTGCGGAAGATCTGCATCCATTCCCGGGTGCGGGCCAGCGGTTTTGGATAAGGTTGACCGTACCAACCTTCAACCACTTGTGGCCCGGAAACACCTATACCCAGTATCAGACGGCCATTCGACAAATGGTCCATAGCCACCGCATGCATTGCTGCACTGGCTGGACTGCGTGCTGAGATCTGCATGATGGACGTGCCCAGATTAATGCGCGATGTGTGCGCGCCGATCCATGCCAGTGGTGTGAAACAGTCCATGCCATAGATTTCCGGACACCAGATCGTGTCGTAACCCAGTCCTTCCGCCTCTTTCGCCAACTCTACAATGCGCTCGCCACCCGGGGGGCCCATGGGACCGACACCCAATCCTAGTTTCATACTCTATCTCCTGATTTCGATATTCAGCGTAGTCGAAATGTGTGCAAAATGCTCTTTGACTAGAGCGCCAGCAACCCTCTATGGTCGTTCCACGGTCTAAGTGTGCGAGGTATATGCAATGCAGATCAACGCAAATCTGCTCGAATCTGAAAAATGCGAAGGCGAGTTCAATTTCATGTCGAGCGCATCGCAATCTTCGTTGTTGCGCAACGGCCGAGTGCTGATAGGCCGCGACCCGAACGGTAACACCAGCCACGACCAAGGCATTGACCTCGAAGCACACACCATGTCTGTGCACAACGCGCGCCTGCTATCCGCGGATACTCGTCCACAATTGGACAAGAACGGCTTTGAGTTACAGGTCGAGAAGCTGAAGGACGACTCCCTTGATTTCAAGAACCACGCCCAGGTGGTCGCAGACTACTATCCGCAGTGTGCCAGTCTCGTCGCTCGGGTCACCGGCGCTCACGCCTATGCCTTTGATCACAATGTACGTTCCGCCAGCGGCAAAGATCAAAGACAGCAAATCAACGGGGGCCAGCAAGTGCAGGGGCCAGCGCATTTGGTGCACGGCGACTATACGCTGCGGTCCGCTGCAGACAGGTTGCTGCAATTGTCGAACCCACCCAGCGGCAATGACACCTTGATGGGCACTCTGGCGGCAGATGAGAGCTTGATCTCTGCAGATGATGTCGCCCTTGTCACGGCGGACGGTGGCCGCTACGCGATCATCAATGTGTGGCGCAACATCAAACCCGAACCCGTTGCCACGCACCCCCTGGCACTGTGTGACGGTCAGACCGTGGCACCGGAAGATCTCGTGGTATTCGAGATCCACTACCCTGACCGCATCGGTGAAAACTATTTCGCCAAATACTCTGCCACCCAGCAAATGTACTACTACCCGAAAATGACCCGGGACGAAGCGCTGTTGATCAAACAATGGGATTCAGCAGGGACGCTGGCTCGTTCGGAAGGTCAAATGGGAGACGCCGACGATGAACAGGCACCCTGCACATTCAGCTTTCACAGCGCTTTCGTTGACCCGCAAACGCCGCCGGACGCGCCCGACCGCTGGAGTATCGAAGTGCGCTGCCTGGTGATATACGACCAGGTCGTCAGGGGCTGCCGCTAGCCGCCAGGAATTCTCGGCAACAAGAATATCTCAGCACCCTCAGGGATCATCTGGGCCCAGTCATCCCGATATATTTCGCCATTAATCGAAACGGCAACCCCTTCATCCAGACTGGCCTGCATACGCGGGTGTTGCTCAACGATTTTACGAAACAACTCACGGATCGTCGCGGCGTTGATGTGGATCGACGCCGCGCCACCTGCTGCATCACGCAGCGAGCCGGACAGTTGTACTTCCAGCATCAGCCGGCAGAAACCTCCTGCTCTGCAGCCGCAGCCTCTTTAATGGCTTTTAATATGCGCGGCGGTGACATTGGCACATGGTCCATGCGCACACCGATGGCATTGGATACGGCATTACCGATTGCTGCCAGCGGCGGCACAATGGAAGTCTCGCCGACTCCGCGAATGCCATAGGGATGATTCGGGTTGGGTATTTCCAGGATCTCGGTGTCGATGAATGGCAGATCCGAGCAAACCGGAATTCTGTAATCCAGGAAGCCTGGATTCTGCAAGCGTCCATCTGCGCCGTAGACATACTCTTCGTTAAGTGCCCAGCCGATACCTTGTGCCGCAGCACCTTGAAACTGACCTTCGACATAATCCGGATGTATCGCCATACCGGCATCCTGCACCACGGTGTAACGCAACACTTTGGTCGCACCCGTTTCAGGATCTACTTCGATATCGCAAATGTGGCTGGCAAAGGACACGCCCGCGCCGTCGGCAACAGATTCACTATGCCCGGCAATGGGTCCGCCGGTATTGGGTGATGCTTTAGCCAGATCCGTCAACGTCAGTGGTGACAGGTTGCTATGCATAACGCCTTTCGCCGTCGCTTGACCGTCCGCCCACTCGACATGCTTGACATCGATCTCCCAGGTCCTGGCCGCTCGAACTTTCAGCTCTTCCACGGCATTGCGGGCAGCAAAGATCGTCGCCATGCCAGATGAGAACGTACCACGGCTACCTTCGGTCATGTCATTATGCCCAAGCGATGTGGTGTCGGCGACGTTGCATTTGACCTGCTCATAAGGGATGCCTAACTCTTCTGCCGCAATCAGCGACAGCGACGCCCTGGCGCCACCCACATCTACAGTTCCCACCGCCAGATTGACAGTACCGTCGACACCAATATTGAGATCGGTGCAGGTTTGACCGCCAAAATTGAACCAGAAACCACAGGCCATACCGCGACCCTGGTTCTTGCCAAGTTTGGCTCGCATATGCGGGTGGTTTTTCACCGCTTCAAGTGTCGGTCCGATGCCGATAGGGCCGTAGGTTGGCCCATAAGAGGCCCGCGTACCCTTTTTAGCCGCGTTCTTGATCCGAAAGTCGACGGCATCCATGCCAATTTCCGCAGCCAGCATATCGACGACGCTTTCGATGCCAAACGCCGCCATCGGTGCCGAGGGTGCGCGATAGGCGGCTACCTTAGGCCGGTTGACCAGCACGTCGTAGCCGATGCTTTGAACATTTTCGAGGTTGTAACAAGCGAACGAGGTCATCGCGCCGAGCATGCCCCAGATACCGGGGAAGGCACCGTCATGGTAACGCAAGGTGGCCTTGGCCGCGGTAATCTTGCCGTTCTTCTTAGCACCAATCTTCACATCGACAGAAGTCGACGAAGTCGGACCGGAAGCACGGAACACATCCTCGCGGGACATTACCAGTTTTACCGGGCGGTTGGCTTTGCGGGACAATGCCAATGCTACGGGTTCTATCCACACGTGGGTTTTACCACCGAAACCGCCGCCGATCTCAGACGAGGTTACTTTGAGCTTGGCTATTTCCATGCCCAGCAGTGCCGCGCAGGTGTTGCGGAAGACAAAGTGGCCTTGTGTGGTGACCCACAATTCACCCTGACCGTCCGGGCCGACGCTAGCCAGACAGGCATGGGGCTCGATATAGCCCTGGTGGGTCTGCTCAGTTTTAAAACTCTTCTCGATGATGACGTCGGCCTTGGCAAAACCAGCCTCCACATCCCCATGGCCAAATGTCGATATAGAGACAATGTTAGAAGGTTTGTCAGAATCGCCGCCTCTGGTGCGCACATGGGGCTGCACGAGGGGCGCGTCATCTGCCATGGCCTCATCCACATCTGTCACATGAGGTAATTTCTTGTATTGCACCTTGATAAGTTGCAAGGCTTTCTTGGCAGTTGCCGCGTCTATGGCAGCGACAGCCGCGACGGCATGACCATCGTACAAAGCCCGTCCACGTGCCATGCAATTTTCTAAAATGTCCAACATGCCGCGATCGCCGTTGGTTAAATCCGGCAGATCGGCACTGGTGATAATGGCCTTCACACCCTTGAGCTTTTCAGCTTTGGAGGTGTCGATCTTAATGATTTTTGCATGGGCGTGAGGTGAGCGCAGAATCGCACCGACCAATTGTCCTGGCGCGGAAATATCTGCACCGTAGCGCGCGCGGCCGGTAACCTTGTCCAGACCATCCGGACGCAACGGTCGGGTACCTACGAGTTTAAATTTCTGCTTGGTATATTTTGGATCGGGTGTCACTTTGACTTCTCCTGAAATAAATTCGTGTCTGCTTACTAACGTTTGTGGTGCGTTAACGCAGGATTACTTGCGCTTAGCCACTCTGCTCATCTCTTTGGCCGCAGCGTCAACGGCGCGAACGATCTTGTCGTAACCCGTGCATCGACAAAGATTGCCCGCCAACGCATAGCGGATCTCTTCTTCGCTGGGTTTCGGGTTGTAATCGAGAAGTGCTTTTGCCGCAATCAAAAAGCCCGGGGTACAAACCCCGCATTGCAATGCCGCATGCTCAATGAATTTTGACTGTAGCGGATGCAGCTTATCGCCATCGGCAAGCCCTTCCACCGTTTCTACCCTACGGCCTTCCACTTCAGCACCAAGGACCAGGCAGGAACAGACCAACTGTCCATCGACGGTGACGCTGCAAGCACCACAATCGCCGGTACCACAGCCTTCTTTTGAACCGGTTAAACCGATGCGATCGCGTAACACATCGAGCAAGGTCTCATTGCCCGGACAAACAAACTCCACCGCATCACCATTGATGGTGGTCGAAACATGTACGCCAGCCATTATTTGCCCCCTGCGCGTTGGTACGCGATTTTGGCAGCACGACGTGCAAGTACCCCCGCCACTTCTGTTCTAAATTCTACCGTGCCCCGTTTATCGTCAATGGGTGCACAGGCAGCCTCACAAGCTGCTGCTACTTTTTCCAGGGTTGCATCATCAAGCTTGCTACCGACCAATGCTCTAGCCGCAGCGGGCACCAGCACAACCGTTGCTGCTACCGCACCGAGGGCAACTCTCGCCGTTTTGACCACACCTCTGGCACCCAGCGTCAGATTGACCCCGGCACTACAGACTGCGATATCCATTTCTGTTCTGGGAATAAAGCGTAAGTAAGCGTCGCCAGATTTGCCGGATGGCTTAGACAGGGTAATGGATTCGACTATTTCGCCTTTTTTCAGCGACGTGGTCCCAGGACCGGTAGCAACTTTCTCGACCGGAACTGTGCGGCGCCCTTGCGGACCGACGACCACTGCCTTAGCACGGGCTGCCACCAATGCCGGCACGCTATCGGCTGCCGGTGAGGCGTTGCATAGATTGCCTGCGATGGTGCAACGCCCCTGTATCTGGTCAGAGCCAATGAGATTTGCTGCTTCAACCACACCAGGCCAGGCTTTACTAAGTTCTTTGTTGCGTCCAAGAGCCACGCAAGGCACTGACGCACCAATCTTGAAACCCGAAGCTGACTTGGTGATCGACTGGGTCGATGCAATGCGTTTGATATCCACCACTAGATCCGGCTCGATCATGTCGCTTTTCATACGCACCAGCAGGTCCGTACCACCGGCCAGCAAAAAGGCACTGCCTTTCGCTCTAGCCATGAGGCTCGATGCCTCTTTTATTGAAGTTGGTGCTTCGTATCTCATGCCGCCCCTCATACCTTATAGATGTTTTTATCATGTCACTTCTGCGTCAGGAAGTGAAAGGTTTGGAGCGGATTTAATTACTACTTACACCCCGTGAAATAAAAGTGAAGTGCTATCCTGTCGGCAGTTAAACAACGGCAGAGCATCATGGCAGTAGTGAATTACGAAACCCGCGGACACATCGCGGTGATCACCTTGAACCGACCCGAGGCACGAAACGCCATCAATCCAGAAGTCGCGGCTAGACTTGCCGATGCCTGGGAGAAAGTGAGAGACGACGACGAAGTACGCGTGGCCATCCTCACCGGCACCGGCACCACGTTTTGCGCCGGCGCCGACCTGGGCCAACTCATCCCCATGATTTCCGGTGCCCGGCAACCAGAAAACGAATGGGATGAACGAGTCGCTGCTGATCCTGGCCTGGTCGGTCGCGCACTGCTGCGCAACTTTGATACCGAGACGCCGGTCATTGCCGCAATTAACGGTCACGGCATCGCCGGCGGCATGGAAATAATTCAGGGCACAGACATCCGCGTCTCTGTTCCGGCGGCCCGCTTTGGCGTCCAGGAGGTAAAATGGGCAATCTTCCCCGGCGGTGGTTCTACCGTGCGCCTGCCGGTGCAGTTGCCTTATGCAAAAGCCATGGAACTGCTGCTTACCGGCGACCTGGTCACCGCAGACGAAGCTCTGGCACTGGGTTTCTTAAACTACGTTACCGACGATGTTATGGCTAAGGCGATGGAAATCGCTGAGAAAATCGCCGCCAACGGCCCCATAGCCGTGAAGGCCATTCGCCATTCCGTCCGCGCGTGTCTAGGCAAACCAGAGCAAGAAGCTTTGAGTCTCGAAAACAAGATCTCTGCGCCGGTGTTTCAGACCGAGGATGCCAAGGAAGGGCCCAAGGCGTTCATGGAAAAGCGTCAGCCGGTGTATAAGGGCCGCTAGGAATTATCGTAAGCAGGGTACTTCCTGGAGTATCCTTGGTGCTCAGACACGAAGGTGAACATTATGGCGCATCGGATCAGCGGCAAAGCCGCTATATGTGGTCTCGGTATGACAAAAATGGGGCGCGTCTACCGTAGCGCCAATGATCTGGCAACTGAGGCTGTATTCCTCGCTCTAAAAGATGCCGGTCTCGACAAATCTCAACTGGATGGTCTGCTGATCAACTGCGGCACCACACGCAACCTCAACCTGGGCTTACATCGCAGCCTTGGCCTGCAGGAACTGAACGTGCTGACCTTTATGCAGGGCTTCGGCTCCAGCGCCGGGCAGATGATTCAATACGCCGCCATGGCGGTTGAAAATGGCATGGCAGATTATATCTGCTGCGTCTTTGCTGACGATCCGCTGCAGGAAGGCAAACGCACCGGTGATGCTTACGCTGGTGGCGGTCGTGCCGAAGCAATGGCGAGTCTGTTCCCTATCTATGGCTTTGCCGGTGCTATTCCAATGTATGCCCTTGGCGCACAACGCCATATGGACACCTATGGCACCACCCAGGACCAGCTTGGTCAAATCGCCATATCACAACGACAGTGGGCAGCGTTTAACGAACAAGCCGGCAAGCGCGAACCGCTGGACCTGGAGACCTACAATGCCTCCCCATGGGTAGTTGAACCCTTTCATGTCTTAGATTGTTGTCTGGTATCCAATGGCGGCGTCGCGGTGATCGTCACCAGCGCAGAACGGGCGCGCGATCTGGCGCAACCGCCGGTGTACATCCGCGGCTTTGCACAAGCACACAAGCATGACACCGGGCAAACCGGCATTGACCCATTACTTGAAGGCCCCGGCCGCAAAGCCGGTCCCCGAGCCTTGGCCATGGCCGGTGCGACGCTGGACGACATTACCCAGTGTCAACTCTACGACTGTTATACCTACACTGTGCTGGTCACCCTTGAAGACTATGGATTCTGCGCCAAAGGAGAAGGCGGTGCTTTCGTCGAAGATGGCAAACTAGGGCCCGGTGGATCTCTGCCAACTAACACCGGCGGCGGCGAACTATCGTCATTTTACATGTGGGGCATGACGCCGATCACCGAAGCGGTCATCCAGGGACGCGGCCAGGGCGGCATGCGGCAACAGCCTAACGATTTGATATTGGTGACCGGCAACGGTGGCATTCTCAACTACCACGCCACCCTGCTGCTTTCACCACAAGCGGCCTAACAGGAGAAAAATGATGAGTGACCAAACCTGGATACCGGCGCCGACAGAAGCAACCCAACCTTTTTTCGATGGTGCCAAACAAGGCAAACTACGACTGCAAGTATGTAGCGCCTGCAATACCTGGGCCTACCCGCCAACCACCATCTGCGCCAATTGTGGTTCGACAGACATTGAATGGCGCGACGCCTCCGGTAAGGGTGAGGTGTATGCCCATGCTCGCCTCATGAGGCAGTACCATGAACGGCATAAAGACAGGCTGCCGTTGATCCTCGCGCAAATTGATATCGACGAAGGCTTGCGCCTGAACACCAACGTGGTCGACATTGCCCCCACGGAATTGAAGGTCGGCGCACGGGTTGAAGTCGCCTTCGAAGAGTTTCCTGACGGTGGCGTTATACCCGTGTTTAAGCCCTGCTCCTAATTCGGCGACGCCTGTCATGCCCCTCATCAACGATATCGTCGACATGTCCCATGAACTCACCGCATGGCGCCATGATCTGCACGCCCATCCCGAGCTGGGTTTTGAGGAGAACCGCACCGCCGACTTCGTCGCCGAAAAGCTGGAAGAATTTGGCATCACCGTGCATCGCGGTATAGGCAAAACCGGTGTGGTCGGTGTGTTGCGCGAAGGCAACGAAGTTCGCTCGATCGGTTTGCGCGCAGACATGGACGCGTTGCCCATCCTCGAACAGAACACGTTTGCGCATCGCTCGAAAACCGATGGCACCATGCACGCATGCGGCCATGACGGACACACCGCGATGTTGTTGGGCGCGGCAAAATATCTCGCCAAAACCCGGCGTTTCAGCGGCCAGGTGAACTTCATATTCCAGCCCGCGGAAGAAGGCATTGGCGGCGCAACCGCAATGATCGAAGACGGCTTATTCAGTAAATTCCCTTGCGATCAGTTGTTTGCAATGCACAACGCACCAGGACTTGCGCTGGGTAAATTTGCCGCCAGTGCCGGGGTGGTGATGGGCGCCGGGGCCTTTTTTGATATTGAGATTCAGGGTACTGGCGCACATGGTGCGTTTCCCCACGATTCGGTGGACCCTGTGGTGATTACTGCGGAAGTGGTTTCCACCCTGCAGACTGTCATCTCCCGCACCCTGCCTCCCACAGAAGCCGGCGTGTTGTCGATCACCCAGATCCACGCCGGTGATGCCTACAATGTCATCCCGGCAACGGCCCAACTCGCGGGAACGGCGCGAACCTTCTCGATAAAAACCATGGGGCTGATCGAACGGCGGGTGACAGAACTTGTGCAAGGGATCGCCCGCGCGCATGGCGCCGAAGGGTCTGTGGACTTTCGCACTGTGTTTCACCCGACCATCAACGAAGTGACCTCTACTGCCTTAGCTGGAGATGTCGCCGCGGCATTAGTGGGAGAAGACAATGTCATCCGAAATCTGCCTCCGAGCACTGGCGGTGAAGACTTCGGCTACATGTTGGCACAAGTGCCAGGCTGTTATCTATTGCTTGGCGGCGCAGACGAGGCGCATCAGCGGCCAATACATAACCCCGGCTACGACTTCAACGACGCCTCGGCAATCTATGGCGCGAGCTTTTTCGCCCGGGTGGTGGAAACCGTTCTGCACGTCGAAGCAGACTGAGCCTAGTCCCGGTTGGACAGCTCTTCTTCTCGCCGTGTGTAGAAGGCTTCTATCGGACCGAATTCTGGTTCGCCACCGAAGTTTTCCTCGGTCCAGGTCATCAGTTCATCATCGGACCACGCCGGGTCCCAGGTTTTGCCTTGGGGTTGTGCGACGTGAAAGGGTGTATCGCAGAATACTTCAAGGCCATTCTTTTCCGGGTCTTGAAAATAGATGGACCAGGCGTTGCCGTGAGACATCGGGTTCAGCGCGCTGGCCCGTTCGTCCTTGCCTAGAATATCTATCATGGTGCGAACATCCGCCAGTTCGGCAACCCTGAAAGCAAAGTGATTCACTGAGTTCGAAGGTTCAACTGTCTTGCGCGTTTGTATGAAGGCAAGCTGATGATGATCTCTGGGTACCTGAGAAAGAAACACGATTTCCGGTGCGTTCTCACCCATGGGACCACGATCCGCGACCTCGAACCCCAGCACGTTAGTGTAAAAATCCAACATATTGTCCATGTCGTGGACGTAAACAACAGCATGTGCCCATTGAAGTTGCATATCGATTCCTCAATCAAGAATGGAAAGTATCGCGCTCAGCGTAAATAATGCCACAGAAACCACCGGACACGCACATGATCGAACTGTACACCGCGGGCACGCCAAATGGCTGGAAAGTATCCATGGCTCTAGAAGAGATGGATCTGCCCTATCACGTTAATCTCGTCAATCTTGGCAAAGGCGAGCAGCGCGATCCCGAGTACTTGAAAATCTGCCCCAACGGCCGCATTCCCGCCATCGTGGATACGGACACCGACATAAGCATTTTTGAATCCGGCGCGATCCTGCTCTATCTGGCGGAGAAAAGCGGCAAGCTGATGCCAGGCGATCTCGCTGGACGCTACGATGTCATGCAATGGGTGATGTTTCAGATGGCAGGTATCGGGCCGATGCAAGGCCAGGCTGTCGCTTTCGTGCGTTACTTTCCTGAGCAAGTGCCCCAGGCAATCAAGCGTTACTGCAATGAGTCCCGGCGTTTGTACGAAGTGCTGGATCGTCAGCTAGCTGACCGAGACTATCTCACTGGCACGTACAGTATCGCGGACATCGCCAGCTATTCCTGGGTACGTAGCTGGTATTGGGCGCGTGTCGATATCGAGGGGCTCGACAATCTCCAGGCCTGGATGCAACGCATGGCGGATAAGCCGGGCATTCAACGCGGCTGCGAGATTCCCCAGGGCGCAAAAAACTCAAAAGAATTGAAGCAGGGTGGTGCCAGTATTACCACTGTCTGAAGCTGTCGCTGATGCCGTTCACTCTAACCCCAACATTTCTTGGAGTCGTTCCACAAGTTCTTCGGCAATCGGTGAAGCGGCATCTCGCGCCTGCTCCGATGCGTTTAATGGCACATATTCCAAGCTGCTCACCCAGGGAGCGCCGAGGCTGCGTTTGTCCGCCAGGGATAGCACTCTGACTTGCATGTTTGCCGTTTTTTGAAACTCGGTGCGACCGTAAAAAGTTAACTTGCGTTCACCGGCGTGACGGATATCGGCGAACACCAAGATGTCTGCCCCGTTGTCTTGAACATTCCTGCCGAGACGGGCGAGGTCGACATTTAATCCGCCAAGGTTCAAGCCTTCGAAAAACTGTTCATCCATGACGGTGAAATCCGCGGCAATCAGCGCACTTTCCAACACGCTTTCGACCATGGTGGCGACGGCCGGGTCACCGCTGGCGATGACGACGACTTTCGGTGGTCCAACCCTTTGCGGTGCCACTGGTATTGCCGCAATGACTGGGCTGGTAGTTGGTAAACTGGCGATAACGATGGGCTCCGGGGACGCCTGCTCTGGCTGTGTTGCCACCACTTCAACAGGCGGATCAGCGAGCGAATCCTGCGCCTGCTCAAGCACACCCTCGGAGGCAATGGCTTCAACCTCACTGCTATTCCCGGATGACGCCATGGGTTGTGCGCCAGCGGGCTGGTCCTGGTAGTAATACCAAGCCCCTGCACTGGCGCTAAACAGCACCAGAAACGCAAGAACCCATCTGGCATTGCCTATACCCTTATCGGCTTTACCGGCACCCTTGTTGGTTTTGGCTTGAGCCCCTGGTATCGGCGCTGATTGCGTAGTCTTGGAGGTAATCCCTGCAGGCACCGCCATCTGCATGGTGGCGTCATTGACAGCCGCAATGGCATGGGCTGGCGGCTGACCGGCAATGTAGGACTCAAGGTCCTCAACCAACTGCTGGCATCCCTGATAGCGCTTGGCAGGGTTCTTCTGCAACATTTGCCCGAGGATGAGGCGCACGTCTTCATCGACCGCAGAGTTCAGCGTAGTAATATCCGGCACTTCGCTGTTAACGACGGCAGTCATCATGGCTATCGGGCTGTCCGCCTGAAACGGTGATTCGCCCGCGAGCATTTCGTAAAAAACAATGCCGAGTGAAAACAGGTCCGAACGCGCGTCAACGTCCTTACCGAGACAGACTTCGGGAGAGATGTAATTTGGCGTGCCGACGGCCATGCCCGTGGCGGTTAGCTTTGAATCCGGGTCATCAATTTTTGCGACACCAAAATCTACCACCTTCACCCCACCATGCTTCGTCAGCATGATGTTGTCCGGTTTAATATCTCTGTGCACGACACCCTTGGCGTGGGCGGCTGCTAACCCGGCTGCGGTTTCCTTCAACAGTTTCACGGCACGCTTGGGGTCGACACGCTTAGCGGTCTGTATCAGCTCGGTCAACGACTCGCCTTCGACATACTCCATTGCGAAGTAAGGGCGACCCTCATGGGTATCGACGGTGAACACTTGCACTATATTGGGATGATTCAGATCCGCAACCGCCTTCGCCTCACGCAGAAATCGCTGCACGACAATTTCGTCATGGGTCAACTGATCGCCGAGCATTTTTATGGCGACAAAACGCTGCAGGCTATCTTCCCAGGCTTTGTAGACCACGCCCATGCCGCCGCGGCCAAGTTCCGAGACGATTTCGTATCTTCCGATAGTTTGTTTTTCAGTCACGGTTAGAGGTAAATCCTCGTGGACTAGTGGATCCAAAGTTATCAGTGACGCTCCGAGAAAAACGATACTCTATTCTTCACTAGCTGTCAGGCGCTTGCTCGGCAGACAAGAGACTTTAGCCTGGCATCACTATCTGTTTAACTATGGATTGTCATGAGGTAGGAATGGGGGGGGTGAACTGATGGCATACCGAATAAGGCAGATCCTGGTGCTCGCAGCAACTATTGCAAGCTTGGGTTGGTCCTGCGTGCAAGCCGAATATCTGGCTTACGCGGTAGGCGAAAAGTCTCGTATCGCGTTGCCGGAGCGGATCGACAACATCGACGCAAAGTATCTGCTCAATCTTCAATGGGGTGCGTACTCGGGCTCCAAAGTTCGTGCGGGTGTCTTAGAGGTCGACAACAATAGTTCATCGTCCTCCTTCAGCATCACCGGTCCAGACGGACAGAGCTTCTCCTGGGATCTCAACAACGCCAACCAGGTCCCGGTCAATGGTATTGAAGCCATCATTATGGATGTCATGAATCAGACCGGTCGGTTCCGTCTGGTCGAGCGCCAGGTATTGGGTTCCATATTGCAGGAGCAAGATCTTGCAGCCTCGGGCCGGGTCGCTAAGCCGTCCGGCGCCAAAACCGGAAAAATTCTCGGTGCGCAATATCTA
>SMVB01131682.1_pt1 | contig 18409 bp, 11 predicted proteins | sample 2456461 | NCBI WGS metagenome assembly SMVB01 (sample SAMN11095934, study PRJNA526329) | marine sediment metagenome | biome: Marine sediment; feature: Surficial sediment; material: Deep marine sediment; isolation source: Hadal surficial sediment | place: Pacific Ocean | collected 2014-05 | depth...
ATTAAATTCGGAGACATCCACTTTAGCGCCATTTGTACCAAACCAGGGAAACATCTGTACCAACGAAATTTTTGCTCTCTGCGGACCTAACCTGGTTTCCACCGGACTAACAAAATACCCAAAAGACAACACAGGGTCTGGCAATGCTTTTACCTGAGCAGTTTTCTGCATGGAGGCTTCAAATTCCAGGTAACTGGATTTCAACCCGGGATTATGTTCAGCAGCTTCAAGGAGGTAATTATCGAGCGATTGAGCATGGCTCTGGTATCCAACTAAAATTAATAAAACGAACATTTTAGAAATTAGAAGGTAGAAGTTAGAAATTAGATTCCATCTTCTTCTAACTTCATTATTCCCAATTTCACTACTTATTATTTTGTTATTTTCCATAGCTTTTCCAATTTTGATGCAACTTATTGATCACTTTGCCTTCCTGATCTAATTCATCCGCGAATTGATCGAGGACTTTTTGATCTGTGTAATTATATTCTTTAGCGAAAAGCAGCCAATTTTCAGTTTCTGAAATGGACCCCAAAGCGTGTATTAGGCGCTGCCTGAAAACATTCTCATATTGTCGATTTGCCCATCCTTCGACTATATTGGCGCTTACTGATCTTGATGATCTTATTAGTTGACTGGTTAAAGCAAATATCTCCTCCTTTGGGAATTTTCTTGACATCCAACATATATCCATTGCCAACTTGAATGACCTTTTATACACATCTAAATCCTTATATGACTGTATCATTTATTTAATATTAAGATTTTATTCAACTTCTGGTTTCTAGGTTCTGGGTTCTGGTTTCTGGTTTCTAGCTTCTAACTTCTAGCTTTCTGATTTCTCTTTCTTCTCGGATGCAATACAATACCGGTGTGATAAAGTACGTGATGGCTGCTACCATCATTCCTCCAACTGCCGGTACAGCCATGGGAATCATTATATCAGCTCCTCTCCCTGTGGAGGTTAGTACTGGAAGTAGTGCAATAATTGTTGTCGCCGAAGTCATGATCGCCGGTTTTATCCTTTTTGATCCAGCAACAGCTACAGCCTTTCTTATTTCCTCTATTGTTGCAGGTTTGAATTTTTTAAAACTCTGATCCAGGTAAGTGCCTATTAACACACCATCATCGGTGGAAATGCCAAATAAAGCAATGAATCCTACCCATACAGCTACGCTGAGATTGATCGTTTTCATTTGAAATAAATCGCGCATGTTTGATCCAAAAAAGGAGAAGTTCAAAAACCAATCCTGCCCATACAACCACAACATGAGAAATGCACCACTAAACGCCATAGCAATCCCTGCAAAAATCATTAAGGATGTTGATACCGATCGAAACTGAAAGTAGAGTATCAGAAAGATAATCACTAAAACGAGTGGGACAATGATAGAAAGGCGTTTCTCCGCCCTCACCTGATTTTCATAATTGCCCGAAAATTTATAGCTAACGCCGGCAGGAACCTTTAACGTCCCTTCATCAATCTTACTCTGAATAAAGCGCTGGGCTTCTTCCACCACATCCACCTCAGAAAATCCAGCCTTTTTATCAAAAAGCACATAACCGACCAGGAAAGTGTCTTCACTTTTTATCATCTGCGGTCCCCTGACGTATTCAATTTCGACCAATTCGCCTAAAGGCACCTGCACACCAATAGGTGTAGAAATATATATCTTTTTCAATGCTTCAGGATCATCCCTTAGTTCGCGGGGATAACGTACTCTTACCGGAAAGCGTTCGCGTCCCTGTACAGTGGAAGTAACCTGCATTCCCCCAATTGCCGTTTCGATGGTTTGCTGAACATCTTCTATGTTCAAGCCATATCTTGAAATGACCGCTCTGTTAATATTAATATGTATATATGGTTTCCCAACAATCCTGTCCGCAAAGACTGCTTCGGTTTTTACTGATGGTACTTCTTTGAGAATTTCCTCCAGCTGCATTCCAAAGATCTCAATTGTTTCAAGATCAGGACCAAATACCTTAATCCCCATAGGCGCCCGCATTCCCGTTTGCAGCATCACCAGGCGGGTTTCAATGGGTTGTAATTTTGGAGCGGATGTCACACCCGGAATTTTGGTCACCCGTACAATTTCATTCCAAATGTCATCTGGTGATTTGATCTCAGCACGCCAGTTTCTGAAATACTGCCCGGAGGCCTTAGCGATTAAATCCTCTGCCGTTATGCCCTGGAGCAATGCTTCCTCATTTGTAAGGGACATTCCTGAAGCCAGCATAAAATTTCCGTCACTGTCTACCTGAAACCGCATTCTGTGTCCTTTCTGATTTACCATATATTCCGGTTTATAGTTGATTAGGTTTTCATACATGGAAATAGGCGCCGGATCCAGCGCGGATTCCACACGTCCCATTTTGCCAACTACTAATTCCACTTCCGGAATATTTGACACCAGCATGTCCAGTTGTTGGACCACCTGTTTATTCTGTGCAAACCCGGCATGCGGCATGGAGGTAGGCATCAATAAGAAGCTCCCCTCATCCAGCGATGGCATAAATTCCTTGCCAATTCCAGGGAATGCATGTGACAAGTCTGACCACACCGCGGTAGTACGGACATTCCATCCGATCTTGTCAAATCCTTTTGAGATAATTCCGAAAACAGCATTAAAACCAATCCAGACTGTAATACCAAATAGAATTATAAAAGAAGGAAGGATCAGGAATTTCTTTTTATTATCAAGACACCAGAACAGGATGTTGCGGTAGTATTTTTCAAGCAATCCAAATCCACCGAGTATCAATGCTAATAGTATAGCTACAAAAACAACATTGAGAACTAATGATTTACCGGCGCCCAGTGGCATCCAATAGTTTGCCAGCAGGAAAGTAACAGCAATCACTGCGATGATCACGGCTAGGTTTTCGGTAATCCAGTTTTTCTTCGGACTGTAATGCTTAACGAACCAGACGATACCAAATGCCACTAACGTAAGCCCTCCCCAGGTTGAGGACAAGATGGCGGTAATCAATCCTAAAATGATCAAAACTCCATTAATCATCATGCCCCTGGAATTTTTATTGATTTTAAATCCAAAAAACCAATGGGCAATTGTAGGAAGAATAAATAACGCGGTGATTAAAGCTCCTATCAAGGCAAAGGTTTTGGTGAAAGCCAGTGGTTGGAATAATTTACCTTCTGCTGCCTCCATAGTAAATACGGGAATAAAACTGACGACCGTAGTAGAAACAGCAGTTAAAATGGCTGAACTTACTTCTGCCGATGCATTGTAAATGGTCTCTAAAAGTTTCTGGCTTTTTTTAGATTCCTGAATGTGCCTGATAATATTCTCCGATAATACAATTCCCAAATCGATCATAGTACCAATGGCAATGGCAATTCCAGACAGTGCTACAATATTGGCGTCAACATTGAAATATCGCATTGCAATGAAAACCATGAGCACGGAAATGGGTAAAAGACTGGAAATGAGAATGGATGCCCGAAGGTTTAACACCAAGACAATTACCACCAAAATGGTGATGAGCATTTCCAGTGATAGCGCCTCTTCCAGGGTTCCCAGTGTTTCATTGATCAGTTGTGTACGATCATAAAAAGGAACAATCGTCAATTGGCTTTCGACACCGTTTGACAATGTCTTTTTTGGCAGACCCGGAGATATCTCTTTAATTTTTTCCTTCACATTATTGATAACTTCCAACGGGTTTGAACCATAACGGGCAACTACTACACCACCGACAACTTCTGCTCCATCTTTATCCAGCAATCCTCTCCTGGTAGCCGGGCCGATGGTCACTATTCCGATATCCTGAATACGAACAGGGACATTGTCATTTACAGCCACTACTGCCTGTTCAATATCTTTTACAGATTTTATATAACCCAATCCACGAACGAGGTATTCCACCATGTTGATCTCAATGGTTTTGGCGCCCACATCTTTGTTGGATTTACTCACTGCGGCCATTACCTGATGTAGTGGAATATCGTAGGCCAACAGCGCATCAGGATTTACATCGATCTGGTATTCCTGCACATAACCGCCGATGGAAGCAACCTCAGAAACGCCATCTACAGCGTTGAGTCCATATTTTACATAAAAATCCTGGATGGTACGCGTTTCATGCAAATCCCATCCACCGGTTACATTTCCATCTTTATCCCGGCCTTCCAGTGTATACCAAAATACCTGCCCAAGTGCCGTGGCATCAGGACCAAGTGAAGGTTGAACTCCCTCGGGCAATAACCCGGATGGAAGTGAGTTTAGTTTTTCTAATATTCTTGATCGGGACCAATAAAATTCAATGTCCTCGCTGAAAATAATATAGATGCTGGAGAAGCCAAAAATCGATGAGCTTCGGATTGATTTCACACCCGGTATACCTAACATTGAAGTAGTTAATGGATAGGTGATCTGGTCTTCAATATCCTGTGGTGATCTTCCTATCCAGGGAGTAAAAACAATTTGCTGGTTTTCTCCAATATCAGGGATAGCATCTACAGGAACAGGGTCAGACGGGAGAAAGCCAGTTTTCCAACCAAATGGTGAAGTGACCAATCCCCATCCTACAATTAATAAGATGACAAGAGTTGTTATTAACCTGTTTTCAAGAAAATAACGAATGATTTTATTAAGCATATATAATAATTTAATGACATAGTTACCGGATGCGCGAAACCAAAGTTTACACGTACGCATCATTTCTGATCATCAAATAGTTGATGACCAATTAATCATATCGTAGAATCATTATAAAAGGTATGACTGGTACAGCGATTGGTAATCCTGTGCCAGTGGTGGCGGAAGATCGTCCGCATGAGCTAGAGGTGGCTCATTGTTGTTTTTGTAATCGAATAGGAAAGTATAGGTAAATGCAAATAAGAAATTGGTTCCCAGGGAAATGCTTTCAGAAACCTTTTGGTAATCATCTTCGATCTCGATGGATAAATACACATTATCGCAACACGTAGGAGCCATAAGGTATGTGCCTTCTGCATTCGTATCACATGCAACATCCAGATCCATCATGCCGCAACCCAACTCATGAACCCCAACCACTATTTTAGAATCTACGGCTCTTCCCATACAGTAATGGGTAGAAAATGTGATCCCCGTGCTGCTGATCAGGATAATTAATGAAAGAAATATGGAGACGAATTTATTCACTTATGCAAATGTACGAATTTTTATATTCAATTGTTTTCAATCCAATTACTTCCAATGGAAATTTTCTGCAATTACATTCCCTATCGTTCTTGTATTGACGCATCAGGTAATCTATATACCAAGGGCAATTGCAGGTGGAATACCAGATTTTAAATCAAGACCGGAAGAGTGATTAACCAACAAACAAATACTTTATGTTTTTATTTGTCTGATAAGTTCAACCTAAATTGAGCGATTCACAGAAGCAATAAGCCTGCCTCGCCGGCAGGCAGGCAGGCACTTATGTATTGAGTTAAAAAGACTTGCGGCAACTACTCACAAAACCCTCTGGGTGTTCCAGCGTTTTTTGCAAACTTTTTACCTGCCTGCGGTAGGCAGGTTCTCAATCTCTTAGCGTTTCTTATCTCCTCTGAATCGCGCAGTTTAGGTTCAATTACTCGCCAGCACTTCATTTTTTTTCAATGAAGATAAATATTCTACTAAATCTACTAATTCATCCTTACTCATTGCCTGATGAAGTCCTGATGTCATTAAGGAATTTTCCAATTCTTTTATAGAAACAATTTCTGACCTCTTTATAGTAGTGAGCATCCCTCCCATTTGCTTCAAGCCAATTTCATCTTCAGTTTTACTGGCAATATAACCTACCGATATTGCGCCATCCACAGTTTCAATTACAAAGCCTTCGTAACCAAAACCTATTCCCTCATTAGGATAAATAATGGACGCGTACATTCCGTACTTGGATAATTTACTTCCTATTTCAGAAAGTTTTGGGCCAAAATCTATGCCCTCCTCCAATACTTGATGGCAAGCAGCGCAATACATACCAAATACAGCCTTACCATTTATTACATTTCCTACAGAGGCAACTAATTCATTAAGAGGAGGCAATTTTTCAGCTCCCTCCGGAATAGTCATATATGTCGAAGCTTCCTCCCTTACCGATCCTTTTATTGCACTCATCAGCACGGTGACTGCTGCATTTTCCAACTCATCGGGAATTTCACCTTTTCTCAGCATTTCCAAAACTCTGGACTCCTGCCTCCAGCCCGTCCCAAGAGTTCGCATGGCTTTTCTCCTCACGGTGATGGACCGATTTTCGTCAGTTACCACCGCTTTCACACAATTCCATGAATCCCTGTCACGAAGATGTTTCATTGCAATCAAGGTTTGGGAAATAATAAAATCATCCTTTGAATCCAGTAATTTCTCAAAATAATCTACACCATTCTTCTCTTTTAATAACCTGATCGCCTCCACGCCAATTTCAGAATTTGTAACTTCAAACATGAGTCGTTTCAGTTCTTCATTTTGACCTTGCAAATCATATCTTTTCACCCAATCAATATATTGCATTGTTCCTTTTACCAATTCCAGTGAGCTTAATAATATCTCCTTTGTTGCAGGCGAACTATTAATAATTTCAGGACTGATATGATTGAATGCCAGTTGAATAATTTGATTCTTTTCTACATGATCAATTTCTAGTAATTCCAACAAAATTTCATCTACTGCAGGATCATTATAAAAATCAAATGCCCGAAAATACCTCTTCATTCCTTCTGCACTCATTGACGGGTCTGAAATTATATTTGCCAATAACGGAATACTAGCCTTCGCTCTTGTTCTCCAAACAATATCCTGATTTTCTGTAGCGTCCGGACTGTCCTTCATTATTTTGGAATAAGCAGCAAAAAACTCGTCTGCTCTTAGATCAGAACCTATGCCTAATGCCTCCAAATACCATCTGTCACCAACGGGATATTGAGCAGCTAGCCGCGCCCATATTTTAGCTGCTTCCGGCGAATCCAAAAACCTGGTGGCAATAGCAACCTCTCTTCTTACCTGGGGCGAACTATCGTTTGCAAGCCTGGTGATATAATTCTCCAGCTCCGGCATTTCGAGTTGACGTGCAATTCGCAAACCTGTGATTCTAATATCTTCATTTTCATCCCTGATCGCCAGATCAACATATTCTATTGCTTTCCCATCAATGTTAGCCAACAGCCAAAGCGCCCTTGCCCGATGCCTCTGGTTTTCTGAAGACAATTCAGCTTTTAATGCTTTTTCCGCTTTAGCTCCTAATTCATTAAGTTTTGTCCATCCTAAATATCTGGTTGCCATATTAGGACTTTTCATACCGGCAATTGCCCCTTCTACTGAATTAAAATCAATCTCTGGGATTTTATAGGTATGATCTTTAGGGGCAATTCTGTAAATCCTTCCCTGTTGCTGATCTCCCATTTGATGACCCCCTACTCCGGGATCGTACCAATCAGCTACAAATAATGAGCCATCAGGAGCAACACAAACATCTGAAGGTCTGAACCATGAATCTCTTGTTCCGGTTAAAATATTAACTATTTCAGCTTTGTAACCGGCGCCATCTTTTACTACAGGGTAAGATCGAACAACATTTGGTCCTGCATCACAATGAATCATCTGATCCCAAAAAACTTCCGGAAGCAGTCGCCCCTCATAGATTACCATTCCGGTCGGCGAACCTGCCCCGGTTTGCAATAGATTCGGAACCACTCCGGGGTCATTTAAATGCCAGTGTTTTTTTGGAATTTCTTCATGCATCCCAGTCCTTCTTGTTCTCCAGCCCGCCCCGGTCATTTCATCATGGTAACCGTAGTTTCCATATTCCATGACAAAATTTATTCGAGTACCTTTATTACCATCATCATCATTATCGGATTGCCACATCGTACCATAAGCATCAACAGCCAATTCATAATTATTTCTAAAGTTATGTGCCAACACTTCAAATTCACTTCCATCGGGGTTGCATCTGAAAATCATACCCTGACGATAAGGCTTACCCTTATGGTTGACAATATTTCCGGCCTTATCCACAATTGCGTTTCCATCCTTATCCAAAACCTGCTTTCCTTCATTTCCAAAGTTGAAATACAGTTTTCCATCAGGGCCGAAAATAAAAGAATGAACACCATGATCGTGTTGTAATCCACCTATTCCTGAAAACAACAGCTCTTTTTTATCCGGTTGATCATCCCCATCTTCATCGGTAAATACCCAGATATTTGGACTGGAAGAAACAATAACTTTATTACCCAGAACGGCAATGCCCAGAGCGGCATCAATATCTTTACCCTGATAAAATACTTTTATTGAATCAGCTACACCATCTCCATTCGTATCCTCTAAAATTAATATTCTATCCCCTTCTTCTCTGGATGGATTGCCGGGGTTTAGATTATATCGGTAATTGTATGCCTCGCATACCCAAACTCTTCCCTTGCTATCGATATCCATACTGGTTGGGTTTACTAACATAGGTTCGGCTGCAAATACGGTAGCCTCCAGTCCATCATAAATTTCAAGCCCCACCAGAGCGTTTTCTATTTTTCTTTTGTCCTCTTCAGATAATTCAGGCGTGGTGGTAGTTTCCTGACGTTTAGAGTCACAGGAACCTAGACCAACGAGAATAGCGAATAAAAAGAGGGTCATTTTTGGAAGAATAAAAAAACGATTTACTTTTTGAGAAAGGCCAATTATTACATTAAATTTTTTTTCCATTTTAGATAATTTTTAACAAGGATTATGCATCATAAATCTACTATAGTTCAATACTGATCGCGATCCAAACACTTGCCTGCCTCTGATGACACGCAACAAGAGCCTTGATCCGAATCGGAAAATAATTATTAAAACTTTAAAATCACAATCCTCATTTCAGGATTGATGAGTGATGCAAGGTAATTCTTTGCATTATCTGCAATAATACATTTTATATTTACCGTGAAATAATTAAATTTGCTTTTAAATATTCACGGTAATGATACAGAGATTAATCCAGGAAGAACTTATTCAATTGCTTAGTTATTTCCCCGTTGTTGGAGTAACCGGCTCACGGCAGGTAGGAAAAACAACATTAGTGAAATCATCCAAGGAATTTCTGGAAAAAGAGATTGTTTATCTTGATTTGGAAAAACCAGAGGATCTATCGAAATTAAGCGAGCCTTCATTATTCTTAAGAAATCTTGCGAATAAATGTGTGATTCTAGATGAAATTCAACGTGCGCCACATCTTTTCCCCATAATGCGCTCTTTGATTGACGAGCATAGGATTCCTGCGAGATTTATTATTACCGGCTCTGCATCTCCCGAATTAATACGAGATTCATCGGAATCACTGGCAGGAAGAATTGCATATAAAGAACTAAGTCCGTTCAACCTCATTGAAGTCGGTAAGAAGGTTAATTTTGAGCAACATTGGTTAAAAGGTGGGTATCCTCTTTCTTTACTTGCTCCAACTCCCCAACTTTCAAAGGCCTGGTTAGATAACTATATTCAAACCTATATTGAAAGAGATCTTCCCTTACTTGGCTTACGCGTATCTCCCACAATGTTGCGCAACTTATGGTCAATGCTTTCTCATATTCATGGCAATATTTTAAATATGAATATGTTGTCAAAGTCTCTTGAGATAAGCTCACCAACATTAAAAAAATACCTTTATTTTTTATCCGAGGCATACCTGTTAAGAATACTTGAGCCCTTTCATTACAATATCCGGAAACGGTTGGTAAAATCTCCCAAAGTTTACATTCGTGATACAGGTTTATTACATTCCATTCTAGGCATTCAAAGTCAGAATCATTTGTATGGACATCCGGTTATTGGGCACTCATGGGAAGGATATGTGATAGAGCAGCTTTACCCTCATTGCTATTCTGATTTTGATTTCTATTACTACCGAACTCATCATGGTGCAGAATGTGATTTAGTTCTGACCAGAGCCAATATTCCTATAGCATCTGTTGAAATTAAGTTTACTGCAGCACCGAAGGTTACAAAAGGGCTCATAAACTCAATTGAAGACCTTGACACAATTAACAATTATATTATTTGTTTAACCGAAGATGACTTTCCTATCGCAGAAAATATTCTCGTCTGTAACATTTTGTCATTCATTGAACACCACTTGCCAAAATTGAAACATCAATCATAAATGCAATTACGTAACTGAGTGATAAGGGCTCAGTTGAAAATAATCCCAAAACCGAGTTCACAACAAAAGAGCCAGAAGTAGCCAGAAGACTGCTTTTAACAAAATCGTTTCATTTCATAATTCACAAGTATTCTTCCTTACAATTAGTATAAAAACCCAAATAACCAAAGTGGAATTTGATTAAAAACACCATTTTCAATATCGTCCAAAACAGTAAATGATTCAGGTAAATTTTTTATTTGTTTGGCTGATTTGTTTTTCCCTCCTATTTCGAAAATGTATTTCTCATCTACCAAAAAATCTCCATTCGGTGGTAATCTTAGGTGATGGGCAACATTTAGCTGAGATTCAAAAAATGTTTCCCTGATTGTGCGTCTCTTTATTTAGAATTTTTGCTTTTTGAGTATTAAGGTGGTTTTACCAACCCCTCTGCTACCCAGGATTTCAATTAACCTCGAATTCCAATTTATTTGTTGAAACAAATATCTGGTAATACTGGGTTTTACCGCTCTATTAATGTTGTTGCTATAATTGAAAACTACTTGCATTGCGCGTATTGTTGTAATGCAATACAATCATAGCCAATATAATTTGTAATGCGATACAAACTAAATCAACATTTTTTGTAATTGGATACAAAATAAACGACAGGTTTGTTATGAATTCGGGGTATAACGTTATTAAACCATCTTCAAACTCTTTTAATCCCTCTGACCAATGATGTTTATCATTTGTGAACTACCCTGTGCCAAGAGCACAGGGCTTCAAAAGACAAATATTGAATTTCTATTATTTACTAATTCAGCCCTGCGTCAAGAACGCAGGGATTTCTTGATAATCTTTAAAAAATGATGGTATTGATAATCTTTTTTATTTCTAAAATCCATCATCTTTACTCCTTGTTAATCTAAAATTATGCGTGTTGTTAATGCAGGTTGATTTAATTTGTCTTAACATAATGATCTGAATTTAAAAATTACGTAAATGAAAAGACGGTCTTTTGTTAAAAACATAGGCATGCTTTCAGCAGCTGCAAGTTTTTCTACAAGTTTTAAAATTAGTACAGATAATAGTAATCGTCCTAATTTCAATCTTATCAATAGTCTTTCACTAAAGGAGTTCACTGACGAGCATGAAGAATACCCAACTTTAGTGACAGATCATCATGGCAAATCATGGTTGTTTTCATTGCGCAGATTGCCCTTTCCTGAAAATAAAGAACATATTTCCGCATTCAGTTTCGAACGAAATACCTGGATTGAAAAAAATCCGGTGACTAAGGTGGCAGGTCAATATGAATACCCCACGGCAGTGTGTGCCCCAGCCGGATTGCCTGCAATTGCCTGGTCAAGTATTGATGATTCAAATTGGAATATAGAAGTATCGATTGCAACTGAAAAAGGGTTTAGTGATCCTACATCCTTTCAACCGAGTTCAGGAAAATATATAAAACCTGTTTTGCATGCCACTACGAAAAAAAGGACTTGGCTTACATGGGAAAAACTGGACAATGGAATTTTTTCCATTTGCATCACAAAATACCAAAATGGCCAATGGACAGAAATCATAGAGATCGATGCTGATAAAAACAGCCTTTTTGATCCGGCGCTTGCAGAAGATAATGAAGGTAATCTATATGTTGCCTATAGCATTACTGCCGGCGTGCACCGGAATATTGAAATGAAAAAAATTGATGGAAATTCATTGAAAATATTGGATCGTATTCCTATAGCTATTGGAGGTGGGTTGAAAGACCGGGTAAATATAAATTCTAATCCCGCCTTGAGTTTTGACGCCACCGGACGATTATGGATAAGCTGGGAAAATAACAGAAAAACGCACAGACTGGAAGATGGTGATAATTTTACAGGTGATCGAATCTGCGCTATGGTGTGTTATGAAGATGGCGTGCTTAAAGAACAAAAAGAAATTGGCAAATGGCTGTTCCATGACATGAACGATCACTTGCCAACATTTATAAAAGATAGCGAGAATAATTTATCTGTGACAACTCACTGCGGCGGCGACTTCACCGGTAATCCATTTTGGAAATATCGAATATCCAGGCTTGACCCAATAAAAGGCTGGTCTTCACCGGAAACTATACTGGAAACGGAGCAAAAAGGACAGACAAATCGTCCGGCATTGATTTTTCATGATTCTGGAATGTGGTTGGCCAACAGACCGGAGAAGTGGTTTAAAGATGGAGAAGAACTTAAAAAAAGAACAAAAGGTCAATCCAGAACCAGGTTGAGCAAATTGGAGTTGCATCAGTTTGAATTTAAGAAAAATGAATCTTCTAAAGGTGATCTCAGCTTTAAGCTAACACCAACGGTTGTTGAGGAATTTCTCCCCGATAAAGGTCAGACGCCGGTCGTGAGTGGTCGTCCATGGATTAAGAGAAAAACTATGGAATACAATGGCGACACATACACATTACTCGTAGGAAACCTGCACGAACATACCGAAATATCCAGTTGCTGGCCGGCAGGATGTGATGGCACGATCCATGACGATTACAGGTTTGGTATCTATTCTGAAGGGTATGATTTTATGGGTATCACAGATCATGGCTATTCCCTTAATGAAATCTATTGGCGCAAGAACCTGCGCATGACTGATTTCTATACCGACAATAAAAATTTTGTAGCTATTCCATCACTAGAATGGACGCTTTCCAACGGCAGAGGAAATGTTGATATCAAACCGGGAGTAGGTCATAAAAACATCATTTTTCCATCAAAAGATGAAGCGCTGAAGTTTATTAAAAACAAGCATGAGATATATTCGGTGAATAATGCTGAAACCAAAGATGCCGTAGCTTTATGGGATTTTCTGCATAAAAATAAGGTAGACTGTATTACGATACCTCACCACCCGGCGGATGAAGTTCATGCAACAGATTGGGAAGTCCATGATTCAACATATCAACCGATTGTAGAGATATTTCAATGCAGGGGCAACGCTGAATATCCTGGTTGTCCTCGTGAGATAAACGTATCCAGACACAATCCTATTCATAATTCCAAAGCTTTTATCGATTATGCATTGAATAATAAAAATTACAAAATGGGCTTTGTGGCAAGCGGAGATCATAATAGTATCGGAGTCGGATTAGCTGCTTTATGGGTAAAAGAAATAAGCCAAAAAGGGATCGTAGATGCGTTGAAACACCGGCGTTGTTTTGCTACAACCGGCGATAAGATATTTGTGCATATGACAATAAACGAGACCTGGGCTGATGAAGAGGTCATAATTAGTAAAAAAGCTCCTGAAATTACATTTGAAATTGAAGCTGTGGATCGTATAAAATCAATAGAAATTTTACGTAACAGCAAAATCATCCATAACATTGATCCGGGAAATACGATGATTTCAAAAGGTAGCTTTGTTGATAATGACTTCAACACAGGAAAGGAGGTATTATTTTACTATGTGCGGATAATCCAGGAAAATGGTCACATTGGTTGGTCAAGCCCCATCTGGGTAAATACGCTCACATGATCAACAGTTAATTGCTTCCCTTACTTTATTAGCTCACAATGCTGACGTAAATAATCAATGCTTTTTTGCAGCTCTTTCTTCTGAAGATCCTGAGCAAAAATCTTGATATCAACACCTTCAGGAGGCGATAAAATTCCAATAGGCTCACCCTTTCTTAGCATTTGATAAAAATCCAGTAATTCCGCCGCTTTCAGATCCGGGTAACCTTCCCAAAAATCCTGTTGAAGAAATGGTATTTCATTCTGTCTGTTAGAAACAGTTTCAATATGTAATGGAACTTCGGGGCAAAGCTCCATCATCCGTTTGGTGTAATGTTGGAAATCCATTGAGCCCTCACCCAAAGCAGTCCACTGGAAAGTTGCGCCTTTTTCTGATTCCCAAATTTTATAATCTCTCACACTGGTACATAGCACATGTTTACCCAGCTTTTCAAGCTGGTGCATAGGATTCTCCATTGCCCAAACAGAATTCCCCGGATCCAGCATTACACCACACACATCTGTCCCGACAGCTTCCACAATACTCAACACCTCCTCAGAGCGCATATCACCCGCATGATTCTCAACGGCAAACTTGACCCCTGCATCCTGAATTTGAGACCTCATGCCACGTAGCTCATGGATTATTTCGTCCATCCTGGCCACTATCCCGCCATCTGTATATCGATCAGCAATACTGCCAATTTTACAATTTATTGAAGTCGAATTAAAAATCCTGGCGACGCGAAGTCCCTTAAGAATTAATTCTTTTGGCACACCGAATTTTGGCGAATATGAAGGAGAGTTAATGCTTAGACTTCCCACCCCAAAATGGAAACGCATATTATTGGCTTCAAGAAGATGATGAAGAGCCATTAGGTAATCTTCGTCAAGGTTATCAAAGTAGCTTAGCGCGTTGAACAATATTGAATCCATATTAAGTTCAATTGCATATTCAATTAATTGCTTAGCTTTCCACCCCATCATACTGATAGCATGAGCATCCATGCCAAGGGGCACATATTTATCTGCAGCATGCGAATTAAAAAGCTGGTCATTCCTCCATCCTTTTGATATTACCGGGATACCGAGCATTCCTATTGTTGCTTTTGCGGTGAAATCTCTTCTGTTCATCTTCCTATTTTTTAGGATCAATCGTAATATTAAATGGCGCTTCGTCTTTGTCGAGACAGGCTACTGCCTGGATCACGGCATTTTCGTTCAAAATCGTGAATGCTTGATCTGATACATAATTTCTCATTCTGCTTCCGAAAATACTTATCGTCAGTTTTTCATTTCCCTTAACAGTCATGAAATCCCAGGATTTTCCAAGGTTGGAGATGGCATTATTCCCTCCGGAGAATGCCTCAACATTTGAAAGAGAGGTATGTCCCTGACCTTCGATGATAATTGGATGAATATCTTCTATCTTTTCTCCGGTATTCGCAATGATTGAGCCCTGGGCAATCATCCAGTTTCTATTCTTGGTGCTTGAACCTAATTTGTGAATGCCAATCGTCACACAGTCCAGGTTAAAATTTGTCAACTGTCCATAAGACTCCGGGCCAAGATAAATTCCACCATACGTTCCAAAGGTGAAAATATCAATCAGCTGGGCATTGTCTGTATGATTGATGCTATAGGCAAAACTTTTCTTTGCGACCACGGCATCCACCACCTCCTTCTTGAATTGTCCTTTCACTTGTCGCTGGACTGCCGGATTTACATGACAATTCAAAATTCTTGGAATATCATAGCAATAATCAATGCGAATAAATTCGCCGCTTAGCGGATATCCATAACAATGCTGAATGAGGATCAATTCACAGGCATTCTGTCGCGTGCCATTAAAATCCATGGCCAGATATTCTCCATAGAAAGTCAGGTTCATTAAGGTTACGCCTTCCGTTTTATGCGTTTTAGAAACCTGGATGGTTGGAGGATAGGCAATAATATCCAGAGCCGTTGTAGTAGTCTGATTGGGATACCAGAATTGTACACCCTTGATCTGCGTACTACTTTCGACGGTGATAAATACATTTTGCTCATCTGTTATCTCAAAGACGCTTCCGACAGGATGATCAAATTCCGGATGTTTGGTCCCCCTGGGAACTGGCCCATGAACACCAATTAATGATACATTTTTCTTTAATATGATACCCCCGGCAATCTGATAAGGCTTTTCGACAGGCTCAACAAATAGAGCTGCACCTGAAGTCGCTGCCCAGTCGATGGCTTTTTGAAGGTTTATTTTATTTGTCTGCGGGTCGTTTTTAGGTAATACGTCAAACTTTTGAATACTGGTTCCAAAATACTGCCCAAGGCAAATGGAATTTGCCAATACGAGAATAAAAAGTGTGTTAAATAATTTCATAGTTACGAATTTATATGGATTCCTTTAGTTACCTAAATTGAGCGATTCATAAAAGCAATAAGCCTGCCTCGCCGGTAGTCAGGCACTGATATATTGTTGGTCGGGTTTTTCAAGGTATCTTTCAACGACTGTCTCTTTTATTACCTGAGATGTTGGTGCCCCCGGAGCATTGTCGATGGTAAACACAGCTATAGCATTTTTATCCAGTTCATTTTCCATTAAAATATCTCATTTGCTCATTTCTCTTTGAAATTGGATTACCATTCCCCGCAATTTTCTTTTGATCTCCCGATTGTTGACCGGCACATGCTCTCCGGGATCCTTCTCTAAATCATACAAGGTCAAAGATGGATTCAGGGTCAATTTCCATTTCCCGGACCTGACTGCAGCCAATGCACCGTGGCTCCCATGGTAGAAAAAAGCATTTAAGTATTCTTCTTGCGTAAAAATATTCTCCCACTCCCGGTCAAGATGAAATTCACGCCTTAGGGGTATTTCTGCATTTAGAGAGATATCTTGATCAAACTCAGGGATGGTTTCTGTTTCACCAATCAGAAGGGAGCTCAAATCCCTTCCATCCAGCACAACTCCTTCCGGGATAGAAATTCCTGCCAAAGAAGCTAATGTTGGATACCAATCCATCGCATGCGTGACTACGCTGGATGTAACACCTTCTTTTATAATACCCGGACCGTAGGCTATACAAGGCACGCGTAGTCCACCTTCGTAAGTCGTCAGTTTGGATCCCCTGATGGGCTGTTGATCATTACGCCCTCCCTGACGCCCATTGTCAGACGCATATACCAAAATTGTTTCATCTGCTATTTCAAGGCGTTTCAACGCGTCCAGGATTCGCCCAACATAAAAATCTAACTCCTGAATTGCGTCCCCATATAGGCCCCAATTGGAGCTTCCTTCAAATTCCGGGCTAACACCAAGTGGAATGTGTAACATCGTGTGAGGTAAATATAGAAAGAAAGGTTCTGAAGATTTTGGTCCTCTTGAACTCTGAGAATTCGCATGTCCGGCAGCAACACGCTCTTCAATCCATGCAATGGCTTCTTCCGTGTACAGTTTAGTTAAACTGCCGGGATCAGTATTGCGCTGTACGACTTTTCCATTCCTCAGCAGAGGAGTTCCTCCTTGTTCGTCATAATGGACAACTTCATGAAAATCCAGATTGTGCATAATTCCGAAGTAGTGGTCAAACCCTTTATTTTTAGGAAGGAAAGGTTCACGAAACCCCAGATGCCACTTACCGATGCACGCGGTTGCATATCCTTCCATTTTGAATAATTCAGCAATCGTCAATCTGGAAGAAGGTATACCAATCTCTGAATCAGGACGGTGCACCCAAACCTCATTACCGGTTCTTCTGGGATAGCATCCTGTGAGCAATCCCGCCCGCGAGGGGCTGCAAATAGGAGCCGCCGCATAATAGTCGGTGAACCGAATGCCTTGTCGTGCCATAGCATCTATCCTCGGGGTCTCGACTTCTGTCGCTCCATAGCAACCAAGATCATAATACCCCTGGTCGTCCACAAAGATGAATATAATATTAGGGCTCTGTTTGGATTCCGATGCCTGGATATTAAAAGGAAATAAGGCAAATAACAACAGGTAATATTTCATTCGATATATGCGACCTGTTTTACTTTTAATTGCTAATAGATTAATAGTGGGCATTACATATAATATTGTTGGTTTTACTGTTATTTTAATGCAAACATTTGTTTCTAATGACGCCCGCCTGCCGCGAGGCAGGGAAGACCGAAGTCAGGAGCCTGCCTGTCGGCAGACAGGTCGGAAGAAAAGACTTCCAATATATACATTTATTAAAGTTTCTAAATCCTGTTTGGCTTTTTACACTTTTTTTCTTCGGTCTTCGGTCTTCGGTCTTCCGACTTCTGACCCTATTTATTATCTTTCCTTAAATTTAGCCTCAATAATTCATGAATATAACCATTTTGCAGATAAGGTATTGACAGTCAGTTCAAACCGATAAATTGCAAGAAAAATAAAATTTTCAGAAGCGTTTTTTAAATTCAATGTCAATGCCGTGATTTCTAACTCTTTACAAGTATCAATAATTATCCCCTGCATTATGCAGGTTAAATATTCACTTCTAAACTTTAATCAAGAAAAAAGGTAAGATAAAAACTGTCCTTTCTACAGAATCTAAAATTCATTGTTATTAGTACAGATTCTATCTATCTTGTACTAAATAAACACCACTTGTCTAGTTTGTTCTTTTTAAACATTTTAATACATTTTTAGAAATAAAAATTAATACATGACACCCAGAAAGAAAATGAATCGCAGACAATTTATCAATTCTGCAGCTGCGACCACAGCTACAATTTCTATTGTGCCCAGGCACGTATTAGGTGGAGATGGATACATCGCACCTTCAGATAAAATTACC
>SMVB01114692.1_pt1 | contig 18399 bp, 15 predicted proteins | sample 2456461 | NCBI WGS metagenome assembly SMVB01 (sample SAMN11095934, study PRJNA526329) | marine sediment metagenome | biome: Marine sediment; feature: Surficial sediment; material: Deep marine sediment; isolation source: Hadal surficial sediment | place: Pacific Ocean | collected 2014-05 | depth...
CTTCTGCTCGATGAACCGACGAACGATCTCGACGTTTCGACGTTGAGTGCGCTCGAGTCGATGCTTCTCGATTTCGGAGGTTGTGCCATCCTCGTGAGTCATGATCGCTGGATGCTCGATCGTGTCGCCACTTCGATTCTCGCGTTCGAAGGGGATGGCCGGATCGAGCTTCATGTCGGGGGCTATTCCGACTATCGCGCTCGGCGAGCCCGTGAGATCAGCCGGGATTCCGCTGCCGCTGCCGAGCGACCGATCGAAACCACGCCGAGGCGCGCGCCTGGATCATCGGTTTCGGTGGTCAGGCCCAAAGCGTTGAACCGAGCCGAACGCGAAGAACTGGCCGGGCTCTTCGAAGCGATCGAAGCGGCGGAGGCCCAAATTTCGGAGGCCCAGCTTCGACTGGCGGATCCTGCGATCTATCGAGGGTCTGGGGAAGAGGGCGCGGCCGCGCGTTTCGCCCTCGAAGAGGCGGAGGCCACCGCTGCGAAACTGACGGCCCGCTGGGAGGACCTCGAAGAGCGTCAGACCGCGTCCGACGCAGAGTAGTCTCGACTCGGTCTGCGCTTCGGATTCCACCGGGCCGGCGATCGAGTTCGGGTTGTCGACGCGACGCGAGAGTCGCGGCCCTTGATGCTCCACTCCCTTCGGCGGTCCGCAGAATGGCCGCAGAACGAGGGTGGGCGCCGCTCCCATTGGGCTGTGCTAAGGTGCGCCCTCAACAATCCCTGATCCCTGACGAAACGCCTATCTCCGTCTGGCACGAAACCCCGCTAGAGGGCTTCGTGACTCCTCGCGCGAGTCCGCTCTTTGCGGCGCATGACACGGAGCGCAACGGGTGGTTCGGATCACCTTCTTTCGACCCCCAACTTCGAGCCCCAACGTGACGACCCCCTCCAGCGACGATTCTATGACCACGACGACGAACGATCCATTCGAGAGCCTACCCGACCCGATTGCGGCCGCGCTGACCTCGCGTGGGTTCACCGAATTGACCGCGGTCCAGCGTGCGGTTGTGGCTGCCGAGTCCCGGGGGCGGGATCTGCGAATCTCGTCTCAGACCGGTTCGGGCAAGACGGTCGCGATCGGAATCGCCCTCGCGTCCCACTTCATCGAAGGGGGCGCGATCGAAGGGGGCACGAAAGCGGCGCCCCCCAAGCAGGCGAAGCGCAAGGACGGCAAGAACTCTTCCCCGCCCCGCAAACCCCGAAGCAAGGCCGCCCATCCGACGGCCCTGGTCATCGTGCCGACCCGCGAGCTGGCGGCTCAGGTCCGGGACGAGTTGCAATGGCTCTACGCGAATATTCGGGGACTGAGGGTCGAAGTCGTGACCGGCGGGACCTCGCTCGAGGGGGAGCGTCGCGCCCTGGCTCGCGGGCCGGCCCTCGTCGTCGGGACACCGGGCCGCCTACTCGACCATATGCGCAACCACGCCATCGACTGCGATTCGATCGAACACGTGATCCTCGACGAAGCCGATCAGATGCTGGACATGGGTTTTCGCGAAGAGCTCGAGGGAATTCTCGATCAGCTGCCCGAGAATCGTGCGAGCCATCTGATGTCGGCAACGTTTCCGCGAGGGGTCGTGAGCCTGGCGGACAAATACCAGCGAAACGTGCTCCGAATCGAGGGGACACGATTGGGTGTCGCCAACTCTGATATCCGGCATATCGCCTACGCGATTCGCCGACACGAAACCTACGCGGCCCTGGTCAACGTTCTGCTACTCGCGGGCGACTCACGCTGTCTGCTCTTCGTCAATCGTCGAGTGGACGCGACCGAGCTGGCCGAAAAGCTGGCGAGCGACGGCTTCTCCGCGGCGCCATTCAGCGGCGAGCTTCCACAAGCCCAGCGAACGCGAACGCTGGCGGCTTTCCGAAGCGGTACCTTCAATATCCTCGTGTCGACCGACGTGGCCGCGAGAGGCATCGACGTTCCCGACATCTCGACCGTGGTGCATATCGATCCGCCGCGAAATTCGGAAGCCTATATCCATCGCAGCGGTCGCACGGGTCGAGCAGGTCGCACCGGCCAGAGCGTGCTCTTCGTCGCCGGTCCCGATTCCCGAAAGATGGCCCGGATGCTCCAAGCTGCACGGATCGAGGTTTCTTGGCAACCTGTGCCGAAGCCGGAGAACGTGCACAAGGCGCTCGTCAAACAGGCCCGCCGCGAGATGCACGCGCGGCTCGATGCGGACGCTCCGACCGAAGCACAACTTATCTACGCGAAGCAGTTGATCGAGGAACGCGACGCGACCCACGTCGTCGCGACGCTACTCGAGATGGCGAAGCCGAAGCCGCCGAGGGAACCGATGAATGTCGTCGGGCTCGATCCTTTCGCGGACAACGGCCGCAAGAAGCGCGGCCCGGGTATGGGCTCCCCGCGTGGAGGGCACGATCGCGCAAGCGCCGGTCGAACCCCCGGAAAGGCTCGCCATGGGGAAACGGGGCCCGTCGCATACACACGCTTCTCTGTGAGTTGGGGCCAGGAGACGGGTGCGTCGCCGAGCCGGATCCTGTCGCATATCTGTCGTCGCGGTGGGCTCGATAGCCAACAGGTCGGTGCGATTCAGATTTCGGCCAAATCGTCGACGGTCGATATCGCCAGCGATGTGGCAGACGCCTTTGAAACCCGGGCGCGACGGCCCGATCGCCGAGATCCGGGTATTTTCGTCCGGCGTGCCGAGGGTCGATCGACTTCATCCCCGTCGTCGTTCAAAGGCGGCGACAAAAAGAAGGGTTCAGGTGCTGGCGCGCCAGCATCGGGTCCGTCGGGGGCCCCCCGATACCCGAAGACGAAGCGCCCCGGCCAACCCGCCCACCTGAAGCGAAAGCATCCACGCAAGACCGCCTCACGTTAGGCGGCTCGTTTCCCGGGTGGCCGGGAACGAAGTCGATGGAATCCGTCAGCGCGGCTCGCAGACGAAGACCGGTATTTTTCGGTCTGTGCGTTTCTGGTAGTCCTCGTATTCAGGGTAGTGTTCGACGCAGATGGGCCAGACCAAGGCCTTCTCCGCATCGTCCACCTGTCTCGCGCGCAGGTTCATGAGCTTGCTCTTGTATTGGACGACGATGTCCGGATTCGCGATCAGGTTCCGCGTCCAAACGGGAGATCGTGGGGAGCCACCCTGGGAGGCCACGATGATCACGCCCTCTTTGTAGGGCACATACATCAGGGGAACCGTGCGGGACTTTCCGCTCTTGGCGCCGGTCATCGTGACGAGCATGATCGGTCGACCTTGTAGTCGCCCCATGACACGGCCGCCGGTAAGCTTGTAGATGAAACTGTTGAACCTGGAAAAGGGCTTCAGCATTCTGCGGAAGCGCTTGACTTCCGCTTCCGTCATCGGATTCTCGGCCATGACGTTCGATTCGCCTCCTTGACTCTGAAGGTTGAGGGTTGAGGATTGAGGAGATGGCGGTCTCGGCAGGATAGCGCCCCACGATTCGCTCGTGAGTGGCTGTGGCTCCATCGATTGGCGGTCTCAGAGATCCTCGAAGAAAGCCTTGATGACCGCAAACGCGGTCGCTCCCCCCACGAGTCCCATCTGCATCTTGTTCATCACATAACCAAAGCTGACCCCTGCGTCGGGGTCGGCCATGCCGATCGAGCCGCCCGCCCCGGGATGTCCGAAGGCGTTGGGACTTGGCGACAGCGGCATGAAGTCGCTTCGCAGCATGTAGCCGAGTCCGTAGCGCATGGGAATCTGGCCGAGCGTCGCATCGGGGCCCGAGACTTGTTCGGTTCGCGCCGCACGAATGGTGTCCGCTTCGAGAATGCGAACGCCGCCGATCTCCCCGCCCAGGGCAAGCGCGCCGTAAATTCGAGCGAGCGATCGCGCGGTGCCATGACCGTTGCCCGCCGGAATCTCCGCTTCACGCCAGGCCGCCGAGTTGACCGTTCCCTTGGACATGCGGGGATTGTTGAACGCGGCTCCGACCATCGTCGTGGGGTCCGTCATGTCGCGCAGGAAATCCCCCATCGGGCCCTTGATCTTCAATGCGGGTTTGCCCGGCTTCGGTTTTGGGGGCGCGATGCCGCCGATCAGGTCCGAAACACGGCCATGCTCTTTCGCCGCCAGACCGATGTGGAAATCCGCATCGAGCGGTTCGGCCACATCCTCTCGAAACATCTGCCCGACGCTGCGGCCCCCCACGCGACGAATGACTTCGCCAATCAGGAACCCGTAGGTGACGGGGTGGTAACCGTGCTGTGTGCCGGGCTTCCACCAGGGCTCTTGTTCGGCGAGCGCAGAACACATGACGGTCCAGTCGAAGAGGGCTTCCGGGGGCAGGGGCTTTCGGATTGCGGGCAGTCCGCTCTGGTGGGAAAGCAACCAGCGAACGGGGATCTCGGCCTTTCCAGCGGCGGCGAACTCGGGCCAATATTGCGCGACGGGTGCGTCGAGATCGAGGAGTCCCTGCTCGACCAGGCGATGCGCACAGATCGCCGTCATGCCCTTCGTGGTCGAGTAGGTGTTGACGAGGGTGTCGCGCTCCCATTCGCGCTCGGCGTCCGGGGAACCTGGGGGAGCGAGATACCCGCCCCAGAGATCGACGACCGATTCTCCATTCAGCGTGAACGCGATCGCGGCACCGACTTCCTTGCCCGCTTCGATTCGTTCGCTGAAGACCCGGCGAACTCTTTCGAAGCGCGGATCACATAGTCCATGAATGGGGACGCTCATTTCGACTCCTGTTGATTCGGGCTAGCCGAGTAGGCGTTCGGCGTTGCCGCGCAGAATGGCATGCCTGATTTCGCTGCGATCGGGGCTGTCGGTCACGATCAAGACCTTCGCGAGACTCGTGGCAAGATGATAGAAGGGCCAATCCGTCCCGAAGAGCATTCGCTCGCCGCCGGTGCGCTCGATCATCTTGTCGAGATGCGAGATGCCCTGTCCGTGAATTCCGAACCAGGCATTCTCGTAGCGCGATCCGAGCTCGAGCATCGCGTTGCCGTCGCGTGCGCCCGCATGACCAAAGACGAAAGGCAAATTGGGAAAATTCGCGAGGGCACCCTCGTAGTGGCGAGGCATCGCGTAGCGATGTCGCGACTCGGGCTCGATCCCCGCGCGGCCACCATGATAGAAGATGATCATCCCGAGGCGTTCCGCGGCTTCGTAGATCACCATCGCATCGGGTTCGTCGGGATAGAAGGCTTGCATCGTCGGGTGAAGCTTGACGACACGGGCCCCCGCCTTCGCGAAGGCTTCGAGTCGTTCGACGCGTCGCGCGTCCCGCGGATGGACCGAGGCACCCAGCACCAATCGATCGGCCGTTCCGGACTCTCGGATGGCCTTCCTCCAATCTTTGGCGAGGTCGTCTCCGAAGGGAAAGTCGAAGCGGATCGGAAGGATCATCGCCTTCTCGACGCGTGTCGCGTCCATCTCGTCGAGCAGGTTCGGGATCGTGTGGCTGCGGGCGAAGTCGCTGCCCCAGAGGCCCTGCAAGATGCTCTCGTGTCGAAGCGTCTCGAGGGCGGGCTCGCTGAAGTTTCCGTTGACGTAGATATCGAGATCGAGATCGCAACCGGGGTCGGTTGCGTCGCAGTCTAGAAAATGGCGGACGCGATCCGTGCGCGCTTGAAGATCCAGCTCGGGTTTGAACAGGACGGACATGCCGAGATGGCAATGCATGTCGATCGCCATCGGAATACGGTCGTCGACGCAAACGAGCCGGCCGCTCGGTTCGAGTTCGAACCAAGGGAGGTCGGCGAGACCGCGATAGCCCCGGAAGCGCTGAACGCCGAAGCGACCCTTGCCCGACTGTTCGAGCTCCCGGCGTCGTTGTTCCGCCAGCAGCGCCACATCGGCCTCGTTGTATCGAGCTGGATCGGGGGCGGAACAGCCGCCCAGCAAGAGGCTGGCCGCGGTCCCGCCGATCAGGGCGCCCGTCGAGCTCAGAAATTGGCGGCGATCGAGTCCGCGTGTCATCACCAGAGACGGTAGCCCGACTTGGACCCGCGGTGGAACGAAATCCGGATCTCGATGCGGCGGGGCGCGGGCTCCGAATTGCGACTAGAATTCGTTGCCGGAAGAATCGAATCGGCGTGTACTTGCCGCCAGAGAGGATGTTTCGATGAGCCTATCGCGAGCAGACGATCTCGTTCTCTGCAACGCCCCGTTGGTCGGGGGGGCGATGGAGATTTCGGGTGACCAATTCAAGACCATCATCGACGCCACGGCGGATGCGGGATTTTCCCGTGCCTCATTGTGGGCCTTCCATCACATGGCCGCGCTCGCGGACGGCGTGAGTTCGGATCGGATCCGGGGCTGGCATTCGGATCGGGGAATCTCGGTTCCGATCGTGGAGTCGCTGATCGGATGGGAGACCGGCGATCGGGAGGCGATCGAGCGCCAGTGCGGCCCGATCTTCGATGTCGCGACGCTCTATGAGGCGAAGGCGGTGGCGGGTGTCGTGCTCGCTTCCGAAATCGATTTCGATGCGGCGACGACGGGTCTCGCTGAACTCGCAAAGATGGCGGGGGAACGTGGTCTGAACGTCTGCATCGAATGGCTCCCCTGGACGGGGCTCCCCGATCTGAAGAGCGCGTGGAAACTCGTGCGGGACGCGGGCGCCGAGAATCTGGGTCTGGTCGTCGATGCGTGGCATTGGCTACGTCAGCCGGGTGGGCCCGATGAGGCGACGCTTCGTTCGATTCCGGGTGAACGAATCCACTGTGTGCAGCTCGACGATACGACGCTTGCCGCGACCGGGGACGATGCCATGTTGGAGTCGATGACGAATCGGTTGCTGCCCGGCGAGGGCGAGGTCGACTGGCCGGCTCTACTCGGAATTCTCGACGAGATTGGCGCCGATCCGATCTGGGCGCCTGAAGTTTTCAGTCTGTCCTTGCTGGACGAGGGGCCGACCGAGATGGCGCGCCGTATCCATGCGTCGACGTGCAAGGTGCTCGGGCTCTGATCCGTCAAACCCCGAACCCTTCCAGAGCCCCTGCCAGAGTGAGGGGCGCGCATCACGATCGCAGGGGCCGCGGGATAGGCGCCTAGTATGAAACGCTGCTTGTCTGGGATAGTTCGGGAACCTATAATTGCCCTTGCTTTCTGTTCCGTAAGGAGAATCAAGCATGATTCGACATTTCACGACAGCGGTCGCACTTTTCATTGGCTTGACGTTCGCTGTCGACGCCATGGCAGGCCCGCGGGTATATCTGGAAGTCAGCCCTGGAGTGTCGGTTCTTTCGGGTTCGGATATTAGAGGCTCAGGTTCTTCGCCGAACTTCAAGGCGAACTTCGATGTTGGCTACGTCTTCGGTGGCGCGGTTGGGTTTCGTTTGTACGAGGATTTTCGGATAGAGGTGAATGCCAGCTATCGAAATACCGCCATCGAAACAAATGGGCTGGGCGTTGGGGGAAGAATTCTCCTGTTCTCCGTAATGACTAACGTCTACTATGACATCGACTTTGGGATTCCGATCAAACCGTATTTAGGTGTTGGCATTGGCAACGGTTTCGTCGACGTCGACATCCTCGAGCGTTCGGGAACTTCGGTCTCCAATAACAAGACGACCCAATTCGCGTGGAACGTCATGGCCGGGATAGGCTACGCACTTTCCGAGAATTTCGATTTGAGTGCCGGATATCGCTACCTGGGAACAACCGACGCGAAGTTCGACGCCGTATTCGAAGACACTGATGCTGGCACATTCGATGTCGAGATCGACTTCCACGAATTTCTTTTGGGGCTCCGCTACACTTTTTGAGTACGGCCCTCTCCAGGCAGATTCCTAGGTCCTTTCGCGGTGTGCCGCGCGATCTCGATAGTGGTCAGCGGCGGACTGGGCCTCGATGAACACGCGTCGTGCACCGGGAATTCGTGCCTTGATTTCCCGCTCGATCGCCGCCGTGTGTCGCTCGACCTCACCGATCTCCAGGCCGTCGCGAAACTCGACGCTCACGTTGACGAGAATGTCGTCGGGCCCTTGATGCATCGAGAGAATCTCGTTCACTCGGTCGATCGCGGAATGCGCGGTGAGGACGCGAGAGATTTCTCGGACGACCTCGGGGTCCGCTCCCTCTCCGATCAAGAGCCCTTTCGTCTCCTGGGCAAGCAAAATGGCGGTACCGGCCAGGATGCATCCGATGACGATCGAGGCGACGCCATCGAGTTCGGGAATGTCGAGCCATTGACCCAACGCGATCCCGATGAACGCGGCCACCAGACCGAGCATCGCCGCGGTGTCTTCCAGCAAGACCGTAAAGACCGAGGGGTCCTTGCTCGCGCGTACGGCCGCGAGCAGGCTACGATTTCCGCGTGTGGAGTCGAGCGCACGATAGGCGACCCACCAGGCAGCGCCTTCGAAAAGCATGGCGAAGCTCAGCACAGCGTAATTGATGGCTACGTTCGTGATGGGTTCGGGATTTCGGACTCTGTGAACACCCTCGTAGATCGAAACGCCCGCGCCGACCGCGAAGATCAGGATGGCGACGACGAAGGCCCAGAAATAGAGCTCCCGCCCATAGCCGAAAGGATGGCGTTCATCAGCGGGCCGTGCAGCGCGACGGATTCCGTAGAGAAGCAGCGCCTGGTTGCCCGTGTCCACGATCGAATGGATCGACTCGCTCAGCATGGCCGAGCTGCCCGTGTACATCGCGGCTGCGATCTTCATGACCGCGATGGCCGAGTTTCCAGCGAGCGCAGCGTAAATGACGCGCTTGTTCTTGTGGCCAGCCATGAGAGCGGCTCCTGATGCTGGGGAATTCGAAGCGACGCAAGCGTCGAATCAATCTGGTGAGGCGATTTCTGCGGGATCCGTACTTCGCTTCAAGCGCCGATGCGCGAATCGGGCAAAGAGTGTGGCGACGACGATCAGCGCGAGCGCGGCGATTGCGACTCCGTATTCGCCGTCGAATGCGGAACGGCCGAGAACGACGAAGCCCACGACATAGACCATGTGAACCGTGAGCGAGATGACCAGAAATCGAATGCGATCGACTCCAGCCAATCCGAGCACGAGGCTCTGTATGAAATACGGGGGGCCGGGCGCGATGCGCACCATCGCGATGAAGAGGTTCTGCTCTGCCTTGGATTTGAAGGTCGGAATCGAGTAGCCGCGATTCGCCACGATTTTCAGTAGCCGCGGCCGCAGAAAACTCGTCGTGAGCGTATGGGCGATCAGATTGTTCAAGACGATCGCAGGCGGAATCCAAAGGAGTGAGGGGAGGACACCGAAAAGTGGACCTGCCACGATGTAGAAGGGACTGAGCGGAACTGGAAAGATCGTCAGGATGGCCATCGTCCCGAAGAACACGATCGGTGGAGCCTGCTTCAGCCGCTCCCAGCCATCTCCGGCCCAGCCGAGCATGACGTCGATGCCGATCTCACGAAACAGCAGTAGCCCGATTCCGCCTATCAACACGACGCCGACGCAAAGCCCGGCGACGACGAGGCGCGCGCTGAATCTCGACTCTTGATCTGCCAAGTTTCCCATCCCGGTCGGGTACCGATTGACCCAGATCGAGAAGGATAACCGCTTCGGATACGAAAGGTGAAGTCTTCTGTCGAAGCGATGGCTCGATCGGTCGCGAGAATGCCCGCATCGTGCCAGGCAAGATCTACTCCGCGGACGCCTTGGATGGCGGCACCCAGCGAACTCGTTCGAAAAATTTCTGGAGTCGGGGCAATTCGGCGGCGATCTGGTTCCGGCCCCATCGCGCCGCTCGGTCGAGTTCCTCAGGCTTGGGAAGCAGGTTGAGGGGCGAGAGCGTCGGGAGGAACTCGACTCGCTGATGCGCATAGCGCTCGTTCAAGGCGACTTGTAATCCGATGATTCGGGTGACGGGCTGTAGCCAGAGATGGCCGAGGCCCATTTGGGGATGGAAACAGTCGAAGGCGAGAAAATAGACGTTGCGAGTTCCGATTCGACCCTCTTGGATTTGTCGCCAGGCTGGCCGGACCGGCACGTTGTTGGCGACACCGCCATCGACGAGCGCGACGACATCATCTCGCTCCATCACGTTCTGCAGGATCGCCTCCATATGAGGGTCGTCGCGTGTCATGTCGTAGTGAAGAAGCCCTGGGATCGCCGCCGAAAACCCGGCCGCATCGATCGCATTGAAATCCCTCGTGAGTTCGTCGCCACCGATGATGATTTCCTCTACGACCCGTGGATTGATGAACCCGATCATTCTCACGAGTTGGGTCACGATCCGCGCCCGCAATTGCAGAGTTTTCAGCCGCTTGTCGTCACGCAGGCGATGTGACCGAGCATATTGTTCGGGACTTTCCCCGAGTGCACCGCGGCGGACACCGGCCACGACGGCGTCGTAGGGAATCTCGAGATCCGTGAGCAACATTTCTTCACCATCGTCGCGGGTGAACGCGCTACCGATTCCGGCGCGCAGAAAGAGGCGTGCGATGCCCGGAAAGCCGAACCGGGTTCGCAGGCTCACGTATCGAAAGACGATCTCGGACCGCATGCTCTTCGCGATCTCCATGTATGCGCCGAAATCGCCGACCTTGTTTCGCGCCCGAAAGAGTCCGAGGATGGCCCCCATCGAAGATCCGATCACGTAGGCGGGAACGAGTCCCGCGTCCTGCAGGGCATCCCATGCCCCGATATAGCTGTAGGCAGAACCGCCCCCGCCGCCCGCCACGGTGACGAGGGTCTTGATGCCAAGCTCCTGATCCAAATGTCGCGGCGAGAAGTCGTCCGCATATTTCTCGAGGACCTCGTCGCGCGTCTTCTCGAGGGAATCCATCCATCGTTCGACGACGTCTGCGGCCGCTTCGAGGCGTTCCCTCTCGTCTTCGACCTGAAGCAGGATCCGACCCAATACTTCGATCACTTGTTTTCGAAAGCGGGTCAGGCGTGGAGAACGAACACGAATGTCGGGATGATCCGTTCGCCCGCCTTTGCGCGCCGCGCCCGGCTGGAATTCGTCGAGCGCTGCGAATGCAATCGCATAACGAATCCTATGCTGTGTCGTGCGGTTCAGGACGTCGGGGTGTTCGAGCAGTGCATCGATGAACCTCACCTCCATGCGTTGAAGGCGAAGCTTCTGCTCTTCCCGGTCGTGCTGCGAGTTCGCGATCATCGGCATGAGTGGGCTGGCCGCGAGGCTAGCAAAAGATCGACGTCGTGGGTCTAGCCCTTCGCTTTCTTGGCTCTCGGGGTGTAGGCGGTAATCTCGAAACCAGCGTCCTTCCAGGCGGTGAACCCCCCATCGAGATGACTCGTGCGCTGGAGACCGAGCCGCATCGCAACCGCCGTCGCCAGAGCGGATCGCCAGCCCGAACGGCAATAGAAGACGAAGCATTTGTCCTCTTGGAAAATCGGTCGGGCATAGGGACTGTTAGGATCGATCCAGAATTCGAGCATTCCGCGCGGCGTGTGGATGGCGCCAGGCAGATGGCCTTCGCGTTCGAGCTCGCGGACGTCGCGAAGGTCGATGAGGATGAGCGCGTCATCGCCAATTTGCTCCGCGAGTCGTGTCGTCGAAATCAGTTCGATTTGTGAATTCGCTTCGTCGAGAAGCGTTTGGTATCCGATGCCGCCGCGAACCGTCATATGCCTCGTCCTTCTGATCGCAGAGGGAAAAGGCTAGCCCTTCGAGCGACCTAGGCCAGGGAATCGGACGGGTGTGCCCTCGCGTAAGCGCGAGCCTGGATCCGGTCGAGGTAGGCCGCCGGCGGAAAGAAGCTCAAACTGAGCGCCACGACCGCCACGGGCCCGACGATCAGGAAGATCACCCGAACGCTTCCGACGGTCAGGGGAAGGATTTTTTCGGCGACGCCGCTCGCGAACTCCTCGCTGCCCAGGACGACGATCGAGGCCGTTCGAAGCAGAAGCGCGATCATCGGAAGCAGCGTGACGGCACCCGTCCAGATCGACCAGAGGAAGAATCGATTCGTGAGAATCGGGTCAGCCAATCCCAGGCGCTCGCGTTGGCGCATCGAACGCCAATAGCGAAAAGACTCGTAGAACGCCCAGGAGGTCGGGATCAAGCGAGTGAAATTCGTCGCCACCATCGAATAGGAGTTTTCGATACTCGCGTGACCTGTGAGCAGAGTATGGGCCGTCGTAGACACGATCAGCGCAATGGTCACCCCGGCGAAGACGCGGGCGGTAGAGCCCGATTGATGAAAGACGCGAAGCGTGAAGAACGTCATTGCGATTGTTCCCGACGCGAAAGTCAGGTGGCCGAGCGTGTTGATCGTGTTGGCCAGATCGGGATCCGTTAGGATCAGCGAAATGCCAAGTACGCGTAGGGAAAGTCCGGTTGCGGCGCCGATGAAATAGAGTCCGCCCCAGAACTCGGGTGTCTGTCTCGAGCGATTCGCGAGGAAGAGCAGCCGGATTCCGGGTGCGATGAATAGAAGAAATATGAGAATCGGCCCGAGCAGTTGCATTCGATGTCGTCTCGACGGTCCGGGGGGTCGCGAATCGATGAATCCCATCGGAGGTTCGGCTGGGCAACTTGAGAACCGAATCGCGATCGGAGAGAACGCGGTCGACATGCGAGCTACGCTCGAACCGATTCGAGTTCGTGTCGTGCGTCCGTGATTTGGGGCGGATCGGTGGCCGTGGAGTCTTCGAAATGAATGCAGTCTCCGTCGAGGCGGAAAAGTCGTTCGATGAGGCTCGGCTCTTGGCCGATGCCCGTGCGAATACGGGTCTCAGCGATTTTGGGGACGATCCATTTCGGGAACCCCTCGGCGTCTTGTTGCGGTCGCTGCGCGAGGAAGCGCCACTCAACGCTCTCGGTCGCGAGATGTTTCGACGACGTATCGGGGAGAGCCTCGAGACGCGACTGAAGATCCAGGACTGGATTTCGCGCTTCCCAGAGATCCTTGATGAGGAGATCGAGGCACCGATCGTCGTGGTGGGTTTGATGCGAACTGGAACCACGATGTTGCATCGAATTCTGGCGAGCGATCCACGCAATCATGCCGCGATGTGGTGGGAGACGCGATTTCCGGCTCCAGATCGCGATACGAATTGGCGTGAGCCCGATCCGCGAATAGCGCCCGCGCAAGCGGAGGTCGCCGCAATTCTCGCCGCCGATCCACGCCAGGCCTCGATTCATCCCTGGGATGCTCTCGCGCCCGATGAAGAGATCATGCTTCTCGAACACTCTTTCTTGTCACACGTGCCCGAAGCCTTCGCAAACCTTCCGTCCTATCGAAGTTGGCTCGACGAACAGGACTGGACACCGGCCTATGTCTATCTCCGAAAGCTTTTGCAGTCTCTACAATGGCAGAAACGACAGCGGGGTCTCGTTCGGGAGCGTTGGGTCCTCAAGACACCCGGTCATCTCGGCTATATCGAACCCCTTTTCGCCGTCTTTCCGGGCGCCCGAGTGATTCAGACACATCGCGATCCACTCGAAACCGTACCGTCGGCCGCCTCCATGAACCATGCGTTGTGGGCGATCTACAGCGACGAAGAGGGCGCGAGCGAAGCGGGGGCACAGTGGCAGGAGCGCCTGGCCTGGGGCACGCGCCGCTGTATGGCGTCGCGGGAGCGTCATGCCGAGGATCGCTTCGCCGACATCTCGTTTCGAGATTTAATGCGCGATCCCGTGGCCGAGATCGAGCGCGCCTACGCTCGATTCGGAATCGAGATGACCGCGGAGGCACGCGAGGCCATGACTCGCTGGCGGACCGATCATCCCAGAGACAAGCGACCCGCACACGACTATGCCCTGGCGGACTACGGATTGACGGAAGAGGGGATCAAGGCCGCCTTCTCGGAATATCGGGCAAAGTACATCAATTCTTCAGACTAGGAGTCTCCTCTCATGGCCTATTCGAAAAGCCTGCTCATCGCTGTACTGGTGTTGGCGCTTTCTTCGATGAGTTCGACTGCTGGTGCGACGGACCGGCGGCAAGTCGATGCCGCCGATCAGCTAAGCGTCGACGCCTGGATTGACCGGGAGTTGCCGGGTCTACTAAAGACCTATCGCCACCTTCATGCCCACCCCGAGCTTTCGCTCCACGAAGTGGAGACGGCCCGGCTGGTTGCCGAGTCTCTTCGCGACGCCGGCTATTCGGTCGAGGCCGGACTCGGAGGACACGGCGTCGTGGGTATTCTTCGAAATGGCGACGGCCCAACGCTTCTGATCAGAGGGGATATGGACGCGCTGCCGGTCGTCGAAGCGACGGGCTTGCCCTATGCGAGCGTCGTGCGAACCAAAAATGCGGCTGGCCTGAGGGTAGGGACGATGCACGCCTGCGGACACGATGTCCACGTGACGAATCTGATTGGCACCGCGCGCTTGCTCGCTTCGATCGGCGAAGCATGGCGGGGGACGCTCGTCATCCTGGCGCAGCCGGCGGAGGAACTTGGGCAGGGTGCGTCGAGCATGATCGACGACGGGCTCTTTGATCGTATTCCGATGCCCGACCACGGTCTCGCACTACACGTCGCCGGGGAGTTACCGGCCGGAACGATCGGTTTTGTGTCGGGTTGGGCAGCGGCGAATGTGGACTCCGTCAAGATCACGATGTTCGGACGCGGAGGCCACGGGGCTCGGCCTCATCAGACGATGGATCCGATCGTGGCTTCCGCCCACCTCGTCATGGCGCTGCAGACCATCGTGAGTCGCCGTGTCGATCCTTCGGAATCGGCGGTCGTCACGGTGGGAACCTTTCACGGCGGCACGAAAAATAACGTCATTCCCGACGAAGTCGTTCTCGAATTGACGGTGCGATCCTACACGGACGAAGTGCGTCAACTCTTGTTGTCTTCGATCGAAGACATGGCGCGAGAAACCTGCAACCTCTTCGGTTGTCCTCGGCCGCCCGAGGTCTGGATCAAACCTGATTTCACACCCGCGATGTTCAACGATCCCGGTCTGGTGGCCCATGCTGTCGAATTGTTTCGCTCGTTGCTCAGCGACGAGAACGTTCGTGAAGTCGCAGCGACGATGACCGGCGAGGATTTCGGTCGCTATTCACGCCGTGCGAACTTCCCGACGTTCCTCTACCGACTCGGATCTGTGAATCCGGAGCGTTGGAAGGAAGCCGAGCAGGGTGGCGAACCGCTTCCCTCGCTTCATTCGAGTCGGTATTTTCCGGACGCCGAGCCGACGCTTCGGACGGGACTCCGATCGATGAGCCGGCTCGCATTGAGTCTGCTGGGGCCGCCGGACCCGAAAAAGTAGTCCCTGCCTGGTTGGCGGAATCCGTCCTTTGTCTCATCATCCCCGCCGCAATGCCGACACCCAATCCCTGTTCCGCCGATCGGGCCGCGGAGATGATCGAATCCGTAGACCGTTTGGGCATCCCGCTCGGTCCGGGCCAGCCCATCGGCTTCCTGCGTGCCCTCGGTCGACGCACGGATTGGACGGATCTGCGCGTGTTCGGAGCCCTGCTCGTCGAACTCTTCCCCGTCTTCGCGCATGAGGGTGTCTCTTTGCGGTCTGGATTCTTCGGGCCGGCGGAGCGGGCCCTGCGTGCGGCCGGACATAACATCGAATTCGTTCCGGCGGATTTCCGCCGCTTCGCGGAGATCGGTGAACGATTCAATCCGCGCGTCTTCGCAACGGCGGCAGCCCCACCGGATGAAAATGGCCGGATCTCGCTCTCGCTCCACGCGGGAGCAACGATCTCCGAGATCCAGAACGCGAGCCGAGATCCCTCGCGGCTGCTGATCGTCGAAACGAGCCCTGCCTATCCCCGAACGCTCGGTCTTCCGCCGGACCATCCCCATTCGATCTCGCTCGGGGACGTCGATGTCTGGATCGAGGGGGACGCCATTCCGGTCGAACTCCCCGATGCGGCCGCCGGGGCCGTCGAGACCTCGATTGCCTCCTATATCGAGCCCTTCATCGAGTCCGGCGCCACGCTACAAACCGGCATTGGTGGGGTGCCGAATGCCGTCGTCGAGTTGCTTGCGAAGGGCTCCGAAGGCGATTTCGGAATTCATAGCGAGATGTTCACGACGGGTTTGATGCGTTTGCATCAGGCCGAAAAAATTTCGAACCGCAAAGGAATTTTCGACGGCGTGTCGGTCACCACGTTCGCGATGGGATCTCGCGCTCTCTACGACTGGCTCGATGACAACGATGTCGTGCGATTTCTGCCGGTCGGCGTCGTCAATGATCCGGCCATCATTTCCCAAAACCGAAAGATGATCTCGATCAACGGTGCGCTCTCTGTCGATCTCTTTGGGCAGATCGTCGCCGACTCGATCTCGGGCGCTCAGCATTCCGGGATCGGCGGCCACGAGGACTTTCTCGCCGGAGCGGGGCGGGTTTCCGCCGGAAGGTCTTTGATCTGTCTTCCGTCCATGGCGAGAGTCGGCCAAACGAGTCAATCCCGAATCGTGGCTGCGCTCGAGCCGGGCTCGTTGGTGACCAGTCCGCGACATCAGGTCGATGTTGTCGTGTCGGAATTCGGTGCCGCAGAGTTGGCGGGTCGAACCGTCGGCGAGCGTGCCCACGCTCTTGCGGAGATCGCGCATCCGGACGTCCGCGATGCGCTGTGTGCCGCGGCCCGAGAAATCGAGCGACGCGGCGTCCTCGGCGTCCTCGAAGGATCTCCAATTGGAGACGGCACGCCGTCAGGCTAGAATTTCGCTGACGTCGCCGCCCGATCCGTCCGATGGGAGAATTCCTTGCGTAGTTCGACTCGTCTCGCGCCGGTCGCATTGATCGATTCCGATTCCGGTGAACCCGTTCGCCTTGGCGACCTCTGGCGGGACCGGACGGTCGTTCTGATCTTCCTGCGCCACTTCGGTTGACTCTTTTGCCGTGAGCAAGTCACGCAGTTGCGTGACTCGATGAAGTCGTGGACGGCTCAGGATGTCGACGTCGTGATCGTGGGAAACGGAAACCGCGATCTTGCTCTGGCGTTTCGCGAAGAATTCGAGATCGAGGGGCGATTGCTCATCGACCCCGATCTGCATGCCTACCGCGCGGCGGGTCTCCGGCGCGGGCGTCGCGAGATGACGTCTCCCCAATTGATCGGGAATACGATTCGTGCGCTGCGAAGTGGCGCTCGTCAGACGGCGGTACAAGGAGACGCTTGGCAACTCGGTGGCGTCTTCGTTTTTGCACCGGGCGGCGAGCTGCGTTTCCAACATCGCTCGGCCGTCGCAGGAGATCATGCCGACCCGTCCGAGATCGAGGCGGCGCTCGAGGAGGCGGCCGAAACGATCGACGAGGAAGTTCCACCGCCGTCGGTATTGGCCCCTGCGTTGAATGCCCTGCGCCCTGCGCTCGATGCGTCCCCCTTCCTGTCCTTCGACCGAATAGGTTTCCAGAGGCACTCGGTTGGATTCGACCCCGCCGATCTGGATGTGGATCTCTACGGGCGTCGATGTCTCGTGACCGGCGCGAACTCTGGACTCGGATATGAAACAGCGCTCGCCCTGGCGGATCTGGGGGCCGAAGTCCATTTGTTATGTCGCGAGGCGGATTCGGGCCAAGATGCGGCCGATTCGATGCGCGAGGCGACCGGGAATCGGAGAATCAGCGTGACGGTCCTCGATCTTGCCGATCCGGTATCGATCGACGAGGCCATTCGTCAGCTGGGAAAGGATCCTGTCGACGTTCTCGTGCATTGTGCCGACGTGTTGCCAAAGACGCGGATCGAGACCGAAAGCGGGCTCGAGCTGGCCTTTGCGACTCATCTGGCCGGTCCACATAGACTGACCCGAGGCCTGGCCTCGGCACTCGAAGCGTCCGACGATGCCCGTGTCATCTGGGTTTCGTCGGGCGGCATGCTGACCCGCCAGCTCAATGTCGTGGATACGCGGTGGGTCGAGCGCGAATACGATCGCTTCCGCGCCTATGCCGAAACGAAACGAGCTCAAGTCGTGTTGGCGGAACTCTGGGCCGAGACCTTCAACGGTACGTCCGTTCGTGTGAACTCGATGCACCCCGGTTGGGTCGATACGGCGGTCGTGAAGAACTCGCTGCCGCTTTTTCACCGGATTGCCAAGCCGATTCTGCGGTCGGCTTCCGAGGGGGCGGACACCATCGTCTGGTTGGCGGTTTCACCGGATGCCGAAGGTCGAACGGGGCGCTTCTTTTTCGATCGCCAGGCGGTCCGGACCCATTGGCTGTCCACGACACGTGAAACGAAGGAGGATCGCGACGCGCTCTGGCGAATCTGCGAAGAACAATAGACCGGAGCCGAATTCGGACCGGAGGAGTCGGGGCGAATCGCCGCCAACGGGATCCGGATAGACATCCCCCTTCGTTCCGGGACAGCGATCGCTCGCTCCCGGTCTCGCCGTGGTTCGACTATCGTAGTCGTGGGCCCCTGGGTTGCTCGATCGAAAACCGATTCAATGCCAAGGGATGGGCCCTTCGAGCCGAGGATTCAAGTGCGTCTAGTGGGCTGCCATGAGTGTGATGCCGTCGTCGAGGAGCCCTTCGTTCCCGACGGCGGGTCCGCGATCTGTGGACGGTGTGGCGGGACTCTTTTTCGC
>SMVB01033033.1_pt1 | contig 18391 bp, 18 predicted proteins | sample 2456461 | NCBI WGS metagenome assembly SMVB01 (sample SAMN11095934, study PRJNA526329) | marine sediment metagenome | biome: Marine sediment; feature: Surficial sediment; material: Deep marine sediment; isolation source: Hadal surficial sediment | place: Pacific Ocean | collected 2014-05 | depth...
AACAAAATAATATCGCCTGAAGAAAAGAAAATTGTTGCTTATCATGAGGCAGGACACGCAGTAGCAGGGTGGTTCCTGGAGCATGCCGACCCATTGGTGAAGGTAAGTATTGTACCAAGAGGTGTAGCAGCACTAGGATATGCCCAGTATTTACCCAAGGAGCAATTATTGTATCAAACAGACCAGCTGGAAGATGATATGTGCATGGCTCTTGGTGGACGGGCAGCTGAAGAAATTACTTTTAGTAAGATATCAACAGGAGCCTTAAGTGATTTGGAGAGGGTAACCAAAGTAGCCTATAATATGGTGACTATTTATGGCATGAATGAAAAGATTGGTAATGTATCTTTCTATGACCCTAAAAAATCCGAATTTTCGTTCGGCAAACCTTATTCAGAGGCTACGGCTGAAATAATTGATAAGGAGGTAAAGTTAATTATTGACAAAGCCTATAAGCGTACAAAAGAGTTACTCATGCACCATAAGGAGCATCTTGAAATTTTAGCGCAAGAACTACTTAAAAAAGAAGTTATTTATCAATCAGATTTAGAAAAACTTATTGGTAAGCGGCCATTTGCCTCACCAACTACCTACGATGCATTTGTAAACCAAGTAGTAAAGGAGTCAGAGAATGACCCTAAAGATGATACCAAGGTTAAAGATGAGGCTGAGCCTGAAAAAATAAAAGACGAAATCGTAACCAATAATGAATCAGCTGAAGTTGAACCAACTGAGGCAAAGGAGAAAAATAACGAATCCCCTGAAACTAAAAAATCAGGAGACGGCCAGGCCAATACCAGCCAGCCATCTGATTCCGAAATAGAAACAAAAGAGTCGGCTTAGTGGTGAATTAAACCCTGGGCAAATATTAATACCTGGCAAATGACCTTAACACTCAATTTACCATCGGATAAAAAGGTCTACTTTGCTTCGGATTTTCATTTAGGTACACCTAATGCGTCTGCCAGTCTGGCGCGTGAAAAAGCCCTGGTTAAATGGCTGGATATGGCTTCTCGAGATGCGGAAGCAATATTTCTACTTGGTGATATTTTCGACTTCTGGTTTGAGTATAAAAAAGCTATACCCAAAGGATTTGTACGCTTTCAGGGAAAACTGGCAGAACTAGCCGACCGGGGATTGTCAATTCATTTTTTTACCGGCAATCATGATATGTGGATGTTCGATTATTTCCCTTCGGAATTTGGCATTCCTGTGCATAACGGCCCCCTGGAATTAGAGATAAACCAGATAAAATTTTTAGTTGGCCATGGCGATGGCTTAGGCCCGGGCGATAAACAATATAAAAGGCTCAAGAAAATTTTTAAGAATAGGGTTAGTCAGAAGGCATTCTCAATACTCCACCCCAACTTTGGTATGGGCATTGCCCATAAATGGTCAAGAAAGAGTCGCTTAGCCAGTACCGGCCACCAAGAGGTTTTTCATGGTGAGAATGAACATTTATTGGTATATTGTAAGGAGCAGGAATTAATCGCGCACCGTGATTATTATATCTTTGGTCACCGACATCTGACTTTAGATCTGGAGGTAGCAAATAATAGCAGATATTTAAACCCTGGTGACTGGGTGAACCACACTAACTATATTGTTTTTGATGGCACAACATGTGAACTTTTGGAGTTTAAGGTGTAGCATTATTGCGGGATTATTATTTACGCTAAATAATTCATACGGCCAGTCAGTTACTGATTCTCTATTTTTTACTACTGAAATTACCGCCTTCTCACAGGACAGGACTGGTAACATATTCTTAACATTTAAAGGTGGGGCAATTACTAAATATTCGCCAAGCCTGGATTCTGTGCTTTCATTCAGTCCTGAAAAATTAGGTGATATTTCCTTACTTGAAGCCTGGCACGGATTTCAAATTTTTGCCTTCTATCAGGAGTTTCAGGAGTTTGTTTTACTTGATAGATTTCTCACCCGTGATACACGTTACCCATTATCACAATCGGCCGTTAATTACGTTGATATGTGTGCCATTAGTAGCGACCAAAACCTATGGATATTTGAGGAAAACCAATTGCGCCTGATAAAATTAAACTTAAATATTCGGACTATCGATATTGAAATCCCGCTGGAATTTATTCTTGATGCTAACGACAACAGAATAACTTTTCTTCGCGAGTATCAGAACCTGGTATTTCTTATAGATGAATTTTCGGGAATTTATGTTTTCGACAATCTGGGTAACTATCTTAGAAAGATCGATGCTCCGGGAATAACAAACTGCAGCTTTAAAGATGAGCACCTCTACTACTTACAAAATAATGAAATTCATGATATTAATCTTTATCAGGGAGACCATGAAATTACCACGATTAATCCCGGAGATTACCTTGGCGTTCTGCCATTAGGCGAGGCACTCCTGGTAATTAAAAAAGACCTGGTAGTTATACTTACAAAAAAATCAAACTAGCCTCCCCCACTTTTAAATCATTGGTTAAACACCATTTGATGGTAAATAAGAATAGTGCAAAAAAAAGAAACGCCTCGGTCAAAGGCGTTTCAAAGGTCAAAAACTCAAAATAAATAGGACTAATTATAAAAATTCATCCAATAACAACGACATAAATATAGTGACTCTAAAGTTAAATCCTAAACCTTTCTATAAATTTTATTTAAATAAATCTCAATTTCCATATTGCCAACATACAATAAACGAAATATTATCTAATAAACTGTCCGATATCGTAACAACTTCGTACATTTCAGGACAGAAAATAAAGGAATCGGCATACTAAAGTAGCCCAACCCTTAAATAGGTGGTTGGCATAGTTTTTATACTCTTATCGAATAAATACACCTGATTGTGGAAAAAGAACTTGGCAAAATATTAATTATCGATGATGATGAGGATGTGCTCCTGGCAGCAAAACTTTTGTTAAAAAAGCATGCTCAACAAGTGATCATAGAAAAAAATCCCAAAAAAATTCCATTTCTTATGAATAATGATTCGTACGATGTTATTCTCCTGGACATGAATTTTAGTAAGGACATTACCAGTGGTAAGGAGGGATTTCATTGGCTTAACGAAATTCTAACTAAAGACCCACAAGCGGTGGTAATACTAATTACCGCTTTCGGGGATGTGGAAATGGCGGTTAAGGCACTCAAGGAGGGGGCTACAGATTTTGTACTTAAACCATGGCAGAACGAGAAACTACTGGCTACTATGGCAACCGCTTCTAAACTTAAGAGGTCGTATAATGAAGTTGACAGGCTTAAGAAAGCCAAGCAACAGCTGGAACAAGATATAAATCAACCATTTAAAGATATTATTGGCGGCAGTCCGGCGATGGCTGAAGTTTATAAACTTATCGATAAGGTGGCGAAAACTGATGCCAATGTATTAATACTTGGCGAAAACGGTACCGGCAAGGAATTGATTGCCCGGGCACTGCATTTGAAATCTATGCGCAAAGACAGTGTATTTGTCGGTGTGGATATGGGCGCCATTACCGAGACATTATTCGAGAGCGAATTATTCGGTCATAAAAGAGGTGCTTTTACGGATGCTAAAGCTGACAGACCAGGGCGATTTGAGGTGGCGAATCAGGGCACCTTATTCCTTGATGAGATTGGCAACCTGAGCATGCCCCTCCAATCAAAATTATTGGCTGTACTGCAAAACAGAGAGGTTATAAGGTTGGGGACTAATAATGCCATAAAAATCGATATAAGGCTGATATGTGCCACCAATATGCCAATAAGTGAAATGGTAGGTGAAAGTAAATTCAGACAAGATTTACTCTACCGGATTAATACTGTTGAGATTCAATTGCCCCCTCTCCGCGAACGGCTGGACGATATCCCACAACTTAGTGAACATTTTTATGCTATGTATGCTAAAAAATACAGGAAAGACCTTACCGGATTAACAGATGATGCGATTAATCATTTAAAAAAATACCCCTGGCCGGGAAATGTTCGCGAGTTACAACATGCCATTGAGCGGGCAGTAATTATGACTGAGAATGACAAACTAGAGAAAGAAGATTTCTTCTTCCTAACTGCATCGAAGCAGGAAATGTCAGCAGCAACTGATAATTATAATTTGGATGAAATCGAGAAAAACGTTATTCACCGGGCTATTGATAAGCACTCCGGCAACATTTCAAAAGCCGCCAAAGAACTAGGCCTAACGCGCGCCTCATTGTATAGGAGATTAGAAAAACATGGGCTTTAATAGCTTTAATGGTCAGGTAATCCTGCGTATCACCGCAATAGTAATAACAGGTATCTTGCTCTATACGCAATGGGCTGGCGACCTTTATTTTTTCGGAATTCTACTATTTAGTTTCCTCCTCTTTGCCCAGATCATTGCCATGGTCAGGTATTTGAATAAATCTAATGAAGAAATAAAATCATTTTTTGATTCTATTAAGTATGATGACCTTGACCAGAGTTTTACCACCATGGGAAATAGTGAAGCGGCAAATAGATTAAATGAGGAGTTTAACAAAGTGATTGATCAGTTTAAAGAGATAAGAAGAGCAAAAGAGGCTGATTTTCAATACATGCGCAATATTGTCCAGCACGTTGGAATTGGGCTAATTACTTTTAATAAGTCTGGTGAGATACAGTTGATGAATGCCGCCGCCAAGAAATTATTGAACATCAGTCAGGTGAGTAATGTAAAGGAGTTGGAAGATATATCTCCTGAATTGGTAAATGTTTTCTTCAGGTTAAAAACAGGCGGCAGGGATTTACTCAAATTAAAGATTGCCGACGACATCATTCAACTGGCGGTATTTGCTATTGAACTTACCTTAAGAGGAGAGGAATTTAAGCTTATCTCCTTGCAGAATATACAGAATGAATTGGAAGAAATGGAAATGGATGCATGGCAAAATCTTGTTCGGGTACTCACCCATGAAATCATGAATTCTGTTACACCTATTTCATCATTGGCTGGCACGGTTGAGGTTGAAATGAAAGAGTTATTTAACAGTGATAAACCTTTTACTGAAATAGCTAACGAAGACCTGGAAGATCTCTACCATGCCGTGCAGACTATTCAGAAAAGGAGCCGCGGGCTTATTCGCTTTGTCCAGGACTTTAGGAACCTTACCCACATTCCTAAGCCTAAAATAGTAGAGGTTAAGGTTGAAGAAATGCTGAAGGAGATTACCACATTGCTTAACACGGAAATTACCCACAACAATATTAACTATAAGACAAAGGTAGAGCCTGCCACACTCACCATTATGGCCGATAAAGAGCTTATAGAGCAAGTACTAATAAATTTAATTAAAAATGCCTTCCAGGCTTTCGATGAACAAACGAATAGAATAGTTGAAGTTACTGCAACGCTTTCAGACAAAAGCAGACCGGTAATTAGTGTGAAGGATAATGGCAATGGCATTGATGAAGAGGCCATAGAAAAAATATTTATTCCATTTTTCACTACTAAAAAAACAGGCTCGGGAATCGGGCTTAGCTTGTCAAGACAAATAATGCGAAAGCACCAGGGAACGCTATCAGTAAAATCGAAACTTGATGAGGGTACCGAGTTTCAAATGAAGTTTTGATTTGATTAAAGTTTTTATCAGCTTTGCCCCAAATTATTAGCCATTTTGTATGGATGCAATAGCCAAAAAAGTTGAGGAAATTTTAGTAGAAAAACTAGGCATCGCCTCAACCGAAGTTACCCCTGACGCTAATCTGATTAAGGACCTTGGTATTGATTCACTCGACTATGCAGAGCTTGTTATGGAGTTTGAACAAACCTTTGATATAAGGATACCAGATAGCGATGCGGAACTGCTCAGTACAGTTACTCAGGCCGTTAAATATATTAGTGAGAAAACCAAGGCGAAAGAGACTTAAAGTCAGCACTAATTATTTTTCAATCTCGCCTTTTTCAAGGGCATTATATCCTCTAATTGTCGTCTGCGTAAATTTCTGATTTAGTTTAAAAGATTGGCCGCCCAGGTAATATTTCCAGGTAAGCTCTTTCTCATCCCAGTATACACGATGCTTCTGCTCGCCAATTAGTAATATATCTTGCTCATAGATCTCCTGCTCCATCTTATCACTACACCAGGTAAATTGAAGAATAATACCATCAGGAATTATTAGTTCTCCCCGAACAAAGTTAACCGTTCCCGGCCGGTTAAGTAATTTCTTTGCCGTATTCCAGACTTTAAACTTAAACCGGCTAGTCATTAAAGCTATATGAAAATCCCAGAACAATATAAATTTGGTTGTGCACCGTGCGGGTGTCGCTGGTTTTAATACCGAATAATAATTCTGACTCAAGGGGATCTGATAGATTTACCTGTTGCAAATCTCCCTGACTTAAGCCAAAGGCATAATCGGCTCCTAATGTTAGGTGCGCTCTATCTGTAGACCAAATTACCCCGCCGGTTATATGGTATAAGTTCCAATAAGACATTTTGGGTACAAACTTGTCGCTATTCAAGAAGCTATCCGTAGAATAATTGAGGTCAGTTCTGGCGCCACCTAAAAACGACAATCCCTTGCGAATATCTTTTCTTAAGCCGACAGACACATTAAATAAATTACGTGCCATATCATAAGCGGCAATTGAGGGTTTTGAAAGTGGCGGTTGTGCAAAAATCTGAGGATCGCTTTCGACCATCTTATATTCTTCAATTGCTGAACTATAGGTTACGCTAAAATTCCATATAGCATTACGCCACTCTCTCTGATACCCCACAGATAACACAAAAGGCGTGTAATGATATGTAGTTAGCTTACCTCCATAGAGGTTTTCTGTAGTAGACGGAACACCACTTCCTGGTACCTGGATTGAAATTGTTTCGGATATATCTCCCTTAGCCAGGATGTCGACATTTACTTCGGGAGTTGTTACAGTTAGACCAATTCTACTCATATCCCATTTATAAACGGCTCCGACCTTTATTATAAAACCAAGACTTCTAAACCTTAGGTCACGTAGAATAGAAGAATGAGCCAGGCTGGCAGTAATTACTCCACCAACTACCTCACTAGCCGTTGCTGATTGACGCAAGTTATAGTTTTGGGAAAAATATACGCCAAACAACGATACCCCCAACCCGAAATTTTCATTGATCTTCTTACTTGCACTCGCTCCCAGCCAATTTTCCCTAATTTTATTATTATAGTCATAAACTCCCTCATATAATTCGTCGCCCGGTGAACCAGCTAAAACATCTATAAATATTGAATTTCGCACATTAAATTCTATAAAAGAAGAATTAACCGTTATAGAAGTATAAGCAAAAGTCCAGGATGGTTTTTTTTTACTTTTTACAACGCCGCCAAACAGACTAGGTATTACATCAAAGAAATTTGACCTGATATCAAGATTATTACCAGCACCATTTTCGATATTCAAATTACCCCCAAATATTGTAGAGGTCTCAAGAGTTAGACTAGAGTTTTCAATAAAGCTTAGTGCTCCGGGATTATAATAAACGGCACTAATGTTGTCTACCCCAGCTACTACCGACCCACCTAGCATCGTGGCCTTCGCTCCTACTTCATAATTAGAATAGTTAGATTCTTGAGCAATTATTTCTAATGGCTGTAAAGCCAGCGCTAAAAATAAAGTGCAAGTTATTTTCCATCTCCCCATTGACGAATAAAAATAGTTTAAAAAATGTGTAACTTGTAGTTTTTAGATGCGTCAAATTAGTTGTGACTTCACCAATATCTGATCAGATCATTATTAATAATGTTTTGGCCGGAGATACTACTCAATACGATGAGCTGGTTCTTCGACATAAGGACTATGCCTACAGCTTAGCATTCAAGATAGTACATAATGCCATGGATGCTGAGGAAGTTGCACACGATGCCTTTGTAAAGGCTTATGTCTCCTTAAAAAAATTCAATCAAAAGGCGAAGTTTTCTACCTGGTTATATCGCATAGTATTTAATACAGCAGTAAGTCACACACGCAAGAATACTATTCAGGTTGACGACATTAGTGAAATGACTCATCAGCCAGAGAGTGGTTCTAACAGTAGTGATTCACTCTTTAGCCAGGACCGCGAGAAATTTATTGGTGAAGCACTGGAAAAACTGATACCATTGGATGCTACCTTGATCACGCTCTTTTATATGAAGCAATTGAATCTGGAAGAAATTGGCGTAGCGGTAGGACTTAAATCGGCGGCTGTTAAGGTAAAGCTGTTTAGGGCTAGAAAAAGACTTGCCCGTGAATTAGAAAATGTTCTTCAACACGAAGTGCATGAGATTTTATAACTTTATGACCTGGAAGATGAAGTTTACAGAAGAAATAATAGTTAAGTATTTAGATGGGGAGCTCTCTGTTGCAGAGGCGAATACATTTGAATCAGAATTGACTAATAATAAATCTTTCGCAGATTTATATGAGCGCCATCAGGCTATTCATAATTCGTTGTTAAATAAAAAGGTACTATCGCCATCTCAGGGTTTTACCGACAGGGTAATGGCCTCGGTAAGTTCATTAAGTTTTAGCAGTAATACATTTTTCAACAGAACCCGGCTATACGTCTTGTTATTGATAATAATTGCCCTCGCTACCACTCTTTACTATTTCAGTGCTCAATTTTATCCAGCAATAGGTAGTGAAATCTCAAATGAATTAACCTTGAAGGATTTTACCCTTAATCTACAACCTGCTCAACAACTGCTGGATTCAGCACTCTTATTTAAAATAGTGTTCTATGTAAATGGACTAGTGTGTCTGTTGCTACTTGATCGCGCTATTTTTAAACCTTATTTCGAACGAAGGAAACAACGGTTCTCTATGTAAACCTGGCTAGAATGGCTTCAATCTGGCCCAAGTAGCTTTTACCAAATAAATTTAAGTGTACTAAAAGTGGGTAGATATTATATATATCCATACGACTATCAAAGTCTGGTGCCAGCGAATTTACCTCTTGATAAACATCATAAAATTTTTGTTCAAAGCCTCCAAATAGTCGAGAAAAGGCAATATCCATTTCCCGATGGCCGTAATAAACAGCCGGGTCAATTAGGCATGGTAGGCCTTGAGAATCTACTATTAAATTGCCCGACCACAAATCTCCATGTACAAGTGCGGGTGGTTCCGCTGGCAGAAGGCTGCCAATATTTTTAAGTAAACGCTCAACATTAACTACGAATAGCTTTGGCACCAGATTTCGATCTACGGCCATGCGCACCAACGGCAAGATTCTATTATTAGTAAAAAAAGAATTCCAGTCTTCTGTAAACCCATTTTGCTGAGGCAAATTGCCAATGAAATTATTCTCCCGCAAACCGAAATGAGCCTTAGTTTGCTGATGTAATTTAGCCAGTTTTATGGCAAGATCTTGCCAATAGTTACTGCTTATAATAGCGGAATCAATATAGTCCATTAGTAAATAAGAAGTACTTGTATCGTTATACAAGTTTATCACCATTGGTATAGTAAATCTACTTTTACTTCTAAGCCGTTCCAGGCCCTTGGCTTCAGCAATAAACATATCACTGCCATTTTCACCACCATACGCCTTAAGAAAAAACATGCCGGCTGATGACTTAAGTTTATAAGTATGGGTGATAGAACCTCCACCCACACTACTCAACTCAGTAACTTTCACAAGTTTAGAAAGTGCCTTGGAGAGTTGGATGCTTAGCTGTTTTTTAGAAATCACAGCGTACATATTAGTACAACACAATGTTCAATAATGAACATAATTATTCTAATATTTGTGAAAGATTTTAATTATCACTCTGGTTATCAATAACTTACAAAAGTTGGCATAAGACTTGACTAATACAAGTTAATCAAAATAAGATGGACACCAAGAAGCCGGGATACCAATACTCCTAATAGCAACATACTCCCGGCTTCTTTTTTACGTTTACAACCAAACCAATAACTGTTATAAGTGAATAGTATAAAAAGATTCTTCTGGTTGTGCTCGGGCAGTCATCTTGCAACATTGGAGAAAGCCCCTTCCGAAGCAGCCAAATACGTAGGTATAGGTGCTACCATCTTCTTTACAGGTATTTTTGCTGGTATCGCCGGCGGTTATGCCATCTACACATTTTCTGATAATATCTGGCTTTCAGCCACCCTGGGATTAATTTGGGGAGGGATGATCTTTAATCTCGACCGCTATATTGTTTCCAGTATGCGCAAATCTACATCGTGGAAGAGAGAATGGTTAATGGCCACCCCGAGAATATTTTTAGCAATTATTATCTCTTTGGTTATTGCCAGGCCCCTGGAATTAAAAATTTTCGAGAAAGAGATTAACAGTGAGCTAGTATTTATGAATACTGAGCTAATGAATGCCCAAAGAGACTCAACTAATAACTATTACCAGAATTTGATTGAGATAGAGCAGGCAGAAATCAGGCAATTATTAGCAGCAATTGCTGTCAAGCAAAAACAACGGGATGAGCTCAGGGCATTGGCCAGCGCCGAGGCTGACGGTACAGGTGGAACAATGAGACGAAATGCCGGCCCTATTTACCAGATTAAAAAAGCTAATGCTGATAAAGTTGAAGCTGAACTTGCTGAACTTGACAATACTAACAGAGATTTAATAATAACAATTCGCCAAAAAATTACCCGGTTGGAACAAGATAAAGCGAATAAACTAGCCGCCATTAATCATCCCAACTATACTGGTTTTGCGGCCAGACTTGAAGCTCTTGGCAGGTTAACAGGCAAGAATGCCAGCCTATGGCTGGCCAATATGTTTATTATTCTATTATTTGTAGCCCTTGAAACTGCCCCGGTAATAGTGAAACTTATTTCCTCGAAAGGGCCATATGATTACTTGCTGGCAAGCGAAGAATATAACCATGAAATGGCATGGCTGGGCCACAAAGCCAAACTCAATGCTAAAACCAGAAAATCAGCCAGACGTCTTACCGAGGAGGAACACGAATATATTGATCAGTATCTTACGTCTAATCTTAACTAAAAAACCAGCCATTGGATTCCCAATCTATCGGGACCAACGGCCGGTAACCTAACAACAACACTTAAATCAACGCCTGCCCTGACTAATTTTTGGCAATTAATCCTCCAGACTGTACGAGTCGTAAGAATTCATGGCGATAACCATTCTCATCTTCCCCCTTGGCACTTTGCGCCAGGCTTACTACTTGCAGATAACTGCTCTGGCCCTTAAACTCAGAATCACGGAGTAACATACCAAATTCAGCTACTGCTGCCGCCCATCTAAAGTTATTTGACGACTGCATTAAAGGGGTATCGCTATCATTTATAACCGTTGTAATTAACTGACTCGTACTACCTGTAGGTTTTTTATACCTAAGCTTCACCGTCATTAATTCATTACCATGTTTGCCTCTTATTGGCTGGTCATTCTGCTGATATTTGAGTGGGTCAATACTACCAGCACCACTGACGCCAACAGGAATGATTTCATACATCGCAGTAACTGTATGGCCTGCGCCAAGTTCCCCTGCGTCTTTCTTATCATCATTAAAATCCTCGTCATTCAACTTGCGATTTTCATAACCAATCAAACGATATGCCTTTACCAACGCTGGATTAAACTCCACTTGAATTTTTACATCCTTGGCAATTGTAAACATGGTGCCGCCAAACTCATTAACCAACACCTTCTTGGCCTCTAGTATATTATCAATATAAGCATAGTTACCATTGCCCTTATCAGCCAATATCTCCATCTTCGAGTCTTTGTAATTACCCATTCCAAAGCCTAATACAGTTAGAAAAACACCGCTTTCACGTTCTTTTTCAATCAGTCTTTCCATGTCTGCATTACTCGATGCGCCAATATTAAAATCGCCATCGGTAGCCAATACAATACGATTATTGCCACCTCTTATAAAATTCTTACGGGCCAATTTATAGGCCAGCTGTATTCCCTGTCCTCCGGCGGTAGAACCACCTGCCTGCAGATTATTAAGTGCATTTAAAATCTGTTCTTTATTGGCCCCTGAGGTTGGTGGCAGTACTACACCAGCAGCACCGGCATAGACTACGATAGAAACCTTGTCTTGCTCCCTAAGTTGCTCTATAAGCAAGCCAAATGCCGACTTTAGCAATGGCAGTTTGTTAGCAGAACTCATCGAGCCCGATACATCCAGCAGGAATACCAAATTACTTGCAGGCAAATTTTCAGTAGCAATTTTCTTACCTTGAATACCGATGTGCACCAGTCTGTGCTCACTGTTCCATGGTGCTTCTGATACCTCAGTATACACACTAAAAGGCTCGTTTGCTTCCGGAGCAAGATAATCGTAATTAAAATAATTTACCATTTCCTCAATGCGTACGGCATCCTTAGGTGGCTCCTGGCCATTATTTAAGAATCGTCGAATATTACTGTACGATGCTGCATCTACATCTATAGAAAAGGTAGACAATGGCGTTCTCTCCGGATTATGAAAGATATTATCATGTATTGTAGCATATTCTTCAGTATTCCAGTTTTGGGGTTCAGGAGTATATACCGGGGGGTGATAGGTTCCGTGCCGTCTGCTATAAGAACTTGCTCCCATATAACTCTTGTCCCTCTTTTTTTCTTTGGCAGGATATCCGGGGGAAATGTTCATGTCCATGCTAATCACTTCAACTTCTTCCAGGTCAGAAATCATCTCGGTAACCAATTGAACATTAATAATCGTTCGGCCGCCAACTTTAATCTGCTTTGTCTCAAAGCCAATCGCGGCAAAGACAATTGTCTGGCTGGCAGATGCCTTTATTGAATACTTACCATCAATGTCGGTTAAAGTGCCAGCTTGATACCCTTTCAAAGTAACATTCACTCCTTGAAGTGGAGCTCCCGTATCTGAAGAGGTAACTTTCCCGGTTATTACTCTAACCTGACCAAAAACTATGCTAACGCCAGTGGTTAGCAGAATCAACATAATAATATTTAACTTTTTCATTTGTTTCTTTTATTTGTTTCACCCATATAATGCTATGGATTACCATATTCCATAAATTATTTTCATTTTTGATTCGTTTAATAATTGCATGCGCATTTTTAAGGGTATTTCTGTAAAAACAACCGATCGGGAACTGGTAAATAAATACCGTCATACCTCGGATCCCGACTATGTAGCAGAACTATATAACCGATATGTACATTTGATTTTTTCGGTATCGCTGAAGTATTTAAAAGTAAAAGAAGATGCCGAAGATATTAGCCTCAAGATATTTGAGGTGATGCAAGAAAAACTTACTACCCAGGATATTGAAAATATTGGCGGCTGGCTCCATACTGTTACTAAAAACCAGTGCCTGATGCATTTACGTTTAGTGTCTAATACGCAAAAAAAAGAAGATGAGTATGCCAATTTTATGGAAATAGGTACTAATACGCATCATAGTAGTGAAATTGATATTGAGAGTAATCTCAGTAAACTGGAGGAATGCATAAAATCGCTTGTAAATGAACAGAAAAAGTGCATTGAGTTGTTTTATAAACAAGAAAAATGCTACAAAGAAGTAGTCAATCTAACTGGCTATGAACTTAAAAAAGTAAAGAGTTTCTTACAAAATGGAAAAAGAAATCTAGCAATCTGTATGGCAGAGTAAGATGGACAATAATAGCTTCAATAACGATATACACCTCAAGCTTGAGGAATTGCTGACTTATAGTCAGGGAAACCTTAGCAATAAAGAAATGCATAGGCTGGAGTTGCATTTGATTCACTGTGATTTGTGTAATGATGCCTTGGATGGCGTTGCTATGGTACGAGAACCTGTTTTGCTGAAAAATATAACCAGTATTAAAGAACAAACGTCCACAAAGTCAAGTATTAATATTGCCATCAGTGGGAGGCAATGGTTGGCATTAGCTGCTTCCATTGTCTTGATTGCAGCAGTTTCGGCAATTTTTTATTTCCTTCCTGCCACTGATGATACTATATTAGCTGAAAACTCATCTAAAGAAATAGATCTGCCGGTTGCTGTTGATGACCCTCCACAGGAGATTAAAATCAATGAAGATTCGCTTAACCTGATTGCCCTGAGAGAAGATAGTTTGCTGGCACTGGCAGTTACTCCTGCTAGGCAAAATACAACCAATCAAGTAGCGGCAAGCGAGGTGATTGAAGAGAAAGCAAAGGGTTTGAGTGTAGCAGATTTGTCTAGTGAAATAGCAGAATTGGATACAATCCTCGATACTAGCCTTCTGGTAGTGACGCCCGTTCAGGCCCTCGATGTGGAAGAATTAAAAACTGAAGAAGATAAGGCTATGGTCTCCCGTTCTAAGAAAGCTGCGGTGCCAGCCGCAGGTGTAGAATCCGCAGAACTTACTGAAGTGGTTACCCTCGATATTGATAAGGAAGAAGCCAGCAATTATCTTGCACCAGTACCCGAAAAAGGCAGAAAGGTGTATAATCGCTATCTGAAGAGGAGTCTCAAATACCCTGCCGCCGCCACCGAGAATAACATTGAGGGTGAGGTAGTTTTAGTATTAACCATAAATACATTTGGCTCTATCACAAATATAGATGTAGTTCAATCCCTGGGTTTTGGCTGTGACGAGGAAGCCATGCGATTAGTCAGGGATGGACCAAAATGGATAGCCGCTAGTTTAGATAATGCCGCCATTGCTGACAAGGTTATGGTTTCAGTGCCATTTAATCTATAATAATATTATCAACCGTTTGCCGATTTTTGCTAGTTTTGTATCAATGATTGTTCTTTCAACCTTAAAAGACAGCGGAACTTTTCCTGTACCTTAAAATGACACCCACAAATAAATCCCTATTACTCCTCAGCACAGCGCAAATTAATCAGAAGCTAAAAAGAATGGCCTATGAGATTTTAGAAGCAAATTTTGGTGAAAAGGAGTTGATTTTTGCAGGAATCTGTGAGCAGGGTGAGTTGCTTGCCAAACAACTGGCTAAATACCTGGATGAAATTTCTACTGTTCGAACTACAGTTGTTCGTATAGATTTAGACAAATCTCACCCATTCAGGCAGGCACACGACTCCTTTCAGGAAGAAATTAAAATTGATAATAAGGTGATAATTATGGTAGATGATGTACTGCATACCGGAAAAACCATCGCCTATGGTCTGAAACCATTCCTTAGTAAGAAGATTAAAAAAATTGAAGTTGCCGTACTTGTTGATCGTAGTCATACAGCCTTTCCTATAAAAGCTACCTATATTGGCTACGCACTTTCAACAACCCTGTCTGATAATATTCAGGTTACCCTTAAAGGTAAGAAAGGCGTATACCTTAACTAAACCACCGAAGTAACATCAGCGTCATTATAATTAAATCAAACAAACATGTCGGTACATAAATCTGATATCAAGCGCATCACCACCCACGTTGTGCAAGCCATGAAAACTAATGGTGAAAAGATAGCGATGTTAACGGCCTATGATTATTCAATGGCCAGGATACTTGATGCCGCGGGAATTGATATCTTGTTGGTAGGTGACTCCGCCTCGAATGTGATGGCTGGTCATGAGACTACTTTACCAATCACACTTAATCAAATGATCTATCACGCTTCTTCGGTTGTTCGGGCCGTAACCAGGGCGCTGGTGGTCGTAGACCTGCCTTTCGGCTCCTACCAGGGAAATTCTGAAGAAGCGCTGAAATCTGCGATAAGAATAATGAAGGAATCCGGGGCGCATGCGGTTAAGCTCGAAGGTGGTGCGGAAGTAATTGAATCTGTAGCCAGGATTTTAACTGCTGGGGTACCGGTAATGGGCCATCTTGGTCTCACCCCACAGTCTATTTATAAATTTGGCACCTACACGGTTAGGGCTAAAAAAGAAGCTGAGGCTAAAAAGTTAATAGAAGATGCTAAACTGCTGGAAGAAACGGGGTGTTTTAGCCTGGTACTGGAAAAAATACCAGCTAATTTAGCCGCTAAAGTAGCCAGCTCTATCTCTATTCCGGTTATCGGCATTGGTGCCGGCGCTGATGTAGATGGTCAGGTATTAGTGATGCAGGACCTGCTAGGCATTACCAAGGAGTTTAACCCTCGTTTCTTGCGCAGATATGCTGACCTGTATAATGTGATCAACTCAGCTGTAGAGAATTATATATCTGACGTGAAGGAAAAGAATTTTCCCAACGACGAAGAACAGTACTAAGTCGAAACGCTATGAGCACAGCCACATCAGCAGAATAAAATCATAGTATTAAATTAAGTCCGATGGTAATTTTTCTTAATTTTGTGACAAATGAAGCATTCTGCTTATTTTGAGGAAGCACGGGAGGCCAAAAAATGGTTTCTAATGGATAAGAATTATATTCTTAAGGAAGCTCAACTGGTACTAAAGGAGCAACTTGTTTTTTGGACCGTCAATTTCGCCAAAGAGTTCTACCAGCAGCAGCATAATCCACTTGGTTTGCTTGATGACACTGCTGCACAAATAGCTGAGGCTAAGTTTAATGAATATCATTTATTAGAATCCTTCTATGCCAATTTAGCCAATGTTTATCGTTATAAACATGGTGAAACCCAACTTGAGTTGCTTTTTGATGGCGCCACACATTATGAAAAGTATAAATCAGATTGGCTTAGTACTTATAAAAAATGGGTGAACGAGTTATTTGCAGAGTGGCTTACACTTAGGGCCATATTAGAAATTACTGTGTTTGCCAGACCTGAAGTACATCAACTTCACCTTCTCGATATAAGACTGCAATCATACATTGAAGAGTACTTCGAGGTCCGACTGTACGTATATAAGGGTATCATGGATATCCATGAAGCGGCCTAGTTAAATTAATAGCCGGGTTCCCTCGAATAAGGCTTATAATAGAAGGCAGGCGTAAACTTCTTATTCTTTTCACAGCATATTTTCCCTTTCTCCGTATATTGAATTTTTTTGAGAAAAAATGGAATCCTTACAGACAGAGCAAATTACGGGAATGTTATCGAAGATTAAATCTCTGTTGGTGGACGACATTATCCCATGTGAGAAATTATTTCTCCTGGGCAATTATCAAGAGCTTCAGCAAGCACTTGATAAAATTCGTGAGAAGGTAAAAACCAGTGGCTTATGGGCGCCTCACCTAAATCTTGAAGATGGCGGCCTTGGACTTACACTAACAGAATTTGCCCACATAGGTGAGTTATTAGGTCGAAGCCCATTAGGTCATTATTGTTTCAATTGTCAGGCACCAGATATTGGCAATATGGAACTCCTGCATAGCCATGCCTCAGAAGCATTAAAAGAAAAATATTTTACTCCGCTGGCCAGGGGCGAAATACGCAGCTGTTTCGCTATGACCGAACCCGATCTTGCTGGCTCAAATCCTGTGAGGATAAATACGACGGCCGTTAAAGATGCCGACGACTACATTATCAATGGCCATAAATGGTTTACTTCGGCAGCCGATGGTGCTGATTTTACCATTGTCATGGCCAACACTAATCCACAGGCTGAAAGCAAGTATAAAAGGGCCAGTATGATCCTGGTGCCACTCGATAATCCCGGGTACCAGCTAATTCGCAACATACCAATTATGGGCGATGTTGGTGAAGGCTATTTTAGCCACGGAGAAGTAAAATTTAGTAATTGTCGGGTCCCTCAGCAAAACCTGATTGGCGCTGAAGGTGAAGGCTTTACCCTGGCTCAGGAGCGACTAGGGCCCGGGCGCATTCATCATTGTATGCGTTGGATTGGTATTTGTGAACGAGCCTTTGACATGATGTGTAGCCGAGCCGTGAGCCGGGAATTATCGCCCGGTATTCTCCTGGCTACCAAACAATCTGTGCAAAACTGGATCGCTGAGAGCAGGGCTGAGATCAATGCCGCCCGATACATGGTATTACATACCGCGATTAAAATTGATGCTGAGGGTGCCAAAGCAGCCAGAACTGAAATCTCTACTATTAAGTTTTTCGTTGCCAATATCTTACAAAAGGTAGTAGACAGGGCCATTCAAACTCATGGTGGCCTTGGCGTAACCGACGACACAATACTCTCCTACTGGTTTAGACACGAGCGGGCAGCCCGCATCTATGACGGCCCTGACGAGGTACATAAAGCTGCGGTGGCCAAGAGGATTTTAAAGGATTATCAATAAGGATGGCCAATGATTATCTAGATAAACCTCAGGAGGTAAGAACTGGTGAGGAGATCGATAACCCTCTGTTCCTTTCTTTTCTGAATAAAGAACTTGCTGACCATCCGGGAGAAATTATTATTAAGCAGTTTCCGGGAGGCTACTCTAATCTAACCTATCTGATAAAAAAAGGTAACTCTGAATTTGTCCTGCGTAAACCTCCCCATGGTGCCAATATTAAATCTGCCCATGATATGGAACGCGAGTATAAAGTCTTAAGTCTGCTCAAGCCTGTTTATGCCAATGTTCCCTCGCCAATTTGTATCTATGATGAAGATGATATTTTGGGGGCGCCGTTTTATTTAATGGAGCGGGTGAAAGGACTGATTTTGCGTAATGAA